>Ga0123354_10011900_pt1 | contig 13469 bp, 7 predicted proteins | sample TergutLab28metaG_2_FD_97872 | JGI IMG/M metagenome (GOLD analysis project Ga0123354, IMG submission 97872) | Labiotermes labralis P4 segment gut microbial communities from Petit-Saut dam, French Guiana - Lab288 P4 | ecosystem: Host-associated > Arthropoda: Insects > Digestive system > Gut ... | reverse complement strand
TATTATTATTATTATTATTATTCCTCATGTTCGTTCTACCCAATCCACCCATCTCATCCTCCTTGATTTCGTCATTCTAGTAGCATTTGTTGAAAAACAAAAACCGTGACACTTATAATTCAATTTTCTGAAGGCCTTCTCTGCCTTACGCTGTCTGAGCGCCGTGTTACCACTCTCGGTATATTATTTTAGTAATGTGAGGTAGCATGTTTTACACCCACATAATATAACCCCCACAATTGTTTTATTTTTGCTGTTTCATAAGACCTTGAATTCAGCAGTATCAGTGGCCAAACAGAAGAAAATTCCTTATCGGAGCTGTTGACGGTGACGAACTAATTAACAACAACACGCGACTCGGCTCTGAATGTTGTTTATCCGCTCAGAAAAGATACCACAGCATATGATTAAATTTGATGTGTCTGAAATATTAGCCTCCTCATACTAAAATACAACAGATAAGAATTACAATGATGATACAGCACTCCTGAATATTGTAGGTAAAATGAATCAATTGTTAGAAGACAGCAACGACATGACAATACACGTTAATAAAGCCACACCACGTGCCTGGCGTAGAAGGATAATCTCATTCTATTGTAACATCAAACTGACGTCGACCCATTACGACAGTATTTCTACAACGACAGACTTTTGTCTTATCTCTTTAGGCATTCAGCTTTTTGCAAAATGTGACTTACAAGCGTGAACAAATTTCTCATAAACACGTAGTGAATAATTGCCATACAAGAAGAAGCAGTGAACGACAGAGCAAGGTGTCATCATGTCAAGTTATCCCTTTTTTGTGCTGTCTTCCAGACTGTCCGCTAAATACAGACATTGCAGCATTAACACTTTGTCACAAGTATTCATGTACTATCCGGATTTATCAAATGTTCTGTTATCGTGTTAACTGACCTCAAAGTAGATTAATTTTATGAAAATAAAATAAAAATTTGGAAAGTAAATAACGAGATATAAAACTAAGTAAGGAAAGTGAAAGCAATACGGATATAAATAGCAAACGACATACAGAAGGAAATGAAGAAAGAAAGAAAGAAAGAAAACTGGTCCATAGAGCAGATGTTTTCTTTAAGAACTAATAGTTGGTAACGTTAAAGAATTTCGTAATGTTTCATGAAGCACGAATGTTCAATGCAGTAACTGAAGAATAAAATCCAACTAGATGCCACATATTACTTTATTATGCTTATGTTAGACTCAACATATTTCGGGCACCATTATGCCCATTATCAGGAACTCACGACGATAACGTTGGTTATCACATGGGCCGTCTGGTTCTCGAGTTGCTGCTGGTTGGAAGTTAGGTGCAGGCACTGCACTTAACTTCCAACCAACAGCAAATCGAGAATCAGACGTCCCATGTGATAACCAATGTTATCGTCGTGAGTTCCTGATGATGGGCATAATGGTGCCCGAAATATGTTGAGCCTAACATAAGCATAATAAAGTAATAAGTGGCATCTAGTTGGATATTGTTGTTCAGTTATCAAGATGATGCACGGTCCAATACACATCAAAGTTCACTGTAGTGTTCAAACAGCCCTCCGCTGAACCGTGTCATGGGACAGGTTGAGTCTGTTCCATATTCTCATAACTTATCTAATATGTTTTTTAATATTATGTTCTCATCTTCCGGGATATATTGTAATGGATCTATTCTCTTTACATTTTCCGTCTAAGACGACATACGCTTGGGCAGAGGAAAAACAAGAAAAGTAAGGAAGTAGAATCACATTGGCCGTGAAACCCAATGCAAGATATTCAAATCTGATTATACAGGCATATGTTATAACTATACGACGCATTCAGAGCGCCCAGCATCTTGACACAGTCGCGGAAGGCAATTTCTCATTTCGTAACTACAAAAAAGTGACTGCGAGGTTATGAACCTTTTGTTCACTTAATGCATTATTCGTTTACGAACCAAGAACAAGAACCCACAGTCGTAACGAAGCTATAATTCACCTGACGTTTCGTAACATACCTGAAAGCTGTGTAAGTCTACAACTGAAAGGACTGGTGGGAGACGGGGAGATTTTATTGCAATGATCTATTCAAGGCGTAGTCTCACATGGTGCATGTCTTGCGAGCGTCCAAGTGAGAAAATGCTTATCCTGACAATAATTTGCGAACAGCAAAACTTGCACCTACACCACCCCCCTGCTTTCAATAGGCTTCAGCAATTCATAGAATGTATTTCGACATGCACATAACCAAAGAAATTATCATTCAATCCACAAATAGTACCTCGCATACCGAAACTACGTTTCAGCCAAAGTCAGGAGCCTCCCCCCCCCCTTGTAAAGTGCCGTTTCGAATGTGATATTTAAGTACCAGGGTCTTATAACAGTAATAAAGGTAAAGGCAAATTTGCCCCCGTCCACATTGTAAATGCTCGCTTTGGCGCAGTCGGTTGAGGCACTGCGCTACAAGCCGGAAGTACGCGGGAACGATTCCCGACGTAATCACTGGAATTTTTCATTGACATAATCCTTCCGGCCGCACTGTGTCCCTGGGGTCAAACGGGTATGAGTACCAGGAATATTGTCTATGGCGTAAAGGCGGCCAGTTGGTTGGGCTGCAACCTTACCACCTTCATGTGCCGACTGTCTTGAAATCTGGGACCCTCAAACTCCTGGAACCCTAAGGGCCCGTACAGGCCCGTAATGGGATTTCTTTACCAGATCGTGAAGGCATATGTGAGGAGTAGATGTATAGCTCCTGTCATTCTTAACCTCGGTGCTGGATAGAGCTGAGAGGTCAAAATCAAGCACCGGCCGCTTTACAACTGAGACAGAACCCCGGTACCCGTGGGATAGGAAGAATGATAAGACCCACAGCCAGTCTGGACGTTTTGGAGAAGATAAAAATCTCTTCACCCTTAGAGTGATTCGAACCCGGGACTATCCAGCTCGTGGTCTAGTTGCTATACCGACTACACAATTCAGTCTTCCTAATCACCGTAATAGACATTTGAAGGATTTCAGAAAGTTTCTAATTTGGACTCCTTGTTCGCAACTCACATTTTGTTGCGTCCTGTAGTAATTTTTGTACGCTGAAATAGAGCTCGTTACTGTTGCATGACATGACGGTAGTCAGAAGGCTGCCCGTCCTCACGATATCTGGCTTCCTCTTCGGTCCCGAGTAAGGCTAACTTTCACTTCTCTCATCGCAGTAACTCTTTTGCATGTCCGGTCCGGTCTTTCTGAAATCACTTCGCACAATGGTCACCTTAATCACACTGTCGCAGTCACTCTCACACCCTGTCACTTCTTTTTATTTACCGACGTAAAATGAAGCATCGATCAAGAATATTAATACCTGAATAAGTTCACTCTAACAACCATTGCCATTTTGGCATAGTGGCCTTGTCTGCCTTTGTCTCAGTAGATTCCCTGAAGAAGACACTCAGGTGCCGAAATATGTGGGAGCTGGCACGTACCATGAACTATATTTTATGATTTGTGTTTCATTGAGTGCATTTGTTGGTTGATATGGTGAATGTGAAAATATGCAGAGTATGAGTAACGTAGGAAACTTGTGTACGTGTTGCGTATGTGACAAAACTCGCTGTTAGGAACGTGACTCTTAAGGCGCAATCCTTTAAACAGGTGCATGGATAAAAGAAAATTTAGTGTCCTCGTATTTTGACACACGTAAGAGTACACGGCTTTGCTTTCGAGAGGACTAGGGAAGTGTTTAACTTCTGATTAGACTGCAGGCGTTACGACAGTCGTAGAATTTATTTGGCCATAATCTGAAATACGAATCCCAAGAAACCGGTCAGCTGTGCCAGTTCCTCTGCACGATATGTAATATCACAATATATCACAGGCTAAAACCCAGTTATTTTATACTATATCAATATTTTAACATAATTTGTAAGTTTTATGGGTTACCACATCACATGAATGCTATTTGTACTACATCCACCTTATTCTAAGTTTTGTACAGATGACCTGATGATGACCAATTGACCGCAACATGTTGTCAAGGTGAGAATAAAAACCAAATATATTGTTGTGTTTGACTGAAACCTGCAATAATTTGTTTTCTTTTGACTAATAAGAAACTAACAAATCCAGAGCAATCGGTACGGCTGAAACTTTCATCCATTCTGTTGCTCCGTTCCAATTTAATCCACTAATTCCATGCATCAAAATCCTTTTCGAAATGTTAATAACGTTCCGACCTGTCACAACATTTCGTAAATTTGCTAATACACAACAGTGACTGACAACTTGTTGCATGCCTTCTCCTTTAAGCATAATTATTGTAAAAACCGATGAATGCCTCATCAAATCACATCAGATATATTTTCGTTTTACATTTCTGCCTGTACATCCATCCCAGCGGTTCGCTGAAGACTTCTTTCCCGATATACTGATGTTGTTTCTAAAGAATAATGGAATATAGAATTGATAAAAGTAGAATATAATTATATTTATTTTATTAGATCCTCCTTTACAGACCTTGCAACCTGCATTCACACATTCGTCCTATCACTTTGTTTTATGTACGTTACCTTCTTTCACTTCTTCATAATTGGCAACAAAATTCACAATATTCGTACCGTCCTGATACAAGACGGCAATGATGTAAGAGGCATTTAACCTTTCTGGCTAAGACCCATTTCGGTAATGTGAAAGAGTGGCTAAGCTTATCGAGAAATCCCCTGTCTCTTACGTTGTCCCGAAGGAATTCAGTTTTTATGCGCGTTCGCAAAATTGCGAAGAGCAGCTATTAGCTTCGTCATGTCTGTCTCTCCGTCTGTCTGCATGGAACAACTCGGCTGCCATTAGACGGACTTTGATGGAATTCGATATTTGAGTATTTTCCAAAATCTTATTGAGAAAAGCCAAGTTTCACTAAAATCGGGCAAGAATAACGAGTACATTTACCAATATTCATTTTTAATCATATGTCGCTCATTTCATTTTAGAATGAGAAACGTTTCAGCCAAAAGTTGCAGAAACTATCAAAACACACGTTTCATGTTCAGTAACGTTTTTAAAAAATCGTGCCTTTTGTGAGATAATGTGGAAAAATAGTTTAGGGCGAGGCAGGCTACAGATGACAATATGGTGCATGCGCATTGCATGCTGGATAGCTAAGCCTACAAATGCACACACTCAGGTTGTGCAACACTCATTGCTTTTCCACTGCAACAGTGGTTGCGCGAACGCGCCACAACAATAAGCTATACGTACATTGTCTGCCTTGTTGGAGATATTAGCCGTGTTCAATGCACTACAAGTGTCGTCGCCATAAGCTCTTTAGCTTAAAGACGAGTTCTGTTCTGAAACACTTTATCCATCTTTTATCCCCGTAAATACACTTCCACTTTAGTATTGTCGTGTCAAGTAGGCCTGTCGTGATGTTGCCCTTAACCCAATATTGTTCTTTTGCAGTTGTTCCGGATATTTCAAACATTTAATCTCTTAATACCAAGGTTTATAAATGGGGACAAAAATTACATATCTCCTCGATTTATAAATTGAACCACTTCCTTCTTGCCTTTTGCCTTTTTAGAACCTCTCAAACTAATTTTCGGCTATTTTGGATTTACATTCTTGTCTTTGAGGGATCAAATCTGCACTCACAAAATACCAGTCAACTAGCATTCCAAATATTAATGTGGAATTTTTATTCACATTTCAGTCACCTTCCAGTAACACCTTACTATTGTTCCAAGCAGTTACATACTTTTTGTGAAACGTATTCATTAACCTCGTGATTCGTGAATCGTTAAATAAAATGAGAAGCGCACGAAGTCGTTAATGTCCCCGCAAGGCAGCTCGAGATGATGCAGAGCGCTGGCAGTTGCGTTGCCCTGCATTGCTCGCTGCATTCAATGTGGCCTGTTTAGAAAGCGGTGCTTCTTCTCGGGTTCAGATTACGTTTCATAACACAGGCTTTCGGTAGATCAGTTCTCATTAATCTCACGTGTTCTCTTTATGCATTGGTCAATCGTGGGAGCAAATGACTGAGTGCACGTGACATGGAAATTGTTACTTGGAAAGGACTGTGACAACAGGGGTTACCAAGCAGTTTGTCTGCTCTTTTTTACTGAAGCTGTAATCTCACCAATAACATTGTCTTCGGCATCAAAAAAGTTCACGTACTGACTCACTGTCCGTGGTACTCCGTGGTACTTCTGGATGGGTTCTTCGCTGCTCAAGGCTGAGAGGAAACTTTGTAAATGATGAACAATTCACAACAGAAGAAGCCTCGCAATTATGTCTCAAAATTAACGAAATATTCAAGTGCAAAACTGAGAAGCTCTTTTTCAATGACCCATGTCTGTGTGCGTGTGCATTTACATACATGTGTGTATGTGTGTGTGTATATATATATATATATATATATATGTACACAGACACACACACACACACACACACTTGCGCTCGCGCGCGAATTCTCTTATCTATCTGTACATATTTATGCACGTATGTATGTAAGTGTGTGTATGTACGCATATATATATATATATATATATATATATATATATATATATGTGTATGTGTGTGTGTATGTATGTATGTGACGCACGTATGTACGTAAGAATAAGAATATAATACACGTATTATGCCGTTTATTGTTACGTATGGGTGTTTTATGGGAACATTTGTTCTTAACAATGGTTAGTGACACGACCACAAAGCAAAGGCAGTGTGCTTTAGTCGATATTTAAATCTTGACATTTGTCGAATAAATCCATAGCATGCATAGTCATGTAAACGGTGACATCAGCGCGCTCCTCAAGGCCCGCAATGTACCGTATTCGAGGGGATGGTCTGTAGAATCGTAGCTGGAATTGGGGGGCATCAAATATTCATGCTGAATTCGCAAAGGACGTTTTGCTAGTCAAGTTTCATTTTCGCAGCAGAAATAGTGACTGGCTATGACCTGAAATATTCGGCGCCGGAAACCCTGTCGCGGCGAGATTTTCCGCACCCATTCAGATCGCCCATGGGATCCAACCAGCCTCCAGTACAAAGGGTACCGGGGCTGTTTGTTGGGGGTAAGGCTGCTGGGGCCTGACGTTGGCCACCCATCCCATCTAGTGCCGAAGTTAAAGAAAGGATAGAGCTGTAAAATTGTGTAACTCTCCTCTCGGTCTTACCCATGTTTTCCCCGTGACATCACATACATTTTTTCAGACAACAAGCCCTGCACCATAGAGAGCCCGATATTGAAGTATTTAAAATAATTATTTTCCAAATTTCGATTAAGTGAATTTAATGTACACAGTCAAACTTTCATATTAACTATTATCTACCTATCTAAATTTTTATTGCCTGAAGGATTGTCTTAGTTTGCCTCGGTAACCTTATGAAACTTGCAAATGATCTAAATAAATCAAGAATAGAATTCTTACCTCATAAAAACACACTGCGTCCCTTATAGAAAAACAGTTTTATTATTCCTACAGGGAAATAATCTATTTTCATTCCGATAATCATAAGATGCTATTCAATTTATTAGATTGAAAAAGTTTGAGGGTTTTGAAAATTGAAGACTGTGTCGCAGTTCCCTATACTGTTACTGGTTTATGATTTCTTAGCTTTAAAACATATCAAAAATCCTCATGAAGGATTAACATGTATGTCTAAATAACAGTTCTAGGCCTACGTTCATAATGTGGAAAAGTTTCTAGCTAGACGCACTGCAGGGTCGATTCTTGTATATCGTTTCTTGCTGGTACTGCTCGTTCAGACTTGCAACCATCATATAGTTCGTTACGTAAGGAAGGCGAAGGTACGAAACTTTGGAGTTCTATGTGACAAGTGTAACGTAGAATCATTTTACGTAATTAGTTCCTCAGAAGATTAAAATAAAACAACACGAAGGAGTAGAGGGTTTTTAGAAATGTAGATATAGTGATAAGTTAGTGAGCTCTCGGAGTTAACGTTGAAATTGCTTGAAATATTTTGTATCTTCTGTGTGTTAGTCTGTCTCTCTGTAAGCAAACAAAAAAAAGCACACACAAACATTGCTTCGTACTTTACCTGATGCTTATAAGACTATAATAAATGTAATATAGAGCAGCAAATTTCCTAGTAATCTCTGCTAGTGTTAAGACATTCCTGATTCACCGGGATAAGCAGTATTTCTATTGACCCCTTTAAAGCAGAGTGAGTTATTATAGGTGTCATGTGCTTTAACAATGGAAGAGATATGAATTTATCTCGCCTAGATTGTTTGCGTGTTGCATATGGTTCAAAAGCATACAGAGATTATTTCTGTTAATAGCATTAACTGACTGGTGTTGTACACAACAGTGACGTGTTTCGTGTGTGGTAGGGACTGGAATTTTATATATAATGCAGTTTAAATTCGTGAAAGGGTTAGAAGAAATTCTATACCAATTAAACACACTGTCTCCTTTTTGCATTTGTTTCTGCGCCATTTTCTTCTTATACAGCGCATATTATATGAGGCTGCTGTGGCGCAATTGGTTTGAAAGAGTGGATGGCAGCACTTAGGAGCAGAGGAAAAGGAAATTACATAGAGAGTTGACAAAAAGTAGTTAAAAGGATTTGAATCGGGCTCAGAGCGAGTGAGAGAATGCTCGGTTGCCAATTAGCAAACCCATGCTTCTGCGTCTGGTTCTAGAATCCATGAACATGACACGACTTTGCCACACTACCGAGTGCCCTGACCCCAGAACGAGTTTTTCATACCTCAAGAGAACAGTACAAGGCAATAACATGACAATTTCTTACGGGCAGCTTCCTTCAGAAGCTATCACTCCTACCGCATGCTTTTCAACTCCAATTCCTAAAGCTTTCCGCGTTCTCCTGACAACATTCCTCCTCAAAGAAACTATTTGTTTTTTCTTTTCACACCTGTTGGAGTGACATTAGCGGTAATTCTGTTTAGAAGAAACAGTCTGCTAACGTGTTTATATTGTAGAAACCGACCATTTTGGTATTGCAGAAAGATCGCAGACTACTGACGACGTGTACTGATTATAAAGCACAGTGGTAACTATATATACCTGTATGTACCAATGTATGATAAGTTCTTATCGCCCTTATAATTTAAGTACAATACGGTACTTAACCCTTTCAAATGCGGTGGTAACAATACGACTTCTACTCAGACGTTTAAACTATCTGCTTTTAATTTCACATTTTATTTATATCTTTGTATTCTAAGTGAAACAGTCGTTATTTACATAAACATTATTAACATGTGGGTGTTTATGATGGATGTTCATTTTATTTCCTTGAGGCTAGAAACTGAAATGTCAAGTGTGGTCTAAATGAGTTGCTCTCCTCAACAGTACAGAGGTAGCATCTACTCGTTCAGCATAATTGCATGATTTCAGTCCTTCGCCGCGCTGTAAATGAGATCTCCGTTCTTCTGGGATGTCACACGGCGCAAGCTGGTAGTTAGTTGCCGATGTTTCGGGACAACCTCTCGGTCACATCTTCCAAGGTCAGCCAACCTGTCGGTCGCGAAATGTAGCCAACTTACTACCGGTCTGCGCTGCGTAACATCCCAATAAAGCAAATATCTCAAGGACAGTTTTGTTTCTAGTAATATCATTAGGGGATCATATCGTGTAGTTTTATATCCTTAACTGCAAGCCAAACGTTTCTCTAGGATATTTGTAAATAATTTACTGCGTTTTATAACCCTTTTTTATGTGTTTGATCCTGTGGAAACAACAAACTGCATTAGGCCTTCGCCCTTCTAGTGTGTTCGGCGGCGTAGGTTGGTAGTTGGTTACCGACGTTTCGGGTCAACCTGTCTGTCCCACCTTCAAGGGTCAAGCAGTCCAGGCTATTCCGATATTTCTGTAAAAAATACGAACATACGCTACATAACTTTCTAAAAGAACGAAGGCTGATATCTCTCAAGAGACGACTTGTAAGTCACATGAAATTTTTTCATAAATCTATTACAACATCTTGGGTCTTCGTATCAAGGTAATTACATAGTGGTTTTGTGTATTAAGATTACAATTTATAATTATTCTTTGTGGAAAATGATATACGATCAGACGCGTGGGTTGCTAAAATAACAAGTAACTGGAATTTTGTTTGGGAACATCAAGGTAGACTGCGTAATAGGTTTTCACTGTATGATATGACAGTAGTAAAATGGAAATACTTTGTGCGTGTGATAAATGAATGATTGTCTCGAGACGAAGCCCGACGGCAAGTTTGTGAAACGGTGGCAACGTACTGAAAATAACGCGTGCTGTGAAACAAACTGTCAAAAGGCGAGATGTAGGCTTCTGTGAAACCAGGTTCCCACGAATGGCATATTTGACAAACATTTGTTCCGTGTGGATACTTGCTGCATCGTGAGAACAGCACATTTTTGCAAATATTGGCCACGTGTCCGTTTTTCACGGGTTCTTTGTGAATGTTACGAAAGTCGAAATAACCGTCAATGTTTGTTCTAGATTTGAAGTCTAGACCTTTTGTTGCGTTACCACGAGTTATATATATATATTATATGTATATATATATATATATATATATTTGGCTCCTTATCTGTCTCCCTGACTGCGTAGTTTATCACACAGAAGTTGGCTACTAGCCAATCAGCCTACCACAGTGTTCCCGCCGAGGTATATTCGATGTCAACGAGATTCTTGAACGATGCACCATTATTGGCACATAATTTCAAATACGCCAGTCGTTGGAATGTGCCTTTACACACAACTGGATATCGCATTTATAGCGACTGCAGTCGTGGTTGCCTGTTTTGGGTTCAATATTTTAGACATCAGGAAAGAAAACACTTGGGAACATCTATTCAAGTAACTACGAGTACATGTATGACAAATTTTGACGTTTTGCTGACCTTGCATCTCAGTATATTTATCTCAGTAATTAGCGAACTTGATGCACAACATTTTTGTTTTACAATAATTTTTTTTTCATGCCTCTACATGTTTGGAGCACATGTGCTCGAAACATGTAGAGGCAAGAAATAAAACTTATTGTGAAACAAAAATTTTGTGCACCAAGTTGGTTAATTACTGAGATAAAAATATGTGTATGGCATTTGGATCTTTTGGGAAACGACACCATGTACTTTGGTTGATATGTCCCAATATTTCGAAGGAACGTGCTGCATCTGTTTCACCACCACGAGAATCCGAGATTCCGAGATGTCACACAATTTTCTTGTAACAAAATCGAGACCTGAGAAAGAGACAATCATGTGAAAAAAAATATTAGGCAATGTTATTGTCTCCGTTGCTCGTCTATTGACGAACATGACATGTTGTAAACTGCATACATCGTACAATTTCAGGCCATAGTTTTATTTTAAGCTGAGAATCGAGAACAAACTTGAGTTTTTAATTCACTACCTTCACACGCCAACAAATGCTAACTTGGTTAAAAGTTTTAAATTTACATTGAAATACACAATTATATCGCTCCTTCAATTTTCAGTCTTCAATGACCATCACCATGGAGCTTTAGCTGTACCTAACTAAAGTTATACTTATGTTAAAACACTCGGTAAAATTACGTCGTTATATATATTAGGTGATGATGCAGCATGTCTGCAATAGAAAGTATGTTTTTGAATTAAAGCAGAGTATGAATATATATAAATATAGATTACAAAAATAGGCAAATAGACAATTAGCAAAGTGGCAGGCTTACTGTAGAGCGGCATAGTGTGTAGTGTGCAGTGCAGAGTGAGACTGAGTCAGGGGGTATCGAGAGGGATACGTGACGTGTCTGCGAACTAATAGAGAGGGTTAATGTCACTGACCTGTTGTTCGGTAATCAGTATTGTGTGTTTTAATGTAATTTTAAAACTTTTAACCAAGTTAATAAATAGTGCATTTGTTGGTGTGTGAAATACGTAGATTTCAAAACGCACGGCGCAACGATAACAATTCACTATCTCATTTGCCTGAAGGAAATGAAAAATACAACAGACTTTCTGTGTGCAAATAGCCGGTATTTGGGGATGATATACGAATAAGTGACCTTCAGAATAAATGGAAAATTCGACACATTTGTTTTCTGTACCAAAGCTGTTTGCGGCTCAGTCGTAACCTCATGACCTGCAAAGTGGTAAGGAGGATTCTGCAGTATAATTTGTGTGCAATCGTTTGCGTAGAACGGTCCTTTTTAAAAACGCACTAAATTACTAAGCAAAACGTGTAATGGTTACAAAAATTGTTAACTTGCCTTTCCATACATCCACCTTTCTAATTTCAACCCATGCATTCAACTCCTAAATAAAGTGAAGCAATTAAGATACTCGTATTTAGAACGCGGACTGTCTATGTGTGTTTTCATACTCACAGCTGTGTTCAGCAGTTGTATGATATTGTGCAATTTGGTGGACGTAACGTATGATTTGCATGTCTAGAACTTGATTAGGATGTGAAGAAAAATAGATTAAAAGTGTTATAGGTCAGAGATAACTACGAGATCAACAAATTGTGTCCACTTCAAGACATGACGATCGCAAAACTGAGAAAAGAGACTACTAGCTTCGTCATATCTGTCCGTCCGCATGGATCAACTTGGACCCCACTGAGGGTATTTTCATTAAATTTGATATTTGAGTATTTGTCGAAACTCTGTCGAGAAAATTCAACTTTGCTTAAAATCCGAAAAAAATAACGCATATTTTACATGAAGACATGAAGACATAAGGACATTTGTGACAATATCTTGCTCAGTTCTTCTAATCTCGAGAAACGTTTCAAAGAAGGTGTAGAGAAAATCAAAACACTCCTTTTTATTTTTTTATGTTTTGCTGACCGTGCATCTCAGTATATTTATCTCAGTAACTAACCAACTTGATGCACAAAATGTTTGTTTCACCATAAGTTTATTTCATGCCTCTAAATATTTCGAACACATGTGCTCGAAATATTTAGAGGCATGAAATAAACTTATTGTAAAAAAAATTTATGCATTAAGTTGGTTAGTTACTAAGGTAAATACACATTTTTGTGTTCAATAACAATTTTAAAAAAAACATGTCATTCAAGAGATAACGTGAAGAATATTGTAGAGCCGGACAGGTCACAGATGACAATTTAACACGGCGCATGCGCTTTGTATGCTAAATAACTAAGGCAACAAACACATTAATATTAATAATAGTTATTGCTTTTCCACTACATGTGTGGTTGCACGAACGCGCCTAATGTGACGTTCAACACACATTGCCTGCCTTGTTCAATCCTAGGCCGTTCAGTGGCAAAGGCTGTTAGGATTTGATCCCTGAACAATGCACGTGGTTCAGTAAAGTCAACACAACTATTATTTATTATAAATATATTATTTGTTTTATAATCGCTACATGTTTCGGCCCCAAAGTTTTATCACGAGACGAGAAAGTATATATATATAAATGACGGTGGTTAAAATATTTGTAACTTTTGTTAATGTGACAGAAATCTGTTACTTACGAATGATTCCTTTTCATACAGTGTTGTA
>Ga0123354_10011898_pt1 | contig 13472 bp, 12 predicted proteins | sample TergutLab28metaG_2_FD_97872 | JGI IMG/M metagenome (GOLD analysis project Ga0123354, IMG submission 97872) | Labiotermes labralis P4 segment gut microbial communities from Petit-Saut dam, French Guiana - Lab288 P4 | ecosystem: Host-associated > Arthropoda: Insects > Digestive system > Gut ... | reverse complement strand
TCTCTGACCATTCTCCGTAACCGTTCAACTTTGGACATAGGTATTTTGGGTTATATCGGTATACTTTAACATAAGGAACACCCTCCCGAAGTCTGGCACATTCCTCCTGGGCCACCCTGTATATATGTCATTCAGCTCTTTAAAGACCTCACAGCACGACATATATATATATGTTGTTCGGTGCCAAAGGGTTAATATAGTTGGATCTATGGTATCATCTTATGTTTGTAGAGATTATATGTACATGTGCACTTAGCTTATAAATATACAGTGTGCAACTTTATATAAATGTAGTATCTATAGTTACAGTAGGTTCATTGATCTAAGACTACACACAATATAGTTCCTATAGTTATAGTAGGTTCATTGATCTAATCACTTTGTTATTATATTTACTATTATAATACATCATGTAGTTGTTCTTTATGTAATAAATTCTATACATATCTCTACCATCATAGAGTTGTGTTAGACAGTATACACACTGCAATCTAGTTTAATTATAAACACAACGGGGATGATGAACCTTATGACATTACCCATTCATTACTTACACAGCTTGAAATAATTTATACAAATAAAATCTCCTTCAATTTTAAAATTTAAGACATGCACAAAATAATGTACATACTTAATGCATGATGGTACAGTTAAACCACCCTTTGAACGTGTCCCATTTCTAGAGGAAACAGAGTGCACATACCCATAACCTGAGCATCCTATACCTGAATAGAGAATTTACCCAGTGCAAGTGGAGAGCTGCAAGATTGCAAAACATCAGTCATACCCTCAAAATATTACATATTTACAACAGGGGTCAGTGCAATTGCCTGCATTTAGCCTAGTATGTTGGCTTCAGGGTTATGCCCTCTTGGAATTGTAGCCAATGAGAAACGTTGACAATGTGACATAATCTGAACTTCTCTACAGTTCAGACACTAAGAGTACATTTATTTAAAATGAATTTCACATCTGTTAGTTGACATGTATACCATTACTTCTTCTGCATGTTTCGGCTTACAATAACAGCCACCCTCAGGGAGACAGTTGACACAGAGGAGCATTTGATGCTAAAACACACTGTCATCCACTCTACTTGCTAAGTGGTACATTATAGAATTACACTGTTAACATCTCAATATTTGATATTAAATAATTAACAAACTTGGGCCAAAAATGTACAATATTTGTATTAGTTTCTATTTATGTTTCTTTGCATCCAAACATATAACAGAAAACTTTGATTCTAGATGGATCATAAATTCGATGTCAAAAGAAAACTTTGTTCCGATGTTTCTTTCATTCTGTACCTTGAATGACAACGGGTAACTTTCCAGTGGTGTGTCACATACTGTCAAAGTCTGAAAGTGTTCAACCCTAATTCTGACAACAACACAGAAATTAAGATTCAAATCTTCTGGGATGTTATGCTGAGTTGTTCAGCCAGTAGTTCCTGATGTTTTAAATGAGCACTGTGCCTCACCTTCAGGGTCAACCACTCCGAAAAGTCTTACTAAACCAAGAACACCGCATCACATCCCAAAAGAGACTTGAATCTTTGGCAACAGTGCTGTGAGAACCTCAGATCTCACAATACTCATATTCTGAAACTTGCAGAAATACAGGTCTACCAAGCCCACGGTTCATAACAGTATGAAATAAAAAGATGACAAGCACTTTCTTGATGTCTTTCATGGTAAATGCAGGCAACATCACACAGCACAGTAAAACATGTAACAACACAGGTGAAAACAACCGACAGCAAAGAAACTGGGGCTCGACTGGTCATATATTCACATGATTTACTCATAATCTGCAGTACATAATATGCTTCTTGTGAGTAATCAAGTCAGCTGATCAAGTCTAGAGGCAAAATAAATTTTCAGTCACATTCTAGATTGGAGTGTATATACTTGTCTAACACAACTATATGATGGTAGAGATATGTATATAATTTATTACATAAAGAACAACTACATGTTTCGGCACTTTTCATTGGCCATCTTCTTCTTCTCTGTGAAAGACATACTACGGATGAAGAACAATGCACTGAGCAACACAGTAAACACAGATGGCAGCATTGCTACAGCTAAAATTAACACTTGCTTTGCTGTGAGAATAATGAAATGGCTTATAAAAGTGAATATGCAACAGCACGGCAATATTACGGCAGCTCATCATACGGGAGGCGTTTGCCTAGTTATGTCGCATGCATTTCCACTACAAATCACACACAGATATCATGATAAAGCTGTCTCTGTGCATGCCATGATAGTGGATGGGGACGTGAAGGGACAGGTCCACGTATTCTTAACATTGGCACAAGACAGGGGTGTGGTCAGCTTCATACCCTGGCTGCTTTACCCCCAGGCTAAGCAACCTCGTCACCCACTGAACAGAAGAATGGTTGGGCCCCAGAGAGGGTCAGCATGGATTGGAGAAGAGAAAAATCTCTTGCTCCCGCCATGGGGTCAAGGGGAGTCAGCCAGGCCATACCGGGGTCACCGTGTTACCGAGAGGGGGCACTGGTGACCTGAGCTGGGTGCTAGCTATTCTCCAGGGGTGGTAGATGCAGATTATAGCCTCTCTCCACCCAAGACTGTCTGTGCATGGTGAAGAGCCACATCCTACGAGTGGTGACCCTGTTGCGCAGAACACAGTGGATCTAAAGGAGTAAACCTTGAAAAACAATCCCAAATCCTACGGTGTGAGTGCCATGCCTAAGGGATGAATGACAGTGGGTGTGTGTCTTTAACGGCACCCTCTGGGATACCAGGTGATCTCCCAGTTGTATTCAGCCTTGCCAAGTACAGGGGCTCTGCTTGGTGGACCATATATTTTCCCTTCAGAGTAAATCAGAGTTTAAGGAGTGCTCCACAATAGGGAACTACAGCTAGAATTCTATGGAGGCTCCCATCAGGAGGAATTCCAGTAGAAGGCTTTTATACATAAGGACTGAGATATTTATATCTGGGTTCCTTCATTTTGGATCCGGAGGAGAGACTGAAAGTAAACTAGAGTTTAAGGAGCGCTCCGCAGTAGGGGACTCCAATAAGGATTCTATGGAGGGCTGCAGTAAGGGCGAACTGTGGGAGAAGGTATTTTAGATATTTATATCTGGGTTCCTTCTTTTTGGACCTGGGTATATTAGGAAACTAGGTATGGGGGGCCATCTGGAACTTTGTTAAGGAACAGGGCTCCTATAATTTAATACAGAGTATGTGGCACAATGGGCTTGTTAATAAAGCCTAGGTGCATTGGACCTGGAAGGGCTAGAACCCAATTATTATTCTATTCTTCTATTCTATGCTCCTGCCACAAATCAAATGAAGCCTCAGTTGTCCGGCCACTGCCTAATCACTACACTGACTACCCTACACTACAGACATGAGTAATAAGATACCTACTTCCATTCCTGGAGGAGGAGGCATTGCTACTGAAGGGGGTGGACCTCTGAGTTGAGGTGGAGCTGGCGCCAGAGGTGGAGCACTCAATCCACCAATAGGAGGTCCTGATACATCAATTCCCGGAGGCATAACTCCTGGTCCTGCTGTAGGAATTGTCGGAGCAACAGACATTGGTGGTGGCAGAACTGCTGGAGAAGTTCCTGGTGGAGGTGCTGCCATCCTCTGTGAAAAAAACACAAAACCTTATCTAGGATGACAAACAAAAACAAAAACAAATTCATTATCACTGCAATGTTGGGAGCACACTGGAACTCACTGCACTCATAATGAACATTTTCAAGTTCACCCTATAACAGGTCACAAAGGCTCAGTTGGGGTGTAGAGGTACAGTTCTACTCTCTCTTTAACCTCTGCACTATATAGGGGTGGGTGGTCAATGCCGCACCCTGGCCGCTTAACTCCTGGGAAAGACCCGGTACCCACTGTATAGGAGGCTGGGTGGGCCTCAGAGCCAGCCTGGACATGTGAAGAAAATCTTGACCCCGCTGGGATTCGATCGCTGAACTGTACAGCCAGTAGCGAGTTGCTATACTGTCTACACTTGCACTCATAATGAACACCAGCATATTGCCCAACAACCAACCTCAACCTCAGGCAACCTCATCCCCTGTGGGATGTTAAATCTTCTAGGATTGCTTTATCCTTAAAGATACAAATGACAATTGTTCGAAAACTTCAGTAACCAGCTACCAAACTACACCACAAAACATCCCAGAAGAGCTAAAGCCTCAACTACACAGTATCAGAAGCTATAAATGTCACATAAACTTAATCTGACTACAACATAAAGAGTTATGCTTTCAGCTGACATGGTTTTCATGATATTCTGGTTGTCATCATAACAGTCCATAAATTCAGGGACAGTGCACTTCACCTCACACTTTTCTTTCCACACCCCCACTTCCATAGGTGGAAACCTCACTGTGATGAGGCAGCAGGTTACCTAATTTCACCTACCTTATATTTGAACAGTTTCAGTCTTGTTTCAGGCCAAAATATCACTTCTTATACAAATATTAATTTTATTCCATTTTACTTCTGCAATGTGTTCAACTCAGTCACTCTCCCCTCCCAGTATAACACTGGCACCACACTCCCCTGTAGCCCCATTGATGATAAGGATCCCACTTTTCACATCATTGATAACTCAATCCCCATCCCATCAAACAGCCCAGTAGCATAACTGTACACACACATTCCAGCTGGTAGAATAAGGGCTGGCCCAGTGCATGTTTCTATCACTGCAGTTATCTGGACATCCTCATCACCGACACCTACATAATACAGGGGTGCTGATAAGTCCTTAGCCCAACCTAGAAGGAAACAAGCTAGTGTTTCTGTCAGAATGGTGTGAATTTCCTTCAGTGCCTTGCCTTGCAGGGGAAAAAAAACTTGATGACAGTTCGTGTGTCAATGTTGTCAAAATCGCGCGTGTCCCTGATATGCTTCCGAGCTTGTTTCCTTCCTGGTCAGGCTAAGGACTTATCAACACCCCAGTATAATATGCCAATCTACAAGTCCCAGTTGTTCTTCGTGCATGAACCTCAAGACGGTTAACACAATATTACAAAACACAGGAAACCACACACAGAACAGCACAGCACACAAGACTTAACCCTACAATAGCTCCAACATTTGGCAAACCAACTGTTTTAACACTGTAACTGTAGCAAGCACACACAGTATGCTTCCTGATGATGGTGATCACACCGAAACATGTCGGAGCTATTGTAATTTTGATGTAAATTTTAACCAAACGTTTTAAACACCGTAACTTTAGCAAGCTCATACAGTACGCTCCCTGATGATGGTGATCACACCAAAACATGTTGGAACTGTTGTAATTTTAATGTAAATTTTAATACTCCTTCAAAAACAATTCTCTTTTGCATCAGTTGGTAATAAAAAAACTCTGATAACAGCAGGATGCATGGTACAAATGTGAAAAAAGTCACAAATTCTTCAGTTCATATCAGTGTACGTGGGCTGATCATTTAATTCTGGGACTGATTTTTTTTTTTGGAAACTATAATACATAGAAAAATGGCAACACAGTGGGACACGTGGCAACTCTGTACAAGTGTATGTGCAAAACCGGAGGTCGGTATCTCCTCGCATTTGCTCTGTGGAGGCCCTTGGGTGAACATCTACAACAGTGTGTGTCACATTTCACGATGGAGGAGAAAGTGCAGCAGCGTGTGTGCATTGATTTCTGTTTCTGTCTGGGGAAAACTGGTGCTGAAACGTATGAAATGCTGCAAGCAGCTTTCAGAGAGTCCTGCCTAAGTTGATCGAAGACATATGAGTGGTATTCCCGTTGCAAAAGTGGACGCCGATCCTTTGAAGACGACCCCCGCCCAGGCAGGCCTTCAACCTCCCACACCGAGGACACCGTGGCACATGTGCAAGAAATCTTTCGTGCTGACCGACGTCTGACTATCAGAGAGGTTGCAGAGGAAGTTAGAATAGCATTCGGTACATGCCAGAAAATTCTAACTGAAGATTTGCGAATAAGATGTGTGACAGCGAAATTTGTGCCCCGTCTCCTAACGGCGGAACAGAAGGATGATCGTGTGTCAATTTGCACTGACCTCCGTGATCGAGCCCAAAATGATCCCAACTTCACGTCCTTGGTAATCACTGGTGACGAATGCTGGGTTTACGGGTATGGCCCGGAAACAAAGCAAATGTCCTCCCAGTGGAGCACATCATCATCTCCTTAATCGAAGAAAGCGCGGCAGGTGAAGTCCAATATCAAGACCATGTTGATTGCGTTCTTTGACATTGACGCGCTGGTTCATCATGAGTTCGTCCCTACAGGACAGATGGTAAATAAGGAGTTCTACAAAACTGTCCTGCAACGCCTCCGCGATGCTGTGCGCAGACATCGCCCTGAGAAGTGGTGCTCTGGCAACTGGATCCTGCACCATGACAATGCCCCTACCCACAGGGCTGTCACCACAAATAAATTTCTGGCGAAACACAAAATTCCGTCACTCCCACAACCTCCCTACTCCCCTGACCTTGCTCCGTATGACTTCTTCCTGTTCCCACAACTGAAGAAAACAATGAAAGGTCGCCGATTCGATTATGTTGAAGATATTCAAGCCAACACGATGAGACAACTAAGGGCTATTACAAAAAGTGACTACCAGAGGTGCTTTCGTCAGTGGCAGGAGCGCTGGAATAAGTGTATACGAGCACAAGGACTCTATTTCAAAGGAGACCAGACCAACTAGCTGTTAAGTCTACTCATTCACTCACAAAAAAATCAGTCCCAGAATTAAATGATCAGCCCACGTATATACTTCATAATGGAACCTTCAAGACAGAGACTTAACATAAGTGACAGCATCCCAGCACACACCAAAGCACTCCATGCACATACGCTATGTGTGCGATCTGACAAAACAGCCTGGTAGGCAATTCCACAATACAGTGAAACACCAATTCAGTGTTCCTTCATTTAAGGTTTTTCCTCTTTTAACATTCAATTTCTCCATTTCCAGTGTACAAATTTTCTGCCTCCCAAATAAACCTCACAAGGTGGTTTCACTGCACACAAAAGCTTCACCAACTGCCATTAAAAAAAGCTTTCAAATTTAAACTTTTCTTACTGAAGTTTTCAAACTTTGGAATCCAGACATTTCTTAAGCTAATATGAACTATATCCAGTATACAAAACAGCATTTTGGTTCACTGAGATAACCCAAGTGATAACGATACATAAATGTGCCATGTAACCAACCAACTACACATTCACAATTTGCCTTGAAAAGCTAACAGTTCCTCAGCTTACAAAGAAACCACCCCCACCATACACATTGCTGCCACATGTACCTACTTTGAGTCAGACTAACCCACACCACAACCTCTCAAACTATTTCTTCAATATCCATTTCAATATTATCCCCCATCTAGGTCTAGTTCTTCCAACTGGTCACTATCCTTCAAATATTCCCCCCCCCCAAGCTAAAAAATGCATCCATCTCTCTCCACCCAACCTCCTCCCCCCCCAAAGTGTGACAAGCTCTGCCTGTGGCATCCTCTTTGAACAAAAAAACCAATAACTAGCCAGAAGTACAAATCGCAAAGTTCCTCAGTATGCAGGTTTTTTTCCAATTTCCTTCTTCTTCCTCCCTCTTAGGCCCAAATATCTTTCCTCAGCACCCTATTCTCAGAACGCCCTCAGCCTCTTTTCTTTCTTAATGTGACAGATGGATTTTCACAATTATGTGCAACAAGAGGCAAGACCGCACATTCTATACCGTGCACAGCAAACGCTGAAATGTGTGCAATAATAAAAATTATTGCTCATTCACGTCACACCAAAATAAACCCAATCTGTAAATTTAACAAATATTTTAAAATAAAACTGGCACATTAATGATTCTGATTTCCTCAAGTCAATCATAATTTTTGCCCTGAAAATTTCCAGAACACCGCCTCACACCCATTACTGCTGACCCACACATGAATCAGTTCCAACTCAACGATGAGAGCGGATGGTAGTAGATCTGGTTATTTAATACCAGAAGCTGCAATTAGTTGTACGAGCTCCTGATGATGGGTGTCAACACCCGGAACATGTAGAGTTGTCTACAGAAATGTGATAAACTGAATAAGTTGCATCTTGTTGGACAAAATACAAAGCAGTCTATTTATTATTCTTCAAGTTCACCCTACATGTTTTGGGTGTCAACCACACCCATCATTAGGAGTACACAAAACTGTAATTACAGCCTCTGGTATTGGTCATATTTTTTGTGCAGCTACCTCCTCCAACATGGCCAAGCTAGGACTGCAGTCCTAGCTTGACACCCAAAACATGTAGGGCAAACTTGAAAAAAAATAGACTGCTTTTTTTTTTTTTTTTAAATGTTTTGTTGACTGTGCATCTCAGTATATTTTTCTTAATAATTAATCAACTTGATGCAAAAAATTTTTGTTTTACAATAAGTTTATTTCATGCCTCTGGTATCATCACACTCATAGGTGTGATGATACCAGATTCTGTGTAATGCAATTTTGACCACCTGATGATGAGCACATGTGCTCGAAACATGTAGAGGCATGAAATAAACTTACTGTAAAACAAAAACTTTGTGCATCAAGTTGGTTAATTACTAAGATAAATAGACTGTTTTGTGTTGCATCTCACTGGACAATTATTAATATATATTCAAGACTAATACACACTTTTAAGAACTTTTATTAAGGACAATGTTCACTTCCATGAACATGACCTTGAGGTTTAACACAATGTCTTATGAAATTTCCTTGTCAAAACATTCTGTTAAACACAGTTATTACATCTCTATTCCAATGTGTGCTGTGCTGCTCTCTCCTCTAAACTGCACATGGGCAGTGTATCAACATTTGCAATTCAAGGCTCAGTTGTATCTGAACTAGATAATAATAAAGTTATACATTTCTCTTATGTATATCATTACATTGTTTAAAGTATGTTATTTAGCAAGCCTGTCAATTTCTAAGATTATGCAGCATCAGTGACTGGTGAACCAATGAGTATGGAGCATTCATGGAATGAAAGTGACAGGAGAGATCAAAAGGACTCAGAGAATCTGTCCCTGTCTGAGTCCCCTGCCACACAGACTGGCCTGGGGTTAAACTTGGGCCTCCACAGTAAGAGACTGGCAAAAGTTTGACATTGTAACACTGTTACAAGCACATTACCTGCCGCATCATATCTTCTTCTCTTTGTTTCTCTGAAAGAGCTTCTTGCTGTAGGCGAAATAATTCTTCTTCCTGACGTCGCTGCATCATCTGCCGTTCTTGTTCTTCCCGTTGCTTTTCCACCAATGCTGTCTAAATAGAGAATCAGAGGTTTTAGTACTTACCTTACATTGAATGCAAGAAACATCACCACAAATTCAACACCAGCAAAACTCCTGTGCATAAGATAATACCGAAAGTAAAATTTTTCCCAGCAGTCCAAGCTTTTATAATGTAATATTTTAAAACATAAGACATGTACACAAGATTAATAATTTCAACAGGTTTATGCCAATCTGGCAAAGGCTTGTATACTCCTAGCTCAACATTTGAAAATATAACATCCTAACTCTAGTGCAAACCAATAGAAATCACTCTCTCGAACTGTTTTCTACTCTCGATAATAAACAACTATGATTTCTCCTGGTTACAGTTCAACTCAAATGGAAACCATGAGATCAAGCATACAACATGGACACATTAACTACAGTCACATTCCAGGCTTGGAAAGTACTACTTTCAAGAAGCAGAAATTGGGGGATGTTAAGTGGATAAGAGCATCCTGTCTAACCTGCTGAAGGCGCAACAGCTCCTCTTGCCGTTGCTGCTCAATCATAAGTTGCTGCTGCTGGATTCTTTGCTGCATCTGTAGATCACATAATTACAATAAAAAACCTGCATGTGCCAATAATTCTCCTCGATATAACTCATTACGCATTCAGTATTTTTTAATACACGTCGGGAAACAACGCACAAGAAAGCAAAGTACATGTTACAATTCATATGCCACTTACTTCCTGGTTCTCCTGCCCTTCCTCCATCATCTTGTACTTGTAAATTTGTCTGTAAATGAAAAGAACTCGTTATCGATTTCAAATTCGTTTACTCTTAACTGAAGAACTGGTCAGCACAATAACCTCCTATGACTCCTTTCGCCAGTGTGTCAGACGAATTATTAACCTGGATACTGTGCCCTTCTCACATTATAAAACACATTCTATTTGCATATTAGCAATTTACTAATGTTTGCTTTTGTACAGTCTATTAACCGTCCTAGTTGTTAATAAAATGTATATGTGTTTAGTCTAACACAATCTTCATTACATAAAGTATGAAAACTTATAAACATTTTAATATATACTTATATACATTTTGTGAATTATCGAAAACACAACGGGGATGCCTCACCTGAGACTCCTAGTAATTAACAGAGCTCACTGGACATTTTACTTTACAACATTAAACGCTTTATAGCCACTGATATACATCAAAGCACGGACCATATAGTATGGATCACCGCCATTGAAAACCCTTATCCGTGTTCCATTTTTGCACAGGCTTGCCATCCTACGCCGACTAGTGGCCGAAGGAGCGCTACGGTATATGATCTATCGCTTCGATACTATATAATCTGTGGTGTATACTTACTCCATGGTGCAGAGTCCTTTTTGAGCAGCTAACTGGTTTGCAGTTAGTCAAGAAATTCTCCTCATTTCACGGAACCCGAAGGTTCATTACCGCACTCACAAGCGTCCGCCACCTGTCTCTATCCTGGGCCAGCCCAATTCAGTCCATATAACCACATCCCACATCCTGGAGATCCATCCTAATATTATCCACCCATCTACGCCTAGGTCTACCCAGTGGTCTCTTTCCCTCCGGTTTCCCCACCAAGAACCTATACACCTCCCTCTCCTCACCCATATGCGCCACATGCCCAGCCCATCTCATTCTTCTCGATTTTATCACCTGCACAATATTGGGTGAGGAGTACAAATCATTTAGCTCCTCGTTACGCAATCTCCTCCATTCCCCCGTTAACTTGTCCCTCCTAAGTCCAAATATTCTCCTCAACACCATGTTCTTGGAGTAAAGTATACTGTAAACAAACAGTGATTTGATTGAGCATTAGGGTAGCAAATAAAAGGCACTAATGAGCATTCAGAAAAAAATTCACTAGCCTCAACAAGCATTTCAGAAACAGATAGGATTGAAAGGATGGTAGGCAGTGAAAGACAAGTATGGGCATACACAACTGGCCTGAACAAGTGTTTTGAAAGCCACTTGAGTGGCATGAGCGAGCTTAATGAAAAGAAGGATGTCATCATCCTAACAAGAAGTTTGGAAGAAAGAAAAAAAGGATGTTTTCTGAGCCATTTTTCAGATTCTTGAAACTACAGCATTCTGCAACAAATCTCTATGTTCCACAGGATGATATGCAAATTACAACAGGGTTACAGAGTTTGTAAATTTCAAACACACCAAACAACCTCCCATCAAAAAAGACAACACGCTTTCTTAAGTATATAGGTTGAACTAATAAAAAAGTTGAAGCAACATGTAAAGCAGGCACTGTATAAATGAATGGCCATGAATATGCAGGTGCCGTCAAGTGCCACATATTCCAGACCTGAGCACTACATGGCAGTAAGTCAGCAAGTGGTGAGATCCTTGCTCCATTTCATTATCCAAGTGAAAGAAGCCCTAGCACTAATCACACTGAAAACTCAGTAAACATGACAGATGTTCTAAACGTGGTGGAAAACACAGAAACACTGAATAGGCAGACTGCAGACAGTCTCTTACTGATGCAGCCAATGTACAGCTATTCCTTACAGCTACCAAATTAAGTACAGGCCTGTGATGAAATACTGTTTGCTTCCTAATCAACCTCAAGTGAAAATGCCAGACAGCACAAAGAAAGAAACACTAACAATTTGATGCACACACTTAGGTACGAACGTGCTTCTAATATAATATAAATTTAAAATTTTTCTTGTGTTTCAACAATCTATGCAAGACACAATCAAATTTTCAGAGAAAAAAAAGGTATTCCATGTTTGTCCATTCAATGCAGCCTGCCAAAAAGTGAACATGTCTGAGTGAACGGTGATGGAAGTTGTCAGATAAAATAATTTCCCTATATTTCTGGCACCGCTTTTAAGAAGAGAGACTAACAAAATTATTTGATTACTAATAACAAATACTGATCTTGAGGTTAAATTGTGTTGTAGGGAACAGAATGGCTTCACTTGAACAACCACCCCCACCCTAAAAACAAATAAGAAATTGTGTCAGTCATCCAACATTGTCCACGGTAGAATCACTAACAATACTTTAATAAATTTATTAGTTAATCAATAATAACAGCAATAACAATGCCATCAGGTACACAATACTACAGTAACCAGGTCAAATCAAGTACTTTTCATCCACTGAAGCACAAAATACATGTTGCAGTCATTTATACATCACTGTGCATGCAAGAAGTGTACCTGCAGGAAATATACACCTGCTTTCTACAGTCCACAAAGAACAGGGCTCACAATGTGTAGTGGAATGCTAATGGAGAATAAACTTTTCAAGCTCTTTTTTAAATACTGCCACATACATAAAACTATACCATAACCGCAATTTAAGATTTTGGTCTTTAAATATTAATGCCAATATTTAAACCAACCCACTTCCTGGTATGCTTGTTCTGTTATTTTTCAGGAAACACAATTGCAATAAAATTAAGCAGAACTTTCTCCAATCTGCTGATAGCCAATCTGCAATTTACACTTCATCCTGTAATATCACTGTAGCTGTACTCTACAAGCACTCAATGGCTCCTCTGTTCACAAGCAAAAGGATCATCACAATGGTACTGCTCTTAGCATCCCCTGTGTACCAGTTTTTTGCAAAGTTCTGTGGTCAGTGTGGAATCTTTACTGGTGACCAGAATGTCTGAAAGGTGATCAAATTAATAGTTCTTGTTTTAACAATAAACAGGACAGTCAGCATTAAGCCACTTATGCTTAGCCCTGTCCCGTCGGCCATCGTGGTCTTTCACATTTCATTCTGAGGGACCAGAGAGGAACAGTTGATGCAGCAATGGAAGTTAAAAAATTTATAGAAGAAAGTTTAAGATTAAAACAATGCACAGTTATAGTCACTCTTTATGTTAAAGGGGCATTTGATGCAGCCTGGTGGCCCAGCATCTTGAAGCAGTTAAGAGAACTTAAATGTCCCAAGAATCTCTACAATTTATCAGCTAGTTACTTTAGCAATAGGAAAGCAATGTTATAACTCTCATTCCAGTGTTAGTATTTTTAAAATTCAGAAGAGGATAATAAGAATTATAAAAAACTCTGACAGGCGCGACTCATGTCGCGAATTATTTAGAGAACTTCAAATATTGCCACTTGCTTCCCAATACATACTTTCGATCCTTGTATTTGTTAACAAGAATAGAGAATTGTTTTTATCTAACTCAGATATTCATAG
>Ga0123354_10011897_pt1 | contig 13473 bp, 5 predicted proteins | sample TergutLab28metaG_2_FD_97872 | JGI IMG/M metagenome (GOLD analysis project Ga0123354, IMG submission 97872) | Labiotermes labralis P4 segment gut microbial communities from Petit-Saut dam, French Guiana - Lab288 P4 | ecosystem: Host-associated > Arthropoda: Insects > Digestive system > Gut ... | reverse complement strand
TATAGGTGTGATGATACCAGAGGCTGTGTAATGCAATTTTGACCTCCTGATGATGAGCACATGTGCTCGAAACATGTAGAGGCATGAAATAAAACTTACTGTGAAACAAATTTTGTACATCAAATTGGTTAAATACTGAGATAAATATGGAACAATATTTTCACAATTTTGTCTTGGTAAGTTACAGGTAACGAGGAAAAAAACGAAAAGGGAATAACAAGAGCCTTCAAACTGAAATGTTATTTTTTTTTTCGAAATCCGTCTGTAACCCCTCACGGAGACAGTATTTAATTTCTCTACCTGTGATTAAACCTCTTGTTCTCTCTTTTATTGTCTCCTGATTATCTGCAGAGTACTGATTTGTTTTATTTCCTGTTTGTCCATTTCAATTGCCATCATGAAAATGTTAACCCTCTTCTCAATACATATTTATTTGTAAAATTACGTTGGTCGTATAATCGTGGAATAAGAAAAAATGTGAGCTTCTCCACTTTTTTTTTAATTCACTGTGCAGATGCAAATTATGTGGCTATAATATTTATTTGAACACTTGCGTAACGCAGCTGTACCTTTTTTTTATGTTTCTGTACCGTGCATTGTAATATAAACCAACAAAATGCAAAATTCCTAAATTAGTGTTTTAATTTTTCATTTTTTGTTTGCCTTGTACATGTTTCAAACCCGAGGGTTCATCTTCATGAAGACGGTTGTATATACAGTTATGGTTTGGTACGTTTTACATGCGTCACTGTAAATAGTTGGGTAGGTAGAAGTGTGTGTTGGTTACTCCTAACCAAAAAGGCAAAAACCATACAAACATAAAATAAACCACTAACCAATACATCATTACCACACATTAAAAGCAACCACAAAGAACCCAAGGAACTGAGAACCCAAGGAACTGCAGACAAACAAAATTCCGACCAACGAAGTAAGAGAAGCCACATAGTATAAAACAACAAATAAATAAGACCCTGAACCCGCCCAGGTTGGTACCCGCAGCCCAAAAACACAGTATGAATTGATCTACTCTAAAAAATGTAAAGAGAAAGCTATCTCACACTTCTAAAAGTACAATACAACATAGTAGTAGGAATAATAGCAAGAATAAGAAAAAACAAGAAAAAGAACCCGAACGAAACACAGACTATTTTCGTTGTTACACCGTGCATGTTGTCGAGTTACTCAATTATTACACCAACAACTGCACATATATAAAATTTACACATTAAAACATTAAAAACGCTCCGACATGTTTCGGTCCTAAGACCATCATCAGGTAGCTATATCGTCCTTGCTAAAGTCACAGTAGAAATAGTCACATATGAATTTCGTTGTACCAGCTGGGTGTTGTGGCAGCATGCTGACAAAATACCCAACTGGTACAACGAAATTAATGTGACTTTTTTATAGTGTGACTTTAGCAAGGACGATATGGCTCCCTGATGATGGTCCTGGGATCGAAACATGTCGGAGCGCTTTAATGTTTTAATGTGTAAAATTTTATAAATTTTATATATGTGCAGTAGTTGGTGTAATAATTGAGTGAAACACAGACTCTCTGGCCAAAACCATAAAAACACAATTTCACGATCTAAGAAAATGAGGTCTTAAGATTTGGAACTGTGGCCATAATATTGCCTCTGTATTGTGTTTTACCTTCTGATTCATATTTGCAAGCAGTCAAATTTTTTTGAGTTGAGTATCAGTTCACTCTGTTGCCAGCAATGTCGGACGTAGCATGACTAATAATGGCTCAGTATAAAGACAGCAATTTTTTTTGAAGATGTCAATGGAATCACTCCCCGAAACCTCGTATGCGTCAGATTTTTCTTAGACAGTTCCGTTTGCCCGGCATAATTGTGGTGGTGGTATACGTCAGTGTCAATTCGGTCGGAGCCATATTTCTCGGCCCTAATGACTTCTGAACCTTGTACGACACCGTTTGTCATTGGAGTGCCCAAAGTATAATAATAATAATAATCGACGACGCAGTCCCTCCCGCAGCAAAACAATCGCTCCGTAATTTATTCTTACAAAATTACAGATTGCGCTGTAATCAGCCTGACCTTTAACCACCATTTTCGGCTGTCAAACAACTAGGACAGACATTCGCGCACGCGCCCATTTAGATTCATCTCACAAACCTCGCGAGAGTCGCTACACTGCCTTATTTTGTATCCCAGTAACTACATTCGTTGCATGACTATCGATTAAGTTCCGACTGACAATAAAACCACGTGGATGAATTACATTCCAGGCGCGTAATGTCTTTGTGATGAGTACGCATGCGCAATAAGTTGTGTCCTATTTTAAAAGTTTTAAATCTTAAAAGTCTCTCGTGTGTGTGTGTGTGTGTTTATGTGACACGTTTTCTTGTGTCAGAAGACTAAACCGCCCATGATATTGGTAGTAAGAGTTGAGTGTCATAGTGTTAGAGCGTCAGTCTGACTGTAGCGCCCTTGGCGGAAACATCTGAGGCTACACTCCGCGCAACCGTTCAGGTGTTTGAAACCGACAGACAGCTGTTTAACTTCGTACTTGGGCAGTAAAGTGGTTTACTTTAAAACACGCGGTAATAGTAGAATAATAATCATCATCACAGGCGGAAATTAAACGTTACTAAGTTTATATACACAGAAAAATATGGCTACTGACGTCTTGGCAGAGAAATTTGAGTCAAGACTTCATTTGACTACTAAAACTGTTGGTGAAGACCGAATCAAGAAGGCGAAGGAAAATAACGAAGACGTCGCTGTGTTGTCCACGTTTTTACCATCCCCTGACGATGGTAAATGTAAAAGTGCTTTTGAGTGTGCTCTGAAGGAAGGGTGCCTCCTTGGTGATCCCAAGAAAATTATTACAGGTAGGATTGGGTGCTAGGAGTTCCAGAAAATCATGTGGTAGAAGTAAAGTCACTAATATGAAGGGCGATTGCTTGGTTGATAAAAGTGGCACATTAAATTTCAGTGAATTGCCTTTACAGGTAATGTAGTGTAATTTATTTGCGTTCTATAGATCCAAATTAGGATACAATCCTGTGGATATAGACATTGTTACATACATAGTAACATAATAGACATAATGTTGGAAGAATCTTAGCTATAAGTAAAGTACAATAATAAAACACCTAAACCCAATTGTTAATTCAATTTTCAATTATTTTTTTTTTCAAAATTTTCCAAGGTAAAATATATGTGTGTCACACAGTACACATTGAACAGTTGATACTTCTCATTATGGAAAATATTTATGTGCCAAGCGCCGCAATTCTTCGTATGCATTAGTGGCTTACGTAAAGTTGTAGATTTTTATTGAGTTTCTAATTACTGATTTTGTTAAATTATTATTATTATGTTATTCGACGTGTATAGGTCATTGATCAGTAAAGCCCCTAATCACAACTATATATATATTTCGTAACAATATGCTTTTATATCAGTGAGCTACATTTCGCGACCCCGAAGGGTCATCATCTCGCTTTGTATGAAAACACTGGCTGCTAGCGCCCTGACCACACTAGCAGCCAGCCGTCAGAACTAGCATGACAAGTACCTATTGCGTTTATACAGTGTTGAGATACTCTTGGTGATGGACAGTGGACCTTTCCGAAACATGTGGAATACTGTATCAAATAAATTTGAGAAACAATGCTTCTCGTTGGATATTACTATAAGAATATATCACGTTGCACGGTCCTCTTAACCTTTTGACGCCTAATGTCAACTATAGTGGTCGTACCGCACCGCTCACCTCTAAAGTTGCATTTTATATATTTATTCAACAAATATAGGTACCGAATATTTTAAACATGGTGTATACTCTCCGTTTTTTTTTTCTCTCTTCAGAATGCAGTTTGTTTCATAATTCTAACGTATTTGGTTCCCGTATAATTCACATTTTATATACAGAGTGTGCTAAAATTAAAAAAATAATTCCGGCGCCAAAAGTTTAAAATACAGTGGGAAGCACTGTAGTCTGTATTGTTGTCTGACGAAGAACGACACGCATTACACTTGCAGTAATGATGCATCATCGGTCGATGTCTTGGAGAGTAGTCGTGGTCTATTGCAAGGACATTCCGGCCTATGACAAAGAACCAGAACAGTCAGTTCCGGTGTAACTTACAAAACTTGAAGTATTCGCATGGTTCCTGCGTCAAATTAAATGTTGATTTCTCAGTGCATTCATTAAAGAATTTCCTGGATAAGGTGACACGATTTGAGACTCGTCACTTTTATTCGAATATTTTGTGTTCGGTATTTCGGTTGATTTGAGATAAATATATTTATATTTCGTCTGATAATGAAGAGCCAGTTATGTTTGTTTGATGTAACCCACATTTTTTTTTAGTTGAGTGCCATCATTTTTTCATCCGTCAAATTTCAGTGTAGGATCTGATATAGGCTTCAGCAGTTACATACGACATACGACATATCTTTCCGACAACCGTTCGTCTATCTGTGACGTCATGTAAACTGTCGTGAATTGAGCTGTGTACACGTAGTTCTGTACCTTGCTTGCCTACGGCTTAGGGTCGTATATTATGGTTTGAGGTGTAGTGCGTAGCCCTGAATTGTCACGGACAGCAGGTTTGTTAACGTAGGGTTTAACCCCTTAAAGCTGATTTAGTCAGGGTTAACGTTGTATTATTGAATATATATTGATGTTGTATTAAGACTGAATAAACCATTCTATTGAGTATTGAATACCACAACGGAATGGCTCCTACAAAAAAAATTAACAATGAAAACATTGCAATTTGCGCGTTTGGCTGTTTATCTGTTCCTTCAAGAACCGTCGAGTGTGTCTAAAACAATAACACTGCTGTACTTTGTATGTACTGTAGATACGTGTTAGCCTTCAGTGGGTTAATGAGTCTGATTTTGCAGGGGTTTCGTTACGTGACACCGTGTAAGCCCGGCAATGGCGACGATGCTAGATTGGTTTTTTTGTTTGTTTGTTGCAAGTTTGTTCCCAGCGTTGCGAGATGATTATCCCATACTGACATGTCAGTGCGGGATTAGGGACTAAATGACAGTACTTGGACGACACTCTTGCCGATTTTCTTATTATTACTATTTGAATTTGAGGACCGGGACGTTCCGATTTCACTAAATTTTCGGCTACAGACGGATTTGCAACTTCGCCACGATTATAACTGTTATTATATCACCGCATACAGGGAGAATTATTCGCAGTTCTTATAAAAATTAAAAGCTTGTTTTTGATACTTTCAGTTATTTTCATGTGTTTGTTTGTGAGTCTGTGAGCCGGGTAGCGTGTCGGTATAGCGACTGGCTACGGGCTGGACGGTCCGGGGATCGAATCCCGCTGGGGGCGAGATTTTCCGCACCTGTCCAGACCGACCCTGGGGGCCACCCAGCCTCCTGTACAATGGGTACCGGGTCTTTCCCGGGGGGTAAAGAGTGACCGGGGCGTGACGCTGACCCCTCAACCCTTCTAGTGCCGTGGTGAAGAAAGAGTAGAGCTATACCTCTACTCCCCCTATGGGCCGTACGGCCTGTACAGAGCCTTAGTACCTGTACAAGGGTGCACTTTACCTTTTTTACCTGTTTGTAGGTCTATCATTTGGCGTGCCCTCGCGGCTGTGGGTACGGAGGCACTGAAGTGTTGAAAACAGGAACTTGTTAAAATTTTTGTATGATATTTTGTTTAGTTGTGGGCGTGCAAAATCTTTGGTCAGGGGTTAAGAGTGCCAAAGGAAGAAAATTTAGTCCTCCTCCTGCGTGAGATATTAGCCGGCGTGTAAGGATTTAGTAATTTTCTTTTGATTTTCCCTCTTGCATCGATCATTTATTTGAGACATTTTAGGCACAGTCGCAAAATTGCGAAAAGCGACTGTCAGCTTCATCATTTTTGTCCGCATGGAACAACTCGGCTCCTACTGGACGAATTTTCTTGAAATTTGATATTTGAGTATTTTTCGAAAATGTGTCGGGGACAAATTTAAGTTTCTTCCAATTCTGACATGCATAATGGTTCTTTACTCGAAGACCTTTTTGCGTGTATGACAATATCTCGCTGAATTCTTATTATATTGAGAAATGCTTAAGATAAAAGCTGTAAATACAATCGAAAAACACATTTTGTGTTCAGAAATATTTCTTTTTCTAATATCGAGCCGTTTATAAGATAATGTGGAAAAATACTGTAGGGTCGGGCAGGCCACAGATGACAATACAAAAAGGCGCGTTGCAAACAGGATACCTAAGACTACAAACTCACACTGAAAGTATGTAATACTTAATACTTATTGAATACTGGATACCTAAAACTACGAACTCACACTGAAAGTATGTAATACTTGTTGCTTATTGAATACTGGATACCTAAGACTACAAACTCACACTGAAAGTATGTAATACTTATTGCTTATTGAATACTGGATATCTAAGACTACACACTCACACTGAAAGTATGTAATACTTATTGCTTATTGAATACTGGATACCTAAGACTACAAACTGACACTGAAAGTATGTAATACTTAATACTTATTGAATACTGAATACCTTGAACTACGAACTCACACTGAAAGTATGTAATACTTGTTGCTTATTGAATACAGGATACCTAAGACTACAAACTCACACTGAAAGTATGTAATACTTGTTGCTTATTGAATACAGGATACCTAAGACTACAGACTCGCACTGAAAGTATGTAATACTTATTGTTTTTCCACTACAACAATGGCTGCACAAACGGGCCTCAATGTTACGTTATACGTACATTGTCTGCCTTGTTCAGTTTGGTGTCAAACTGGAGCCATCTGATTGTAAGATGCTGAAGTGAATTTCATGTCCAGTTTGTTTCATTTTATTAAAATATAGTTAGGAGAATTAAGCAGTAAGGGCAAATAGATTTTAGAGCTTTGTATATAATTGTACTGGAAAGTTTTTTCTTTGACCTTCTTGTTTCCCAAGGGTAAAAGTGGGCGGAGCGTAGGATTGCAACCTGCACTTTAAATTACGTGGCGTCTTACTTGATTGCTACTTACCGTTTTTATGCGGTTCCCAGGCCCCATGAATCTTCGTATTTTCAGCGTGTGACGTGCTTACACTAATTTTTTGAAGCCCAGGTATGATAAAAAAAATAATCGCCTTCTCCGTCTGTACTAACACACGATTCTCTGCAGTTGGCGACGCTTTATCGCCGGCAAGTGAATTGCCAGTTTAATCTGTAAAACATATTAAAACGTGGTTTTTTTTTTACTAGATTACTGTGAGGTTGAGGTGGACGGAACTCCTAGCTTCCGTGAAAAGTAGTAGGATTGCGAACAAAACTTCGGTGAAAAGAACTTGAAGGAAAATGACCTGGGATGCGTAGATATAGATGGAAGTATAATATTAAAGTGTATATTCAATGAGTAGAGTGTGAAGGCTGTTGTGAACACCGTGATAGCTGTCGATATTCATTAAAGGCGGTGGAATAGCCAAACTGATTCACGTAGGTGTATGACGACTGCGTCGGGCATTTTGGTTCATGAATCATTCCAACTGGACTGTGTGTTGGCGTTGGTGATGTTAGTAAAAGAACGTAATTTTGGAGTGCATAAGCACCACACCATGAAGGGGTATGGGGGCGGATGTAGACCTGGTTTATACCTCCCCACATTCTTAACCTGGTCAATAGATGGCGATGGTTGGTCAGCTAGATTGTCTAGGCCCCTTAGCGTCTGGGATAGAACGTGCGGTCCGTGCCCGTTTAATAGACTTTAGTATCCCCCAGAGCCCTTCTGATTGTGGCGTCAAAGGGAAATACATTAGCACTGACGGGAATCCATCTCCGGTCATCCGGTTCGTGGCTAGTGTTGACTGCTAACTGGGTGTCTCACATGAGAGTAACTACAGCTTCATCCCTCGGGAATGCGCGTCACCGATGAACGCTTTTAGGCGCGTTCGCAAAATTTGGGAAAAAGCTACTGTTACCTTCGTCACGTTCGTCCGGCCGTCCGTCCGCATGGAGCAGTTCGGCACCCACTGGACGGATTTTCATGAAATTTGACATTTGAGTATTTTTTTTTAGAAAATCATTCAAGAAAGTTCGAGTTTCATTAAAATCGGACAAGAATAACGGGTAACCTGCATGAAGACCAATCGACATTTTTCATCATTATCTCGCTTAGTTCTTCTTATAATGAGAAACGTTACAGACAGAAGTTGTAGAGAAAATCAAAACACATTTTATTTTCAATGTTTTGTCTCCTAAAAGCTTGCCGTGTGTAAGATATGTGGGAAAAACGTTGTAGAGTCAGGCAGACCACAGATAACAATATAATAAGGCGCATGCGCGTTACATGCTGGATACTTAAGACTACAAAACGCACTGAGAATATGTAATACTTATTGCTTTTCCACTGAAACCATGGTTACGCGAACGGGCCTCAATTTTACGTTATACGTACATAGCCCGTCTTGTTACATACACTTTCAACGCAGGATATGCGCTGTGTAATAACTAGGACCCGAACTAAAATATCATAGGTCACGCGTTATTTATCACTTTAATCATCTGTGTATTCCTGTTTGGTTTTCAGCTTCTGCGCTGTCGATTCACACTCGGCTGTACAACTTGTAACGGCTTTGGCAGAAATACGGATGATGTCATCCGAGTTGCATAGGCTGCAGGCACCGTTCAATTAGTGTGGTGTATACATAACCGACTGGAAACTCTTTTTCACGTAGCAGAGTCGTTCGTGTATTCCATCAGCGATGGTAGCTTAGTGTTCAGTACCTTGTTCACAACAGCCCACCACTGGTCCTTGGATTCGACGTTATGGATCCAGTCCACTTACTTACGTACTCCATGGTGCAGAGTCCTTCTTGAGAAGCTAACTGGTTTGCAGCTAGTCAAGAAATTCCCCGCATTTCACGGAACCCGAAGGTTCATTACCGCACTCACAAGCGTCCGTCACCTGTTTCTATCCTGGGTCAGCCCAATCCAGTCCATATACTCACAACCCACCTCCTGGAGATCCATCCTAATATTATCCACCCATCCACGCCTAGGTCTCCCCAGTGGTCTTTTTCCATCCGATTTCCCCACCAAGACCCTATACACCCCCTTCTCCTCATCCATACGCGCCACATGCACAGACCATCCCATTCTTCTCGGTTTTATCACCCGCACAATATTGGGTGAGGAGTACAAATTATTTAGCTCCTCGTTATGCAGTCTCCTCCATTACCCCGTTACTTCGTCCCACCTCGGTCCAACTGTTCTCCTCAACACCATGTTCTCAAACACCCTCAACTTCCTTTCCTCCCTCAATGTCAACGACCAAGTTTCACACCCATACAAAACAACAGACAAAATTATAGTTCTATATATCTAGATCTTTAAATTTTTGGATAGCCACCTGGAAGACAAAAGGTTCTGCACCGAATGATAGCAAGTATTTCCTGACCTCAATCTGCTCTTAATTTCTTCCGAAATAGAATTTTGATTTGTTAAAGTTGTTCCCAAATATTTAAACCCTTCCACCCTCTCTAATGTACTATTATCAGCCCTCACTCTGTGAATTCATCCTGCATTCTGATCTCGAGACATGACCATGTACTTAGTTTTATCAGCACTTACTTCCAGTCCAATCTCCCTAGTAGCAGCTACTAAAGCTTCTGCAATTTTCCTTTAGAATATGTATGCTTCCTCCCAGTACATTAACATCATCGGCATAAGCCAGAAGCTGATGTGTACCATTTAGTTTCAAGCCAATGGATCCAGTCCACATCCATCTTATTTCTTGAAGCCCCATTTTCAATGCTATTCTGCCTCCATCACCACGGTTACCCCATTATTTACCGACCCAAACGTTCTGCGGGTCACGTACCCTGCCCGAATTCTTATCGGCGCTTTTATCAAAACGTTATTTCATGTAGATTACAAATTATTAAAGCCCCTCATTTTACAGTTTCCTTCTTTTTTTTCTGTTTCTTCTGCCCTCTTAGGCCTACATACTTCCTTCAGAGACATAATTGTACCTTTTCTAACCGCACAGTTCGTATAGCGGCGAGTGCCATATTGCGCCGAAGAAAATGGCTGCTGGCCACAGGAGTAGAATTCAGTTGGTGATACTTTATTAAATGATTTTCTAATTAAATAAAATATTTATCTTTATTTTTGTAATCATTAATCATGGAAAAGACGAAAAAATCAGTTCCGTTGAAAGAAAACGTGTGTTATATTGCTGATCACCTTGCAGACTCAGTGAGAGATATTACACCTGTTTTTCTCCGATAACCATCTGGTGCTATTCGGCGGTTCTGCACGCAGTGAATGTTTTCAAAGTGAGCTGGGTCTCGGAGAATAGAGGGACTGACATTCTCATATCCCACAAACCGTGTGAGTCAGCGGAGCACTGTTCAAAAAAAAAAAAAAACTATTATCGGCGGTAACATTTAATTTCAAACTTTCAAAAAAAATTGCACTTTCGTATTAAAAAAAAAAAAACAAAGTGATATTTCCCGAAGTCGTCTCGGGCCGCTTATTGTGCTGGCTTATCCTGACTCTTTAAAGAAATTAGAATGACTTCGAATTGAATCTAAATATTCAGTCCGTACCGCGCAGTAGACACTCCTCACGTATAAAAACCAGGCAGTTAATTTTTTTTTTTCTGACGTTTTGCTGACCATGCATCTCAGTTTATTTATCTCAGTATTTAACCAACTTGATGCACAAAATTTGTTTCACAATAAGTTTTATTTCATTGCTCTACATGTTTCGAGCACATGTGCTCATCATCATGATGATACCAGAGGCTGTGTAATGCAATTTTGACCTCCTAATGATGAGCACATGTGCTCGAAACATATAGAGGTATGAAATAAACTTACTGTAAAACAAAATTTTGTGCATCAAGTTGGTTAAATACTGAGATAAACAGTCACCTAATGTTGTATAGGGTAATAATATCTGTTCTGAGATCCGCACGAAACACATAAATACATTGTGGGCAGAACGTTAGCCGTATTGTTACGTGAAGTGACCACCGGGCTTCTAAATGGTTGATTAGCTTCCTGCTGTAGGTCGCCACCACTTCGTCCTTATTAAGTATATGTAATTCATATGGAAGTCGTATTCTGACTCGCGATTGCATTCTTCAGAGCACTGATGTGTCTGCTGCAAATGGGTGCGTATGGGGACTGGAAGGAAGCATTAATGTAAACATTAATTGTGTGAAGACATTTCATCGAGATAATATGGCATCCTTTTCGTACTTGCTCCGTTCGGATCTTTGTACAGGCCATCGTTCGATGATTTGAAGTTCACAGCACAGATAAACACGCTGCGTAATGGAGGTCGTGTCAGTGTTGTGTATCTTTCTTGTCCTCTTCATTATGGAAACATAACTCAGCAGCAGATCCCAGTGATTACAGCGACTTGTAAGTGATTGCCAGAGGAATACAATACAAATTTGATGTGTATTGGACCGTGCATCATCTTCATAACTGAAGAATGAAATTCAACTAGATGCCACTTATTGCTTTATTATGCTTACGTTAGGCTCAACATGTTTCGGCCACCATTATGCCCATCATCAGGAGCTCATGACAGTAGCGTTGGTTACCACATAGGCCGTCTGGTACTCGAGTAGCTGCTGGTTGGAAAGTTAAGTGCAGACAGGATGGATGAGTGTCCGGACACTCATCCAACCTGCAACCTTCCAACCAGCAGCAACTCGAGAACCAGACGGCCTATGTGGTAACCAAGCGCTATCGTCGTGAGCTCCTGATGATGGGCATAATGGTGCCCGAAACATGTTGAGCCTGACAAACATAATAAAGTGATAAGTGGCATCTAGTTGGATTTTATTCTTCAGAATGCAGTTTACTTTCATTTGTCCTGTGATACCCAGCGGACGGACTGACATTAATTATGATCTGTGAGGGACGTTCCATATTGCACGTTACGCTACGCCATGTTACTTTCTTAGAAAACATCCGATACAGTTACATACACCGACCTCTCAATGCCGTAATCGGTACAGTCTACACGTTTGGAATCCTTCGGCACCTGGACAATAAATTTTTAATTGTGCCATGTCCCGTTGTGTGTTGTAACTACTAGTAGGTAGGGTAATTACAATCAATAACACAACAATGTACATTGTTGTGTTAAGGTAAAGGAGACCCATTACAGGCCTGGACAAGCCCAGAGGGTTCCGGGAAGTTAAGGTTCCCAGATTTCGTGACAACGGCACAAGATTGTGGTAGTTCGTCAGCCCTACCCACCCGCCGCCTTTACCCCCAGGAAATGCTCCTGGTACTCGTTTCTGTTAGAGGCTGAGTCGACCCCAGGGCCATAGTGCGATCGGAAGGATTTAATGTCAATGAAATATCCACTTGACACCAGCTGGGATCGAACCAGCGACCGTCCGATTTGTAGCACAGCACCTTAACCACTGTACTACCGTGGTCCCCCATTGTTGTGTTATTGACTGTAATTACCCTACCTATTACCTGGACAATAATTTGTTCCATAAAACCACATTAATCACTTGTTCTGCACTCGTCAGCGAACAGTCTAGCAATATGACTGTTTTAGCGTTCGCGACCATTCCAAAACAAACCCAGGGACTTTTGTGCCTACCGGAATACGGTTATCGGCCCTTGGCGTGTCCTTCCCTTTTCATGTTTCCTACAATTTGGCAGTACATTTTTTTTTCTCTCATTTATCTTTTATCATTTACTTAATAAGTATCATGTAATATGCTATAGTTTTATAAGAACTCGGAGAAACACTTCCCTTTTATCATTTACTCAATATGTGTAATTCTATAACTATAACAATAATTTAATCAATTTAATTTTTATTCTGAAATTATTGAGTTATTTATTTTCTTCTACTACCTAATGTATATAATTTTCCTATTTTTGTGGTTGTAGAGTTGCGTTTCGCTTCCAATGTCTGACGTATGTGGTCCATCTGAATCATTATACATTTGCTATGATGTGATGTAATAAACTGTTTCATATCCGGTAAGCGCTGTGTCTTTTACACGGGCGCTATGATGTTGTTATGGTTATACGGAATAAGTTAATGTTATGGTACTGTCGGACCACTAATACTGTACTTGATCTAATACCTGTAACTATTGTACTCTTTATAACTGTTTTAACTTTTAAGACTTGCTTTGCAAATGTGACTATTTCCATATCCCTATGGATCTTGTAATCCAGTCTGGATCCTTGGAATGCAAATAAATGAAATGAAATGAAATAAAGTTAAAGGTACTCTTATGCGTGTCATGAAGATGGGGGAAGCGGAGGTATAGCTCTGCTTATTCTTAATCTCGACACTAGGTGGTGTGAGTGGTCATTTTATCGCCCCGGCTGCTATATCTCGGGTTGAGGAGAGTAACGCTTTAGAGGTTTAGAGAATGCCACGGTACTTGTATCTGCACGGACAGGCAAGGTTTCCATACACATGTCTAGTGAAGTGGGTGTG
>Ga0123354_10011895_pt1 | contig 13474 bp, 9 predicted proteins | sample TergutLab28metaG_2_FD_97872 | JGI IMG/M metagenome (GOLD analysis project Ga0123354, IMG submission 97872) | Labiotermes labralis P4 segment gut microbial communities from Petit-Saut dam, French Guiana - Lab288 P4 | ecosystem: Host-associated > Arthropoda: Insects > Digestive system > Gut ... | reverse complement strand
TTGCTCACATCACTGAAATTGCTATTTAGATCTTCAGCTATATTTGTGAAGTAAATGTTAAAGGCTTTTGCTATATCATTAATATTTGTTAACCTACCAGCCTCGGAATTTATTTCAATTTTTTTTACTGTTGGTTGGGTTCTCCCAGTAATGTCTTTTATTATGTTCCAAGTAGTCCTCACTCTATTGGATGAAAGTTCTATCTGTTTGTCATAATATAGTTTTTTTGCATCAATTATTACTTTTTTTAGAATCACGCTATATTTCTTGTAGAATTCCTTTGCTTTAGGGCTATTAGAGTGTCTATATATAGAAGAGAGATCCCTTTTCTTCTTGCATGATATTCTTATTTCTTTAGTCATCCAACCATTATGATTAGGTGAGTATGATTTATACATAATGGGGAAGCTGCTTTCAAAGTGACTTAGGAGGGTGCAGTGAAAGATATTGAATATATTGTTCATGTCAACAGAATTGTAGACTGAATCCCATGCTTCCTCCTTTAGATAAGACTGAAAATTAGCTATTGAATTCTCATCCAACTACATGTACAAATTATTTTTACTGGATAAGACAATGTCACTAATTTGTCTCCAGTGAATGAATTCATAGTTAAACAATTTAGTTAGAGCTCTCAAAACATGACTTTTCCTGTTACTGTAGTGAATTTAATCCAGTTGAATGTCCATGTTCACCAACAGAAATCACCTTTATACGTACTAATAGTACGACTTGTGGGTGGCCAATTCGTACACAGATTATTCTCATAATATTAGATTAGATTCAATGAATGTTAAATGTTAATACTTATTTTCAATCTAATGGTGGATCCAGCACTGATTAATTGCTAATAATGCGATCAGTATTGCTGCTGCTGCTGCTTCTGTGTTGATTGTAAGAAAACCATCAAAACACCTGTAAGAACCTTTAAGTACATAATTGTGCTTTAATGCACTTTGAAGCGTACTTACCTTCCTTGTAATTCCCCGCCAAGTGATGGCTCACACCAACTGAGATATATACCAGTTTTGTGTAGAAAACATCTAGTTTGTGACACTGCATTTTTAATGAATGTGATCAACGTACAAAGAAGGGGTTACATTTGAAAAGAAATGTGTTTTTATGTATGTGCCAAAGGATCAATATCACTGCTGTCTGTCCATTTAACAGTTCCACTTAGTTATGTACATTTCACTAACCTGTGGCTTTGATGGTTCAGAAATTGAAACTGTTGAAGTGAAAATGAGAGCTGGTTTTTTGTTTCCTCAGCTCTTATATTCACCTGCCAGTCTCAGAATCTATTTTTCAGGCAACATGTGAAAATAAATTTATGTTCACAGCACACTTAAAATTAAATTCTATTGCTCAAAACAATGAAGTAACACTTGTTCTACTATACGTGTTTTCATGTGATTTATTGTCAAAGTAAACGTTCTTCTTCATGAGTAGTACATATATTCAAAATTAATTGCTACTGAGAACTATGAGTGAATGTATTACTAAATGTTTATGATAAAGTTAAATCTGTTTGCACTAGCTGCATGCTTTATAATTTCATATAAGAGGAAAATTGGTTAGGCAGTAAAAAGAGAAAAACTGGAAAAAAATTACTTCTCAGAAGAAAGTTTAAAAGGTGGTGGATAAATAATATACATGTCATGGTCTCCACTTCAACTTTCCACTCATTATTCTGTAATCTTCACCAGAAACCACAAAAACTGTGTTGTGTGATCCTTTTATCTCCTTCAGCTTCGCAACTAGCTAATAAAACGAAATTCTTATCTTTATGATGATATAGAAATGTACGTGTCTTTCAACAAGAATGGAAAGCATGGTCTTAAATCATTAAGCTTTGAGTTTTAAACACTAAAATTACATTAAAAACAGATAAAATAATTTCATATAATTAATTCACTTCATCACATTTCTTCCATAAGTTACAAAGTGGATGAATACCAATTTTTAGAGAAAATAGAGTAATATTTGTTCAAATCCTAAAATGAGACAAAAGTGATATTCCACTTCCTTAATACTGTGTGCTGTATTACAAGCAGCAGCAGCAGCATCAAAACAACTGCTTACACATTTACAAAGATTAACATGCTACCTTCAATGTTGTAGTTACATGGCCTTACTATCTTATACCCTTTGGTTTTTATTGTTAAAGGAGGTTTGTGATCCCATTTTTAGACATTCTTTCAGTCTTGTTCTGGCAATGTATTTCAATAATCCTTAATTACTATGTTCATAAGTGTAAGTTCCATTTCTTATTTAACATGTTCATTACATTTGTAATCAGTCTGTGTCTATCCTGTGATTGCTCTGTGTAAACACATTTCTGTGATCTGCATCCTTCTCATCTGTCTAAACTGATGTCCAGCATATAAAAACACATATGGCTATTACCCATTAAGCTTCAGTAAGCTTAATTTTTGTAATTTCCAAAGTGGTGTGTGTTTTATAATTTTAGGAAAATCAGATATCCATTAGTTTATGTCACTGTCTCTCGCAGTCTCAATTAGTCTAAACATGAAAATTTTCTTATTAAATACTTACTTACTTACATACTCCATGGAGCAGAGTCCTTCTTGAGAAGCTAACCAGTTTGAAGCTAATCAAGAAATTCCTCATAATTTATGGAACTCGAAGGTTCATTACTGCATTCACAAGTGCCCGACACCTGTCCTATCCTGAGCCAGCTTGATCCAGTCCATACCTCCGGATTCCACTTCCTGAAGATCCATCTTAATATTATCCTTCCATCTGCGCCTGGGTCTCCTTAGTGGTCTCTTTCCCTCAGGTATTCCCACCAAAACCCTGTACACGCCTCTCTCCTCCCCCATATGTGCCACATGGCCCGCCCATTTCATTCTTCTTGTTTTTATCACTTACACAATATTGGGTGTACAGTACAGACCATTAAGTTCCTCTTTATGTAGTTTCCTCCACTCCCCTGTTACCTCATCCCTCTTAGGCCCATATATTCTCCTCAACACCCTAATCTCAAACACCCTCAGCCTACGTTCCTCCCTCAATGTCAGCGACCAAGTTTCACACCCATATAAAACAACTGGCAAAATTAGAGTTCTGTATACCTTAATCTTTAAATTTTTGGATAGCAAACTCAAAGACAAAATATTCTGCACCAAATAATAGCCAGCATTCCCTGACTTCAGTCTGCCCTTATATTCTTCCTGAATAGAATTTTGATATGTTAAAGTTGTTCCCAAATATTTGAACTCTTTCATCCTTTCAAAGGAACTATTATCAATTTTCATACTGTGACTTTGTCCTGCATTCTGAACTCGAGACATGACCATGTACTTACTTTTATCCACATTTACGTCTAGTCCATTCTGCTTACTAGCCACTATCAAAGCTTCTGCATTTTCCTTTACAGAATGTACACTTTCTCCCAATATATTAACATCATTAACATAAACCAGAAGCTGGTGTTTACCATTTAATTTCGAGCCATCCTGGTTTACCTGAACCGTCCTAATGACATACTCCAAAGCAAAGTTGAAAAGCAATGGCCATAGAGCATCTCCTTGTTTCAAAACATTCCTAAAAGGCAACATGTTGGACAAATTATTGCCTACCCAGACTCTGCTATATGTTTCAGTCAGACACATTTTTATTAGCCTTACCAGTTTCATGGGGATACCAAACACAATGATAATATTATATAAGATCTCTCTCCTAACTGAATCATAAGCTTTCTTGAATTCTATAAAGAGGGGATGCACTGCTTCATTGTATTCCCATTTTTTCTCAAGTATTTGACGAATGCTGAATATATGATCAGTAATTGACCTGCTGCATCAAAATCAACATTGATAATCCCCAATAATTTCCTCTGCATTTGGAGTTAACTTTGACAGCAGGATTTTGGATAAAAATTTGTATGAAGGTGGCGAAATTGATATGCCCTGATAATTACTACAATCTGTTTTATCGCCCTTCTTATAGATAGGTACTATGATCGACTCCTTCCACTCTTCAGGCAATTCTTCCTTATTCTAAATAGAAATAATAAGTTTATGAATCTCACAGTGAATTGTCTTACCCCCTGCTTTAATCAGTTCTGCTGGTATTTGATCAATACCTGGTGATTTGTGACTTTTTAGCTTTTCAATAGCCAACTCAACCTCAGAAGCACTTGGCTTGGGTACTAGTGTTGTATTTCTGTCTGCCTAATATCATTAACCCCATGTACATTCAATATCTGGGAGAAATAGTTCCTCCACCTAGCCAAAATGCCGTGGGAGTCTGGAACCAAATCACCTTTGTCATCTTCACTATATTAGTTCTAGGCTGGTAACCCTTCTTAAAGTCATTGATGCCCCTATACAAGTCCCTAATATTTTTTATCTTACTGTTAGTTTCAAGTTCCTCAATTTTAGCTTTCCGATATGCATTCTTTTTGTTCCTGAAATGTCTGCTGGCATCACGTCTTACATTGTTCAAATTATCTATGAGGGTCATCTCAAAAGAAATACACAGAACGCAATACCTACAGAATAGAACACCAGATGTGCGGAAAAGTGTTATAGTCCTTCAGTGTAGTCTCCGTTATGTCGAATGACTGCATCCCAACGATTTGGAAGGTCCATGATACCCGTTAGGTCTGTAGAACAGTTGAGCTGTCTGACGCGTCGGGTAACGGAGGCAGATAGGTCCTCCAGCGCAGAGAAACGCACACCACGCATGTTGATTTTTAATTTTGGGAACAGGTTGAAGTCCAGGGGACTCATGTCGGGGCTGTAGGACGGATGGGGTAGCACCTCCCAGCTGTATCTGTCCAACAATTCACAGACATCCTTACCAAGGTGGGGCCGAGCGTTGTCATGCAAAATCAACCCACCGGGCGGCAATTCGACGTTTGTGCAAGCGTTCAGTCAAAATGCGGTAGGCAGATGCTCGCGAAATTCCAGCACAATGTGCAATTTCTTTACATGTCATTCTGCGGTCTTCCTCCAGGATTTAGAGCACACGTTCCACACTTTGGTCATCAGTCGACGTTCGGGGTCGTCCTGACTTCGGGTCGTTCTCTATGCTCAACCTTCCCACACGAAAGCGATGAGCCCAGCATAAAATTGTGCTTCGGTCAACAGTTTCCACACCACACACTTCCATCAGCGAACTGTGGATCTCCGTTGGAGCTTTCCCGCGTAATGTTTCAATTTTTATGTACGCGCGCTGATCGTCCTTAGTCACGGTACCTGAGACACGAACAGCCGCCATTTCAACGCTCTGTCGTTTCCAAGTGCACACACCTACGGAGACAAACTACAGTGCACTAGCTGTCTGAGGTTCTCCAGTACAACTGCTGAAATGGCGGGAAAGTTAGCGTCAATACTTACGCAGTGTTGCCAACGTGTCCATTTCTTTTGAGATCACCCTCGTACATAGCTTTGGCTTGGGTCATGTATCCACTGCATTTTAGCCTGCTTCCGAGTACAAAAATCCGCTGGAAAAGTTCTCGCATCGATTTTTTGGGATCAAGACGGCATCCTCCTCATTGATTATCTTCCAAAGGGCTGATTATCTTCCAAAGGGCCAAGCTATCAACGCGGAATATTAATCATCTCTGCTGGTGCAATTGAAGGACATTTTGAAGGAAAAACGCCGCGGGAACGTCACCAATGGTGTCTTGTTCTTTCACGACAATGCCGCGGCTTACCGGGAACTTGCAACCCACAAGAAAATGGCCTACCTGGGCTTCCAGCGTCTTGATCTCCCACCCTATTTTTCGGATCTGGCCCCGTCGGACTACCGCCTGTTCCCTGGACTAAAAAAACAATTGAAAGGTCGCCATTTTTCGTCCGACGCGGAGGTCATTGCTGCCGCGGAGACCTGGATGGACGGACAACTTCCTGAATTTTTTTGAGTGACTTGAAAAAGTTAGAGCAACGGGCTAAGAAGTGTATTGAGTTTCATGGAGAGTATGTTGAATAAATCCCGAGTTTGGTCTCTGTAGCTTGTTTCCTTCCTGGTCGGGCTAAAGACTTATCAGCACCCCCTCGTATTTCTTATACTCAGAACTAGATGGGGTGAGTGTGAATGGTCTGCTTTACACCCTGGCTGCTTTAGCCTCGGTATACAAACCTTCGGTACCCATAGAATAAGAGGTTGGGAGGGCCCCAAAACCAGTTTTGAAATTTTCAGAAAAAATCTTTTATCTTGTCGGGAATCGAACGCGGAAAGTCTGGCCGAAGTCCAAAACGCCCGATTTTTTATAAATAATGAGTCTTGTACTGTTACCTGGTAATGCTGATGTCAATGTAGTGTCCTTCACCCCCATGAGAGAAGAAACCACTGCAGAGTATAGACCACTGGACATTTAGAGCAGCAATCAGCAAGTTGAAGCCAATTGCACCGAATCCGTATCTCTTGAGGAAGGTCATCAGGAAACCAAATCCAATGAACACCATAACATGAACATCTTGGAATACTGCGCACATAACCAGACCCAGTAGGCATGAGCACATTTACAGATTTGTCACAAACTGTGTTTGTTAGTATTACGACTACAAATAACGTCTCTGCTCTTCTGAAATGTGGTGCTGAGTCACCGGGTGACTGGCGCCGTATGTCTAATCTTCCACGTTCGGAAGTCACTAGGCATTTTGGTCCTTGAATATGAGACTGCCACTCTGTCTCGAAACGTCGGGTACAAATCATCCACTGACGTAGCGCCACATCACAGAAAAGTGCATACGTCAACTGACGAGCTGCTAAAAGGTAAAGAAAGGTAACACACGTATGATATGAAGTTGTGGAACGTCTGTTTATGTCTCCAGCAACGAAAATATACGGGTTGGCAATACACGTATAACATAATATTATGGCGAGTTCGCGTAACCAATGTTGCTATGGAAACGCAACAATTACTCCCATTTTTTTGTTGAGTTACTTAAGTAGCGGTAAACAGTGATTTATATTTTGTATTGTCGTTGATCCGCACAAGCCACTCTTAACAACAAATTACTTAGATCTTCCTGTACAGTGCCGGTATTCTTGTCCGATTTTAAACATATTTGGGTTTTATGTACAAAATTTAATTGAAGTCTTCAATATTACGTACACGCGATTGGATGGTCGGACGGACAGACAGACTTACGCTAACACCCCTAAAACTCGCGACTATATTACACAACTTACACATTTAAATGTAGCCTTACGTATGGATTTCATTTCTGACATCTTTAGTTTTCCCTTTATAAGCCCTTTATATAGCCCAGGGTTGATATCCGTACCTTAAAACCTGGACTGCCGTAAGTTTGTAAGCTTTTACTGGTCAGTTTTCTTCCCTGATCTTCTTTAACAATGAACGATTAACAGTTTGCTCATTTCGTTACACTTACCAGGATGCTTTTTAAGGAGCATATTTACTTCTCCATTATAATTGTTTCCTATATTGTCAGTAGCTTTTGCGTGCGAATGATAACCTGTTGTTGCAGCCATTAGAATGACAATTACCAGTTCAGCTAGTAACAAAACTATTCCAAAATAATACTGTGTTTTATCCATTGTTAACAGTCGATTTAACACGCACTGAAAACAACACACCTACAAACTGGACAACGCACATGCAACAGACATGTATAAGGATTGTCGCAGACTAAGTGGTTAAACTGTTCTTTGTGTTAGGAGATTCTAAAAGTCTCCTCCTTCTTACGCTTCCATGTTGATAAATTCTGAAAATAAGCCAAATTCAAGTGTCATTAATAGCAATTTGCTGAGGAACCTGACACCAAATGCCATTAACTGCAAGCATAAGGAAGCAGCTGTCCGCAAGAACAATATTAAGCTATTATGCCAACCACGTCCTTGCATTCCATGAGTACGTAAATTGCCCTAAATAGTTTCAAGCAATTTAACCCGTTCAAGCCTTATCTTTTGGAAACAGAAACAACGTTTTTCAACCAGACGTACGTTTGTTGCCTTATACATTCAGCAGTTTCAAAATTCTCATTTCATTGTCTCAATGGGCTTCTTCGTACTTTTCCCGCAATGAAACTCTTAAAATTACTCCACCAGATTTGACTTATTTTGTCCCATTGGCCATTTCTAAATATCGTACGATCATCAACATAAACAGTGACCAATCCGCTACACAATAGTAACCGGATAGTGTCTGTAATGCGGACGAAGTGCATTTTTTGTGAACTAAATCAGTGAATTTCTTTTGCTCGAATTTCATGTTTCAAATCGTAAAGTTTTTCTTGCAGACCATCAATGAGTGTCTGTCGTCATCCATTCTATCTGCACGGTATTTCCACCTCCTTCTGTATATATACCGGGGTGTTGATAAATCCTTAGCCCGATCTATTTCCCGATGTCGTAGGACGGAATCGATAGTCTCGTTGGAAGCTAATCTACTGCTCAGATCAAATAATATATGCTTTCTGCAGACTCTCAAGAAACTTTAGAGGGATGAAAAGCAACTTATATGTTTAATATTCACGTAAGAATGATCAATTCGGGCTAAGAACTTATCAGCACCCCTGTATGTATGTATATGTATATATATATATATATATATATATATATATATATATATACACGCGTGTATAAGTGTATGTGTGAATATATTTTATGTTATTCATACCGTTTATTTTTTTTGCATTCGGTATATTAGTCAACAAAGTGCCCTAAGTAAAATACAATAAAACACAAACCACAAAATACTTCATGTTACGTTCCAGCTCCCACATGTTTCGGCAGCAATGTGCCATCCCCACGGAGTTTAAGAACAACAAAGAATCATTAATCCAACTCTAGGTGTTAGTCGCCCTCACTTTTATCACTAAAATTAAAAATTAAAGATCTTAAAATATTAACATTTTAGAATACATAGGTTAACAAGCATAAGTCCACATTACTGTAGTAACAACACCATGCAGTAGTGAGCCTCGTATAGTAGAGGTTCGTAGTTGTTTATATTATCTGGGTTGTCTCTACAAACATCAGCCACAATGTAAGGTCCAACGGGATCTCGTCCGGCTGAGGCGTGTGACGTACCTCTTCTCAGGGGATATACGCTTCAGCCGGACGAAATAGAATGCAGATGGATGAAATAGGCTCCAGCCGGACGAGATAAGCTTCAGCCGGATGAAATAGGCTTCAGCCGGACGAGATGGGCTGCAACCGGATGAAATAAGGCTTCAGCCGGACGAGTGGGTTAGTGTAGTTATTACTGGCAGACACGTTTGTGCAGAATTTATGGAATACCCTAAGGGAACTAATTCAGAATGGTAAGGATTACGGGCTGAATCTAAATCCAGTATCGTTAAATAAGATAGTGAACTCATCCAGAACAATCGTCTGCAGGAGATTATTGGCTGCGTTTGGACAAAATCTACCTTCCCTAAGTTTCGCTTTCGTGTGCATATGCAACACACAACACCACAATTCTTTACTTCCTTCATCATCTTTCCGAACAGATCATCAAATTTACATTCAGCACAGGACACAGAAAATTTCCCTATTTCTGCTTCTGTTTTCATTTTTTCTCTTCCTTAGGTGGTTAAGGCCTCTTCCTTCTCTCGGCGTGAAACAGAAGGCCTTTTTGGCTTTTCTCAAGTCGTACATTGGACCTGCCCCATATCATACGGATGTTAAACCCAAAACAAAGCACAACAAGATTTAGAGCAAATCTTGTGTTTGTGACGTATCGCTCTCATCTAAAGCCCCACTCCTTCTTGTCGAGTCATAACGAAGACTGGTGGCTGCTCTTATTTAATTGATCTTAGGCTTCGTAATAAGATGCCGGGTGCAATTGCTTCTGTTACGACGTCTAATGTAATTGCAAACGTAACACATTTTTATTTTTCAGTCAAACAAGTGTCCTCAGTGTTGGCTTAGCTCTCCCGAAAAGACTTGCATATTCTAATAATCACTCACAAGCACAGCAAAGCGTCCCACCCACGGAGCTCATCCCACAAGCGTACACCCTCTCTTTACTGTTAAAAGCATCTCATTCGTGCTCTGTAGGCGAAATAAGGTCTAAGCTGTCTTTTTACATTACGATTCTTAAGCTGGTGCTGCGCACATTTTTGCGTGATTTCGTTTCCTGAAAATGTCATAATAAACCGTCAACTGGACTCTACCAGAGTCTATTTTAAATTGTTGCGAATTCCGTACTATAACTTGCAAATTTTAACTGGCCTATTTCATATTATTTTCATAAGGGAAGTAGTTAAACGAAGTGCAGTGGGAATAAAAATATCAGTGACAGCACTTGGACCAAAAAGAAAGAAAGCGGAAGCCAAAGCAGATAATTCCACAAAGGGCGCTTTGTAAGATGTAGGACACAGTTTTCACGACGAAATGATTCGAAGAGGATGGGATGGACCTGACAGGTATTACATAATTGAGAGAAGGAAAATTAATACAACGTTTTAGCGGGAATTCTAAGGGGAAGAGACCATTACGGATACGATACGGATACGAATTTTAGACAAATAATGCGATGTTGTGGACTGGATTGAAGTTCCTCAGCTTAAGGAAGAGTAAGGGGTATGTGTGAGTCTGATAGTGTGGTTGGGTTAAATTAAATGCGGGGAAGATACTGCAAATCTGAACGACTGTTATCTTCTCAAAAGGAACTCTGCTACTTGGAGTTGATCATTAAGGTAATGCACATTTATCGGCCTGCAAGTGTCACCTGCATTCTTGCTCATCTATTCAAAAAATTTGAACTAAATTCTGTGCCGGCTTAACAAGACAGCTGGATCAATTGATAGCAGTAGGCAAGGTGCCTCTGCTGATTTCAAAACCGCAACCCTCTGGAGGTACAGAGAAACATCGGAATTTGTGGTGCTTGGCTCCACTGCTCTAACTTTCTAATCCTGGATCGTCGCAAAGTTTATAGTGTCTTCAAACCTGAAAACGATCTACATTAACCATTTCAAGTTTGAAGCTCACCTCAGTAAGAAATAAAAATTCAATTCCTGCCTTACCATCTCCTGCACCTCCATTCCGACTATCAAAACGTTCCATACTGAAATAATTATTTTTGTTCTAAACTTCATAATAAACATGAATGACAGAAAAAATACTCAGGGGAAGAAGAGAAGGTTCTGTTGTATTAAACCGAGTAGTCTGTACACATATACACGTGTCTCTCTGTGTATGTGTCTATTAATGTGTTTTTAAAAATGACGTAGTGATTTTAGATGTTGAAGGATTACTGCCTTTATGCTTTGACGTCACTAACACCACATTACTACCATACGCAGTGTATTCATAGCATGTCACCACAAAGACATAACGTTCTCGGCTGCAAAAATTAACAGCGCATACACACCTTTACACATGTAAAACAGCTGCAGTGATCCCCTGATTGACTCTATGTAATTTAGCCTCCTTTTCCATTACCTAACCGCAATGAACTTTGGATGTAATCCCACAAGATAAGTCGTTGACGGACGTCAAATCTTTGCTTTCTGAGGCCACGTTATCGGGTTTCGCCTTCCATCTATCTTGATATGCAGAAAAAAAGTTGGGCTTCCCGGAGTTAGAAGAAGACAAAGTTAAAACTTTTCAGCAAGATGGAGCACCGTCTTATTGAGGTATAATATTCTTCGTGACGCACTCATCGGGCCCAATAGGTTTCTTGGGTACTGGAAGGTGACTTAACACCAGAAATGCTGAGATGCCTACAGAGTGAAATATGGACACCGCATCTACTCTGACACAAAGGACTAGTATGTAAAAATTTACAGAGAAAATTTTCTGGCTTAACGTTTGTTTCTGTGATCTTTTCTAAACATGTGTAATAATAAAAAAAATATAAAATACTAAAACACCTCGTTGAATATTGGACACTCTGTGCTATAAATAATACTGCGTTGAAGACTGCGGTGTTAGAGGGCAAGGTTCAGGACTGGTAAATACCAAATCCCGATACTGTAGGTAATTCTGAACTAGTTTCAGCCATTTATAACCGTCAACAGCTACGTTCCTAAGACTAAAATGTGAGGTAAATTCAGTCAAAAACACAACTATGAGTATACGGCTAAAATCACTACGTCAATTTTAAAAACACATAATAGACACACGCACACAGACACGTGTATGTGTGTAAAGACCACTCGATTTAATATAAAAATCATTTAGCCATATATTCATAGTCGTGTGTTTGACTGAATTTGCCTCAACTTATAGTTTAAACACACAACGGGGATGGCACACCTCAAAATGTTCCTAAGCTCTTATTCTTTAGCAATGTCCAATTCAACGCTAAAAGTCGCGTCTACACCTCTAGAGTCTATGCAGGTAAAAAAAAAAAAATTTTATAAAGTAATTCATGAGTTGATAAAATTCTTTATATACAGCTAACCTTTATTACAAATGTGATGGAAATTCGACTAAGATTTCTTTCTTGGTCTAATGATTTTTATTTTTGTGCATGTTCCAAACTCCGTCAAATTTCACTTTGTTACAGCCCTGCTAACAATTTCTAGTACCAATGACGACAATTAAACAAATGAAGCATGTATTGCTGGCTTAGTGCTAAGTAGGTACAGGATATGTTAAGCGTCATATAACGCCAGATGGGAACCTATGGTACTGTACAATAGGCTGCAGGGGCCTTTCGTGAAAGAGCAATCCATTAGTTGCAGACAACAGGACGAAATCAGCCCCTGTTATTTCCCTTGCTGGAACTCTCTCGTCACGCAAAACACATTTTACGGGATATGAAGGTTCATTTAAACCACAGAATGTGTCTGTTTGGCATGTTGTGTCTGCTTTGTTATGACGTGATTACAAACGGGGGAAGAATGCAAAATGTAACATGACATTATGCCGACGAAAGTGATAAGAAGTATGCTCTTTGGTTTCTGCTTACGTACTCATATGTATGTATATATGTGTGTATGTATATATCTGTGTATGTATTATATACCTGTGTATATATGTATATATGTGTGTATGTATGTATGTATGTATGTACATATGCGTGTAGGTATGTATATATGTGTGTATGTATGTATGTATATAGGTGTATGTATATATATATATGTGTGTATGTATGTTTTATGTATGTATACGTGTGTATGTATGTTATGTGATGTATGTACGTTATGTATGTTATATGATGTATGTATATATGTAATTATGAATCTAATATATATATGTGTGTATGTATGTATGTTTTTTATATATATGGTTTATTGCTTGTTCCATTACAATGGTAGTACTACAAGCTTTAAAATCTTTTTAGTTGATATGTACAGTTATTTGGTTATTTGGTTATTCTACATTTAGTTTGTCAAATTCTATTTCGTTAATAAAAATTGTTAATTCATTATAGTGTCTTCTTATCAAGTCCCTTTTTTTAATTGGCCATTTATTTGTTCGTATTGCCGTCTTCTTTAGTCTGTCTCTCTCCTTTGTCAGCCTTTCGCATGCATATATTATGTGGTCAGTTGTCTGGTCCCCTTTTCCGCATGGACACGTT
>Ga0123354_10011894_pt1 | contig 13474 bp, 8 predicted proteins | sample TergutLab28metaG_2_FD_97872 | JGI IMG/M metagenome (GOLD analysis project Ga0123354, IMG submission 97872) | Labiotermes labralis P4 segment gut microbial communities from Petit-Saut dam, French Guiana - Lab288 P4 | ecosystem: Host-associated > Arthropoda: Insects > Digestive system > Gut ... | reverse complement strand
TAGACGTTATAAATTTGGATTTCTATAGATTTCACAACTACAAATGTTAATATATACATTTGGAAAGACAGAACTAACATACACACGTTCTAAAGAAGTGGCATCTTATATGAAAACACATTAAGATTATCACAACTCAGAAACTTACTATGAAAAGCAACGGCACGTATGCCAACCAAAACCACAGTTTCAAAAGGGCTTTGATATTTAATGAAGTGCTGAAGCTTAGTAGATCATCATCTTTAGTCTGTTCCATAGACGCCGTACATATACTCCGAATTTCTACTCTGAAATCATTTTTAAAAATGCTACTTTACGTCGCAAATTCTGATTAAAATTTTAGTTTATACTTCCAACTTGCTGAGCAGCTCCACCTGCTGAAGTTTCGACAACTTGGGATTCATTCTAGTAGCAAAGATGGTGAATCCTTTAGTCAGTCATGGAGAGGGACAGCCTGACGCTCCTCCGGTGTAAGGAGATAATTTGCAAGTCCGGGAAGTCAGTGAGTAAAAAAGTTAAAGACCGTAAAAATGATAAACACCATAGAAAAACAACAATATATGCCGAGATTCGACTTTCTCAGAGCGGCTTTAAAGAATATCCAAGCCTTTGGCATATTACGCCGTATCGACTGGTAAATAGTTAGCGACTTTATTTCAAGACGTTTCAAAGATATGTCGGTAAGTATTTGCCAGTCGACACGGCGTAATATACCTTCAGACTTTAACAGATTCGAGTAAAGGGAACCATCAAGTAATTTATCTTAGATTTTAGAAACCCACCGAAAAATTGGAATGATAACTTAACTCAATGAAATCAAGCCTTCGAAACTTTCGAGTTTTAGGCGCGTGCGCAAAATTGCGAAAAGTGCCTATCAACTTCATCACGTCTGCCCGTCCGGCCCCATGGAACAACTCCCACTCGACGGATTTTCATAATATTTAATATTTGAGTATTTTTCGAAAATCTGTTGAGAAAACGCAAGTTTCATTAAAATCTGAAAAGAATAACGGTTACTTGACATGAAGACCGATGTCAATTTTTTTTTATTATATCTCGCTCAATTCTTCTTATAATGAGAAATGTTTCCGACAAATATTATAGAGAAAATCAAAACACACATTTTATGCTCAATAGCTTCTTTTTTATGAAAATCGTGCCGTTTATGAAACAATGTGGAAGAAAGTAGTAGAGCCGATAAGGCCACAGATGACGATATGGCGCATGCTGGATATCTAAGGCTACAAACACATACACACACACACAATATGTAACACTTACTGTTTTCCGATGCAACAATGGTTGCACGAACGCGCCTCAGTTTTATGTTCTACGTACATTGCCTCTTTTGTCTACTGGTTATGTTACTGTGTGGGATTTTAGGCAGCGTAAGACCGTGTAAACATTCATATTGGTTCTAGTGAACACAAATCTTGAGTTCCAACTGCGTAAGCTTCCGTAATCCCTAGACCCTGTCCCCGATTCTTGCCCCACAGGATTAGCCCCATTTGTATTCTTTTAAAACAAACGTCCACATGGGACCACACCGTACACAACACGATACAGGCAAACTCCTTCAGGTTGTAAGGGGCGCGCTGTTATTCATTACTGAATGAGAGCACCACATGTAACAAGCTTGTACATCAGAACAGAACACCACTAGCTTGAACACTGGATCTAGACAGAACATTTTATTTTAATTTCCAATTTTACAGATGTATGGGCTAGCAGGAGGTTTTATCTCTACACGTGGACATTAGATTTCAGGGCAAAGTTAGTGATGTTCAACACATTGGGTTATATTAATATGAAAATTATAAAAACCAGAAACGATTCATGTTCAAAACAACGATCTTCGCCTAAAACGTCAAACACAATTCCGAGTTTCATTTCCAATTTGCAGGAGGTTTTATCTCTACACGTGGACATTAGATTTCAGGGCAAAGTTAGTGATGTTCAACACATTGGGTTATATTAATATGAAAATTATAAAAACCAGAAACAATTCATGTTCAAAACAACGATCTTCGCCTAAAACGTCAAACACAATTCCGAGTTTCATTATCATAAAAAGTATGAACTGTCGTGCGTTCGATACGTGAACATCATTTGACCCATTAAAATTAACGTCTCGGAAGTATACGAGTATGAGAGAATTCGTGCGGTACATACTGTATAGATTATTCAGAGGTACGATTTATATAAAAAATCCAACAACATAACACGGCGGAACCTGAGGTTCAATCACTAGCCAGTCCATGCAGGGATTTCTGATGGATAAAGTGGCGCTAGGAAAGGGGTTTCCTTCGCGTACTTCGATTTATCCTAATTTTACAGAAGACAACCTGCTGCGTTTATAAGACCTTCAAAGAAATCTGTCATAAATCTGTCAAACACGACCACATTTATTTTCACTTAAGCATGAATACATGTTTCGGTCTACACAGGTAATCATCAGGCCACTATTACAAAATCTTTCAGATTCAGATAATAGTAGAGTGCAGTTTCAATGCACACTATGAGATCCCACATATGTTACAATAGTTATCATAGTATAAAATTATATAAAACTATATAAAATTATGTGCATTGTAACTGCACTGTACTATTACCTTATTTCGAATGTCTTTGTAATAGTTGTCTGATTATGGTCTGTGCAGACCGAAACATGTAGCCAAGTTTAAGTAAAAAATAAATGTGGTTGTGTCTGACGGACTTACGACAGATTGCTTCGGTTTGTCCTGTCAGTGTAATTACACCTCTATACTCATATTTTATTCTTCTATGATCCTCACTGCATACCTAATCTTGGAAATTAACAGTGTCAGTAAACAGAACATATCTGTCTGTCATTCTCAGCGCGGTATTTTCGTAAGAAACTTTCAGTTCGTTCTTACTATGCAGGCATGGGGCTCCAAACCTCGGCCCTCTAGCCTGTGTTATGCAGCTCGCTGCCATATTTGTAAATTATGTATATACTATAAGAAATTACACAATAATTTAGGCGGTTTGGTATACCAATTGTTATTTGTCTACATGCGACCAGCGAAGTAGCCCACAGTAACTGGTGTGACCCTTTGCCCTAGAAAGGCTGGAGATCCATCATGTAGGGTAAAGTAACTATTTTCTCCTTAGTGTTTCCGTGGACGAGCGCAGTACTGAAATAACAGTTAAATTGACACACACTTTGCAGACGTGTTATTTTTATATCACACATACGTAGGTCTTTACCCTATACTCCTCAATGGGCAACCACGTTTTCCATCTACTCGTCAGGAAAGTCGCCAAAAATATCCACGAAAATCTCCATTCTAAAGAATATTATCAAAAAGACGGAATAAAATCGAAAAAAAATAAGAAAGGAGAGAATCTGGGGCAAACTTAGTCCGGAACATGTCTTATTTCGGGGGCTGTCCCCGAAAATCCGGGACGAATGTTCACCTTAATATAGGGCCACATTATTTCAATCCTTGTAGTTTTAAAGTTTGCGCTGTAATATATACTGTTTGCTCTACAGTTTTGCTGTGTTCTCAAATTACATAACCACACAGGGCAAGGTATACATTTTGGGACTGCTTGATACTGACGTCATATCAGGACCCTGCTGCAATGTTTGGTCAGTGCCACTCTGATCCCATTGGATCTCCTGCACTCCCATCACATCTCAACTGTAGCTGGCTAATTCTCTTGAAACTGCCTTCACCAAACCTGATCTATAAAGTCTCCTGACGTTCCGTGATCCGAACGTCGTTTCCATTTTCCGTTTCGTACGTCGCACAATAGAATCTGTCCAAGCCCAGAGGCCTGCGCAACATTTTGTAATATAACTAAGTAACCAACTAACAAATGACCTTCATGGAACACAGTTCTGCCTGAGTAGCTAACAGGTCCTCAGCTAGCCATGAAATTCCCCCCTGCATTTTATGGAACCCGGAGGTTCATTACTGTAGTCACAAGCTATCAATCCAGTCCATGCCTCCCCATCCCATTTCCTGAATATCAATTTTAATATTATCCTCCCATCTACGCCTAGGTCTTGTAAGTGCTCTCTTTCCCTCGGGTTTCCCTACCAAAACCCTATATGCACATCTTCTTTATCCCGTATGTGCCACATGTTCCGCCCATCTCATTATTCTCCATTTCATCAGCCTAATAATATTTGGTAAGGAGTACAGATCATTAAGATACTCACTTTGTAGTTTTCTTCACTCCCCTGTTACCTCGTCCTTCTGAGACCCAAATATTCTCCTCAGCACCCTATTCTCGAACCCTCAGCCTGCGCTCCTCTCTCACTGTGAGCGACCAATTTTCACGCCCATACATAACAAGAAAAATTATTGTTCTGTATATTTTAATCTTCATATTTTGGGATCCTAAATTGAAAGACAAAAGATTCTGCACTGAATGATAGCAAACATTCCATGATTTCAGTCTGCTCTTAATTCCTTAGTGAACAGAATTTTTATTTGTGAAGGTTGTTTCCAATCATTGAACTGTTCTACACTCTCAAAGATTTATTGCCTACCTTTATGCCGTGATTTTGTTCTGAGTGTTGGTATCGAGACATGACCATGTACATACTTAGTTTTCTCAGCGTTCACTTCTAGACCAACCTCCTTACTAGCAACTACCAAAGCTTTTGTAATTTTCTTTATAGTATGTATGTTTCAAACCATTCCTAATAGGAAACATGTCAGACAAATGATTCCCTACCAGGAATCTGCTATAGGTTTCATTCAGACACATTTTTATTAGGTTTAACGGTTTCATTGGGGTACCAACCTCAATAAGAATATTATGTAAAACCTCCCTCCTAACTGAATCATAAGCTTTCTTGAAGTATAGAAATAGCTGATGCACTGCCTCAGTGTATTCTCATTTTTTTTAAGCATTTGACGATTTAGAATACCTTATTTAACCTGTTTCGTCAAAATCGACACTGATGATCCCCAATAATTTCCTCCGCATGTGAATTTAACCTTCACAGCAGGATGTTGAGTAAAATTTTGTATGCAGTTGACAAAAGTATTATGTCTCTTTAATTACAACGATGTTTTACCACCCTTCTTATAAATAGATTCAATGATTGACTCCTTCCACTGTTTAGGCAACTGTTGCTTACTCAAAATAGAATCAATAAGTTTATGGATCTCAGAACGAAATGGTCAACCTCCTGTCGTAATCAGGTCTACTGGAATTGATCAATACCTGGTGATATGTGCCATTTTAACTTTTCAATAATCATCTCAGCCTCAAAAGCACTGGCCTCAAGCACTAGATTGTCTGCTGTGTTTCAGGCTGCCTACCATCATTAACCCCATGTACATTCAATACCTGACAGTAATGATCCCCCCACTTAGCCAAAATACTGTGGATGTCTGCAGCCATATCACCCTTCTCATCCTTTACGACATTAGTTCTAGGCTAGTAAGCCTTCATAATGTTATTGATGTCCCTATACAAGTCTCTGATATTCTTGTTCCAAATTAATTAATTTTAACCTCCAAGGTGAAGGAACACCCATTGTCGGCTGTACGAAACTGCTTATTCGGTGCCTACATTCGTAGCTACCCTCAATACAGAAATTTTCCTTCTACCCTGAACCTCCGGACGCGCCATGCCACGGTGATACAGGGACGCATCTGACTTGGACTCCACAACTTCTTGAGTCCAATGCTGGCAGTTCGCCAGTTTTACGTACATTACTTAAAGCAAAAACATTTTCAGTAACATCAATTACAGGCAGATCCTACCCATCTCAACCTTTGCTTCACTTCTGTTGCTGGAATATGACAATGATTTCCACTCGCAATGTTTCCGTACACAACTTCACAAGGTCAAAACTGCACTACACTAGTACTGTATGTATTAAGTTCAGATTCTGTCTAGGACATTACGTTAGTACTCATGGCTTGTTACTATGTTTTTCTGTCTAAGTGCACTATGTATTTTACTGATGAACTGTACATTCCGAACAAATAGCATACTTGTATGAATTTGATTTGACTTATTTCCGTATTATTATCATAACTATTTTATTGTAATGACTCCTTCTGTACTATATCTATTGTTATACCTGAAAAGTTCTATATCCACCTCGGTGGATCTCTGGAATACTAAATAAATGAATGAATGGAAACTGTGCGTTCAGCCATTTCTTTGCAGTAGACGGCACGCAAAGTAAGCACCAACCAACCCAATCTGGCGCCAATCATCTCTACGCGTGCGCACCTGGACTCGCAGTGTGACCAACGAGTATCCATAAAAACAAATGCGCCTAGTTGTGTTACGAGTCTAACCAAATAATTAGATATGACATGACAGATTAAACAATATAGGATTGCGAGGGGTGGTGGAAACTAGCTGTAATAACGTGAATTCCCGAAAATTTATATGTGGATGGTCCGTGTGAGTTTAGCGACAAAAAAATAGTTGAGTCTGGTTTGTTCCACATTTGAATTTTCGAGCTAAATACAGAAGATACCACACACATTTTTAACTATGTACACAGTGATGTTGCTCTTATTCGCTTTTGGTTTATGATCGAGGAGAGGAATGTAGTTCATTGCATGAATACGGGCTGTCCGAAGTTCGGAAAGCGGCGTACGTTACCCATCTTGAGTACAGATGTTAAGAACATAGCGAAATTGCCCCTTTGTGCAGTTTTTAATAACTCTACGCTAAAATGTCTCACAGGAGTCGCGTCATTAACCTGTACAAAACAGTAAGTACAATGCTCATTAGTTTTCTATAGCAGTGTATTACGTTTATCGTACATCCAACTTGTAATGGGCATTACACCGTTTAACTTTGCCCCATCATTGATATTACACAATGTGGTACCGCCTAAGTAACAGATGTAAAACTCCCGCACTCTGCATGTCCTTTCGGCTATATATATACCTGTACAGTATATGAATCAGACTCTCCAGCTGCTTGATAATGTGTGAGAATGGTCTGTTCTGAAAGTGTCAGTTGTTTTAGGAACGAAATATTCATCGTATTTTGTAAGAACATTACTAACGCTGAGAACCAGGATGTTGTAGTCTGCATAGTGACTAGGCTATGGGCTGGACAACACAGTAATTGTGGTCCAGTTCCCACCGGGGACAAGAAAATTTTCTTGCCTCTCAGCTTTGGAGCCCACCCAGCTTGCTGTTTGATGGGTACCTCCTGTGGGTTCTGTCCCCTGGGCTAAAGCAGCTTGAGCATGCAGCTTTCGATGCATGTCTGGCTAATATCAAAGTAAAGAGTGTTGGTTGTGTGCACAAGGACAACTTTCCTATAAATTGATATTACTTAGCATTTTCCTCCTGTGGCTGCCAGTGTTAGAAATTTCTTCACCCTTATCATTGCCAAGTTTCTTTTGCTGTGAAAGTCAACTTTTTTAAGCCTTTTTTTGGGGGGGGGGGACAGAGGGTTGATTCTGTCATACACAAAGGTTTAGGTTGTCTAAGAGCAGTGTCCCACCCTCCTCCCATAACCTGTGGTTGTGTCATTATTTGCGTCTTTTCAAAACTCATCTTTTTTATTCCGAATCACTCATGTTCCCATTTTCTCAATTATGTCACATTACGTTATTTAATATATGCAGGGTAGACGAGGATGAAGTAAACATTCATAAGTGATATAGACTCAAAATTACTTATTAAGAAACACAACACACCACAACCTCCTAACCAGAAAATATTTTTACACAGCCTTCTCAATCCAATGTAAGTACGTACAATACCAGCAGTGTAAATCTGAAGTAGGCCTAGAGTGCATAAACATAGCAACATTACAGTTCTGCACAGGTAGTACTTTGAAATGCTGTTGTATGTGAGATGACCCTATCTTATCCTCTAAAGACGAAATGTTTCTGTTTTATACAAGGACTCAGTGCATACTGCACAGTAAACACTGTCTACATAGGTTATAAAATACCAATCTGTTGATGTTGTATGAGGTGCTGTTATTTTTTGAGATTATACAAAACACATAAATACACTGTGTCGAAAGAACGTAGCATTTTTTAATGTTAAACTTGGCAGTATATAAAGTGACCGCTAGGCTTAAAGAGGTTGAACAGCACTGCTGCAGGACTACTTCTGAATAAGTTTGAAAGCACATTAGTGTTGCCAACATGCAAAAACTAATGCAGGGGATAAATTTTTCATATTTTATGTTTTTTTCATGGTAACTATTGTTAGTGGTTGTCTTAAAACTGTGGGTCTTTGTATAATCGTTATAACTGTTTATAATTGGGATGACCAACCTCAGATTCATCTGCATCCAGAGGGTTTCCCTGTCTGTCTGGTGATGACCTGCTGTGAGAAGTAGGTGATAAGACAGCTGCATGAAGAGGATCAGCAAGCAGTGTACAGAAACCCATGGCTTCCATTTACTCATCAATGACCTCTAGAACAACAGCAACTGCCTGATAAGCTCTTGCTCCAGATGTTTCATTTCTTCATTCAGTTTCATGTACTGTAAAAGATATCACAATTGAATGTCCACGTGCTTAACCCTATTGATTTGTCATCTGCTACAACACCATTAGCCAACACAGGGCCTTAATGCTAAAAGATTTTGGGAAAGAGACAGATGGCTTCTGCTGAGTTAATGAATTGCCTTGTGACCATGAAATGTGTAAAAAACAGCTGTTAGGTGCCTGGATTTTATAACCAGTTGCCAGTAATCCATGTGCTTCCAGCTTATACAAGAACTTGTTCTGGTGAATTGTTCAAAATGGCTTTGGTCCTCATCACATTCAATGTGTAGGCAAAGAGAGTGAGGAAAAGACTCTATTGAATCACACTTTGGATCTACCTGTTTGTGCCACGTCCCTGCCCAAAATGCACCAACCCTGAAGTCGGGTTGTGGATGAAATTGGAAATGGAGGATATGCTAGTAGGGATTAGCCTACAATAAAGAAAATAGAATCATATGGCAGTTACCAAAAATATAAAGCAAAATAAACCTTTCACCAATATAGTGTCACAAAAATAAAGTTAATGTGACAAGATAATGACAAATCACAAAAGCCACTGGCCACACACTCAAAGAACACAAACAGTTGCTGAGAGGTATAGCAGGGGGAATAATGGCTGTTTTATAATACTCCCTGTTTTTAACATCAGTGGGGCCCCACGGTATTGTACGCATATGAATAACCAATTAGTTGCTTACTGGAACAGTCCCTAATTTCAAAAAGCAAAGAAAATCCTGTTAAGGAAAGACAATATTCCAGCTGAGAGCAAATACCAAATTGATGATTGGGTGCAGGTACAGAAAGACAAACCAGTACTCACAGTAAGTGCTGGTATAAAGCCCAGTTAAACTGTTGTGTATGTAGATTAAAAAATTGTTTTAAAAATGTAATAACACATTCTTCATGCTGAATGGGAACCTGCTGCTTAAAGGACTGACAAGATATTTGGCTACACAACTGTACAATCAGATCAGTAAAAGAGAGTGGCTGAGCAGGAGAGGCAAGTTGAGACAGGTAGAAGGTAGGCATATTTGAAAAACAACAGAACTGGAAGAGGCAAGAACTTTAATGAAGAGAGAAAAGGATGTGTGGCATCACATGAGTAGTCATGAGCAATCTTAAATTTATATTATGTATGATTTGCAAATGTTTCAGTTATTGCATCTTGGCCGAGAATATCCAGGGGGCTCTGATTACTTCCGAACACGCCTGAAACGAGCTTTCCTTAAGAATCGAGAAGTCAGTGATCCTGAGAAAATTGATGTTTTGATTGCTCATGGGAATTATGTGGTGAAGGAACTGGAGGCCCTCTATATGCTTCGTAAATATCGCACCCTGAAAAAAAGATATTATAGTGATAAATAATTATAGTTTGGTGTGCATAACAGTTTCATAAAGTTACTGTACCTAATATTGCTGGGATATAACTGTACAGTGTAGATAATTCATTCTTAGCAATGAGCTTTGTAATCTTGGCAAAGAAGTTATTTTGGCTGTTAAATAGGAGTTTAGGTAGACATACAAGAATTATATTTTTTAGATCTTTTTCTTTTTAAAAACAAAAGACAGAATGCTGTTCAGGTGATGCATAAGGCCTTTTGAAAATTAATAGGAGGTTACCATCAAGAGTTTCTGCTCCCAAGTTTATTTCAAACAGTGAGAGCAATGTATTTATACAGACTTATTACACCTAAGTGCAATAATTTCTATAAAGCTGAATTTTTTCTTCCATTTTTAACCTAATAGCTTTGTGTTAAAGTAAGCGAACTGAGTGTTCTAAAAATGTACCTGGAATTTAAATAAATATACACAAAACCAAATCCAAAATATTTGTATTTATAAGATCCCCAGAATGAATTAGGTACTTAAGGTACTTCTCTTTAAAGTAAATACATTGGTAACAAGATTCATATTGTCATGTGATAAACTCTGAAGAAATATTACTGTAAAAAATTGGTAATGAAGCTTCAAAGGGAATAAACTAATTTATAGTGTGGGATTTTTGCTAAGTTAATAGAAATTATGAGAAAACCTAATCATGTAGCAAACAATGTACTGCAATTTTATGTGTAAGTATAGATTCAGAATTGATTTCATTCAGCTACAAAGTAATTAGATGTACTACAGTCTCGTATATTGTTTAACTTTTATGTTCAGTCCTTTCTCTTTGTAGATACCATGAACATCCTAACTGGTTGAGAGACTGAATAATTTTCCAATACTTGTATTAATATTGGTAATAGGGTTTGTGAAGTATATTTTGTGTAAAGATAAACTGAATTGTGTGTTGTAACTTCTGCGTACTGTTAACTTGATTAATAGTTTGTACATATCTTTGTTGATATAATATGTCTACAGAATGTACTATGTATCTGTGCTTTATGCAATAGGAATTCATATTGTTATTGACTGGTCACTGATGTAATCCTTTTCATGGTGGTACTTGGCGTTCATCTGTGCGATGAACGTGATGAAGTGTATCCACACACATTTGCATTTCAGGTGGTGTGTGGATCAGTTTGTTGATAGCTGAATACCATGCAGTTTGAGTGGTGATTGTGGTACAGTACACCTCCTGTAAAAAGTAAACTACAAGGCAGAATTGTTCATAGACAAGGAGACAGTAGGCAACATGATATGCTTTTATGTAAAATGAAGCATCCACTAAAAAATGTATTCAAAGTAACCCATTATGTATCTGTCAAACACAACCACTTATGTTTATTTAAATATAGTCACATGTTTGGGTCAGTACAGACCATCATCAGGACATCATTACAGTATTTTGAAGGTAAAGGCAAAATACATTACAATTGCATTCACAATATAGGATCCCATATGTTTTACAATATTTGTTACAATATAAAATTGTATAAAATTGTCAAAGATTGGTTCTGACAATTATTGTGAAACATACGGAATCCCATAGTGTAAATACAATTGTGCTGTATTTTGCCTTGTCTTAAAAATATTGTACTGGTGGCCTGATGATGGTCTTTACAGACCTAAACATGTAGCTATATTTAAATACAGAAAAGTGGTGTGATTGATGGAAATGTAACTGGTTACTTTGACTGTATTATAAACACAGTGGGATGTCCTCCATTAAATGAAAAACATATGCTAGAGACTACAGGAGTGTCAAAAGTGCATAAAGGATTCAAAGTGAAATGGAAAGAATTTAATCTTGATGATCTAAGGTGTTTACAAGCCTGTGCAAAGGGAGAGTATTCAAGTCTTTGAAAGCTATGGTAAACAATTTTAATGAATGTGTCATGTGCCAAACTCTGCACTGTGTAACAAAAATGACCACCGTTAAAACAAGCGTTTGCTATGTTAGTGAAATACTCATATGTTAACAAAAAGTGAAGCATTTTGACATTGCAAAAAATTGTGTTCTTTATTTAGGTTTTGCAACAGCACCCCGTCTTTGCTAACCTTGATCAATTTAATGATAACTCAGGTAGCCCATTGAAGCCAAAGAGGTGTGTGCAACATGCAGTGCCATGTAAGGGTCAGTTTAAGAGGTGTCAGGAATAACAGTCCTTTTTAAAAAGTAGAACAATGGAAGAAACACCAGACTTGCTCTGATACCACACAGATTCAAAACACAGAAACCCCAGTTTATCACCATATATTTCCATTCCAGCCTTTCGCAATTACATAATTTTAAATACAAGGGCCAAAACAGAATTTGGAGTGATGTTGCTAGAACTTGTAGAAACAGAGTGAAGTTTCAGGCAACATGGAAAATGGAACACAGAGGAGGGTTCAATGGATGGCTGTTAAGGTGTGATGGGAAATGGCACTGTGCAGTATATCATAGGGCATACCACAACTAACTCAATCGTCATGTCAGGTAGTGCTGTAAGTCACTGCCCTGTATATAAGACAAATGCTGTCTTTACTGGACATCAGCACCACATATACTGCCACCATATCTCTCAGATCAAGTGAATAAGGTAAAGAGTGTGGCTTAAACAACCAGTACATACAAAATGGTTGATGATGTGGATCACTGATTGAAAGGTGCAAGATTTGGGGTTCTCAGAATGGTGTTGGTGAACACGAAAGTCTCTGAAATGCCACACTGTGTCTATCAATCATTAGTTACAGATGTTACAAAGGAACATATTGCTATCATCATCGGGGTTAGGTAGTCGACTTCCTAACAAACTGACACAGAATAACATCCCAGAAGACGTGTATTTTCACCAATTTAAAGTTTGCGTCCATCACCCAAGAATTCAGGGTCCACACCTGTGAACACATTAAATGCACAGAAGTAAAGTGCCTGAGTAACAAAGCGTAAATTGATGCAAGACACATTATTATTCATGTGCGAGGTGACACTGATAGCAGTGTACACAGGGGGCACAAGTAAAAGAGTGGATGAGTGCAGTCAGTACAACAGCGGTGCTCAACACAGAATTTCTCAAATTGATTGGTGTGGTATATAAATTAGTTTTTAGAAACATTTTATTAGCAGTAAAGGTCGGTATTTAACAACCTTTCTTCTGTGGAGAAACCCCTAAAGTAATTTTTCATATCATGAGGAACTCCTATCTGTGAAAAGAAAAATGAAACAAGTAGGCAGTTGGTAGCACATAGAGATTACTCCAGTATTACCAGTGATGGGACAAATGTTCCTGCAATATTATGAGGTATATTTGGAATTTTTCATGGTATTTCAAAATTGTTATTCATTCCACAGTTTGTCACAGAACCCTGCTTGAGAAACTCAGGTCTGAAGGGAAAAAACAGTAAAAGTCTGATGCCAGTTTCTTATTTTTCTCAGTACAATAAAACTCTGTTGTGTGTATGTACTATAATACTGAGCAAGTCTTGCTGCATGTTTCTAATTTGTGTGTAGTATTCTTGTGAGTACACAAGATAGAGCTGTAGCATTTTGAAGATATTTAAATACCCAGTCTGCTTACTCTGTTGATGAATTACTCATGTTTGAAGATGGCCCAGTCTTATTGTTTTATATATATATAT
>Ga0123354_10011893_pt1 | contig 13475 bp, 7 predicted proteins | sample TergutLab28metaG_2_FD_97872 | JGI IMG/M metagenome (GOLD analysis project Ga0123354, IMG submission 97872) | Labiotermes labralis P4 segment gut microbial communities from Petit-Saut dam, French Guiana - Lab288 P4 | ecosystem: Host-associated > Arthropoda: Insects > Digestive system > Gut ... | reverse complement strand
CTATTATATAAAGTTTAGGTGTGGTGTTTATCAAAACAATAGAGACGGGGCGCACCCCATCTCTATTGAACAAACAATAATCTCGCAATTACTGTTTGCTTCCTATCATTTTTCGATTAACTCTATTTGCATACCGCGACGCTTGCGGTAGGTGTAAATGCCGTAGATGCCCAGCAGGAAAACGAACAGTAAGGTGGAGTCGGTGAGTGGCGTTGATGGCACCAAGCTACCTGAAGCACCTGGACAAGCACCACCTCCCAACATAGACGTTGGATAAACCATACTATTATCTGGGTCAATACAATAAGTCGGAGAAGCACTGGTATCTACACACCAGTCACCGATTCCCTCGTCTGTAGATTCTGTATACAAAGTACAGCCATAACAACACACTGTTTGTGCCTTACAAACGCTTACCCCGCTTACCCACAACATGGAGAGCAGTAAAAACTTTACAATCAATTTATAGCTTTTCATTCTAATCATTTTTTTAATTGATTTCATTTCACTTTATTTATTTTACTACTACTTTACCTGTTTTCACTTGTTTGTCGGTCACAACCTTGACAAGGTATGCGGCATCGGCAGGCAGGGCAACTGTATAGAGACTGCTGTTGACATTGCTGGTGTTGAGCAGTACGCGTCCGGTGAGGTCATAGACGGTTACGCGGATGATTTGCTCGCTGCTTGCCTGTACGACCAGATTGCCTTTGACGGCTCCGATGAAGAGATTGGCAACCGGGTTGTTGATGCTACCGGTTAGGTCGGTTGGTTCCGGTTCTTCGATGACAGCTTCCTTGAGGAATTTCAAGAAGAAGCGCCCATCAACATTTTCGGCATCGTCTTTAGCTATCTCGAATACATTCTGCTCGTAAAGCGATGTGCTGGTTTGAGTCAGGTTATCGTAGAGATAGATGTTGTCGGCGTTGAATGCCAAGGCTCCGTCGATTGTGAGGGTTATTGCACCGGCTTTTGTGCTTTTGATGTTGATTGGCACGAAAAGCTGGTCAAGGGATTCACGGTCGAGCTTGTTGATTTCACAGGCTTTTCCATCGACTAATGTGGTTACTTCAATTGGCGCTTCTTCGCTGAATAGCTTGATTGCGTCTTCACCCCGCTTGAAGGAGTTGGAAACTCCGTCTCTCGCTGCTACGATAGCATCAAGAGAGGTGTGGTCGCCCTGTTTAGCACGAATACGAAGAATATCCTGTGGAACAACTGCGCCTCGCAAATGATGTTTTTCGCCATCAATTACAGCTCCTAACATATCTTCTATAAAGTTCACCGAAGAAGTGTTTTCCGGAACAAGGAATGCCTGCATTGGGGCTATCCATTCAGGATCAGCATGTACGCTTAGAACTAGGTCACCTTCATCTATAGTGATTGTTCCAATTTGTCCGTGTACATAAATCTTTAATTCATCCAGGGAGTTTTCTTCCATGAACATTTTTGTATCCAAATGAGACATAAATGGATTTCCAACTATTACAAACTTCTCCTCTGTAAAACTATCTGGACCTGACTGTCCTCCTCCTTCTCCACTCAGATCAAGCAAGTAAGGTATAAGAGTGTATCCACCGGATAGATCTGTGATTCCATCTGTTTCCGTAATGAAGCGACCGTCGCCTTTTCCTGCTTTAGGGAAAGTGATTATTGCATCTTCAGAAACTGTTTTAGAAGCGGTTGCCGTTTTGTAAACAAATCCCTGACCCGGAACGAATTGAACGTCGTTATTTAACGATGCTGTCCACGCAGCGACAGGAAGAGTGCTCTCTTCGTCAATATAAGTGTGGAAATGCCTCATGTAAGAAAAGGTCATTAAAGGAGGAATACCTGAAAGCATGCCACGAATGTAGTCGTTAGCTGACATTCCTTTTAATGGCGGTGTAAGCATGTACCAGTGATCATCTATCTCAACCCCTTGAGCTACATTTCCGAGTACTGATGTCTTAACTTTCATATCAACGATGGCTTTGTCATAATTCAAGAGATTTACTTTTCCTACGGCGGCATATGGGAGGAAGCGAATCGTGCTACAATAAGCCGAATCCGTGAGAGTCGGTAAGGTTAAGCCTATTGTTGTGATAGTTACGTTGTCGCACGTTCTTGGGGCAAATGCCGGAGAGGTTTCGGTACCTTGAACTTTCCAGTTGCCAGGTAGATTCCAATTGCTGTTGATTCCTGCCCATTCGAGGTTTTGCGGTGCGGCAACTTCAACTCGAGCTGTTGCCGACTCGGTAGGGGTAGCGCCTGTGAACGGAGCGGTGAAGATGACGCGGTAAGATTCGCCCGGGGCATTGGCAGGGGCATTGTATGTCGCTGTCGTTACATCCAATCCTCCTTCTTTTACGTTTGTCCAATTGTCTAATATATTGTTACCTTTTTGCCATACGTAAGTGCAGCCATTGGTAATAGCAGGAGCAACAGTCAAAGGAGTAGTACCGCCGTCGCACACATAAAGACTTCCTTCTATTGTTGCAGACTGGCAGTTGTAGGTGTAGGTTACCGGTATGGTATATCCTCCGTCATTTACCGAAGTTACTACGACTGCTTTGTAAATTACGTTGCCTTTGTTGTCTCTATCGTCGCCGGTAATAGGGGCTGTTGTTGATAAAAGCGCAGTAGTAATCAGTTCAAAACCATCGCCATCGTCATTGGCTGAGCCTATTGTTTTCTTATACCATGTGATTGACTGGGCGGATGTGAAGTTATAACTGCCTCCTGAGCCGGCAGTACCTGAAAGTTGCACTGCGGTTGCACTGCCGCATGCGGCATTAGCAGTCATTGTGAACGTTGGCGGACAGATGATGGAGAGTACGAAATTGTCGAGACCTAAACGTACATTATTGCCGCCACCAGTAGTGGTGGCACTAGTCGAAATAATCAGTCCGGTAGTAGAAGTTAACAAAGTCCTATATGTAGATCCGGATGTTAATACATGACTTACTGGCGTCCATGATCCTGGAGGAGTTACATCATCTCCTCCAAAAACATAATCCACACTAGTTCCCAAATTCCTATGCATATACGACAAACGATATGCACGGTCAGCCCTCAACAAGCTACTTGGCACATGCATTGTAAGGAGAGTAAGGCTTGGGTGACTACTATATCCGTTTGTATATACAAAATAAAGATCTTCAGGGTTTGTTGTAGCATTATAGTTTGGAGCAGTTATACCGGTTGTCGTACCTTGAAGCGCAGCAAGCTGTGCGGTATTAGGCGTCAATGCATATCCCGGATTGCTGTTACTTATCTGAACAAGTGCACTATTTATAACCAAAGAAGGAGCAGTTGTTGAATAAGCAGGACAATCGGAACAAGTAAAAGACGCCGTCGCTGCCTCTCCAAAAGTAACATTAAGAATCGGCGGCGTTTCAGAACACACGTCGCACACCGTCGCATTATCTATTGTAATTGTACGGTTATTGCTGGAAATTGGACCTTCCGTATCGCACTCGTCAACAAATAAGGCTGTAATTTGATAAGTAGTACTATACTGGTCTAACGGGAAAGTCAAAGTCGGTACGTCTGTTGTAGCGAATGGAGTACCATAGTTATACCATTTGTATTGTTTGATATTGCTCGGATCTGTACCGTTGTAGTTTGATATTACAATCTTAACATCATTCGGACAAGTGGTAGTGTTGTTCGGGATAGTGGTTCCTGCAGCATTTTGAGAACCCACTGTCGGCGCAAACGGTGCATCCTGGGTAACTTTTCCTGCTATCGTAAACTCTTCCGAACCTATCTCTACACTGTTGCGTTTAACGGTTACGACATATTTGCCGGCGTTTGCTACTGCGAAAGTTGACAGGGAGAGAGTAGCGCTGGTGTAAGGAGTGCCGCTAACCTGCTCGAATGGGGCGTTATCTTTTTCCCATTCGTAGGTGATGCCCGTAGCAGAAGGACTTACTGAAACTCCGATTTCTATTGACACGAATCCAGGGCAGAGGTCTGTCATTGTGCCGACTGCGACTCTTGAGACGGCAGGACATCCGGCGCTTTTTTTCGTTATCGTCACTGGTATTGTTTCAGAGTCGTTGCCTTGCCGGTCGGTGACGGTCAGTGTTACTGTTCCGGTAGTGATGGCAGGACCAGGGTAATTGAACGAGATATTTTCGGTTGCAATCGGGTCTGACAGGTGAGTTATTGCTACTGTGCCTGAATTTATTGTTGTTGTTCCGTCTTTGAACATATAGTCATAAGTTCCGACTGGTCCGGTTATATCTGCCGACAATACGATGTATTCGCCGAGGCAGTATTCGTCAGGGGCAGCGGTAAATTCTACCGTGAACGGAACGACAACGCCGCTGAGGTTATTACATGGGGTTATCGTAAAGCCGGCTGTAACATCGTTACCGTCTTCATCAACCGTAAATGTCAGGTTGGCTGACGGGGTGTCGTCAACATTCAGTCCGGCAGTGGCGTCTAACCACACTTCTACTGTTCCTGAGATTTTACCCGGCTTAATGTCATCATCTATCTCTATATCTGTGATTGTTGCTTTAAAGTAGCTGGAACCGCTACCGGTAAAGACCGGAGTAAAAGTAAAGTCATTCGGATCTTTGGTTGTTATATCCACAAAACCGCTTATCGTGAATACCTGCGGCTCGGAGACATCGCCTACGATTGCTACGAACGGTTTGCTCTTGCTGCAATCGGCTTTTATGGCGTTGGATTCGGCGACGTTGGCGGTGAATGTGCACACTTCAGGCGCCGGATAGGCGGCTGTAGTTATGGATACGGATGCTGTGATGCCGCTTACTTCCTCTTCAAGTTCTTTGATGCGGATGCTGACAGTACCGTCGGCTGATGATGATAATTGAATAGGATATGCGCCATCATAAACAGTGGCTCCGCCGTCTATGGATATTTCAAAATAGTCGCCAAAATCTCCACTGCTTACCGAAACGGTTACCTCTACAGCGGCTGCTGTAAGGTTCTTGCATACAACCGGGATATGAGCCCATGATGACTCAAGGTAGGTGACGGTGCTTAATTCCCTCGCCGTACCTGTAGGGCAGTTTACGGTGAGTTCGCGCACGGTGGCGGAGAATGTCTCGCCTGATGCGCAAGAGGTAACCGTGAGTTCGTCGGTACCGTCAAAGACAGGTGTTCCGTGTTCGTCTTCGAGCGTTGTAAAGCTGCCTTGGAGGAATGCGATTGTTTTGGTTCCGGCTGCTGCGGTGGTGTTTAATAGAACGGAGACTGTTGCCGAAACGGCGCCTCCTGGCTGTACCGGCAATAACCATCCTGTTGTGCTGTACTCATCAAGAGGAAGACCGCCAACAGTAAGGACAAAGTCGGAGCAGGTACCGCCGCTTATTGAAGGTGTGATCAGTATATATTCTGCTGCATCCATACCGTCGTCGAGGAGGGTTCCGTCGATTTTAAATGTGCCGAGCGTTCTGTCGGTTGTCGACATTAATGAGAATTGATCTTTGAAAACGACCGGTGTTTTGTCTGGGGTGCAGGCGGTGACTTGGATGGTTGGACCGCAATCGGCGGTGAAGACAACATTATTAGTAAATCTTGCAGGACAATTACTGTTGTATTGTTGCCAGCCTACGCGGTATGTTCCGGCAGTTAGAATGTTCGAGGTAGTAATAAGGGAAGCAGTTGCTCCGGTGCCAATATTACCCGAGGATATTTGTGTAGACGACACAGGATCGTCTATCTTATGTAATGTGTAAGTTACGGCGTTAGTGCCGGATGCATCAGTACGAGCCGGTGTATATACCGGTGTGAAGATCAACTGTCTTGGGTCGTTTGGACAGATATTGAGGTCGGGACCTGCTCCGGCTAATATGCCTAAGTTGTTGATTGTTGGGGCATTGAGACGACCGGTAAAATGTGTAGTGATAGTAGTAGCGCCGTAGTTAGCTGCGAACCCGGAAAGACCGATATCATTTGCACCGGCTCCATTTCCTGCGAGACAGATTGGGTTACAGTTTTGGTCGTAGGTGGTGAAGTTTAACATAAAGGCTCCTGTTCTGGCATATCTTGCTGTAGCTGTAGCACTTTGTTTGAGCGTGCCGACAGTGATAGCTCTTCCCAATGTGATTGTTTGTTGGTTATCACCATTTAGTTCAAGGGTTAGATTTGTTGCATTGGCAGCATACCAATTAGGATCCATATTTGATAAAATGCCCATTGTAAAGTTTCCTCCCACTTTAAGCGTTCTTCCAGAACCTGCATTAAATTGTACATTACCGCCATTTCCTAAAGTAGCCATAATGAAATCTCCAACAACAGTAATCGAACACCCTGAATTTATCCATAAATTATTATAAGCATTACCCCTGGCACTACTTGTAAAACTTCCTCCTACATAAAGCTCTCCATATACATGGCAATTTATTCCGCCACGATTATTATTAGGATGGATTCCATCCCCTGTAAGATTCATATCTCCGACTACATACAAATCAGCCCCATTAATTATCTGCAAATGAGTATCGCCATAAACATCTCCAACACATCCATATCTCAGAATTTTACAAGTTGCCCCCGGTTTATCTACGGTAAGATGATTTGTTGTACCAGTATGGCAAACAATAACAGTGTCAACTATGGTAGGATTCGGTTCATTTGCTGTTAGAGCTTGCGTTGCTGGAGTTGCTACGCAACCGGTAGAACTGGTGTACCAATTTGTTGTAAGAGGATTATTTATGTTCCTATCCCAAAGAGTCCCGCCAGTATTACCGAGGGTTCCGGCAGCAGCAATATTTATATATAATCTACGCGGCTGAACGTCAACCTCACCTTGTACCATTACTGTCTCCAAAAAGCCCCCATTAGAAATGCTAACAGTACCGTTATAAATACCAACACCAAGCCCGGTAGGTTTTAAACGTATATGTACGGGTCCTCCCGTAGCAGGAAGCGGTGTTGTCAAGGCGCTACCCCAATTACCGGTTCCATTCGGAGAAATTTCAAAATAATCATCACCATTGGTCAAAGTGACCGAAATAGTACTGCTCAAACAAATTCCCGATACAGAGAATGATTGTACCGGAACTCCTCCACCGATATTATAATCAAAACCAGTCAGGATTGATGTAGGATTTACTATCAAAGCAGGCGAACTGCTGACTTTACCAACTAAAGAAACTGGTTTAGAGAATGTGCCGCTTGTTATATTGATAGTACCTGAAAAATCGTCTACTACAGCGGTACTTTTTAAACGTACCAATACATCAACTTCAGGAATTGTACAGGCAGGGTTTATCGAATGATTGGATAACCATGGACCTGAGCTTCCGGTTACCGAAAACTCATAATCCGACGATGTACACGCGAGTTGAATACCTGCTAAACCTATTCCGGAAACTTTAAAAGATTCTGTCGGCAACGCTTCATTTTGACAAGCTCCGAATGAGAGAGAAGTCTTGGAGACGTTGAGTTGAGGGTCGACGGTATATCTAGTACGAGTAGTAATTGGAAAACCACAAGCATTATTAGTGCTAAAAGTAATATTTGCATCTGGTACATATTGGTGCATAGTTCCTACGCTAAATGAGGTACCACAATTATTGCCAGAGTTTCGAGTAAATGAAAGTGTAGTATTTCCTATACCGTAGCAATTTCCTACAGTAAGAGTAGTAACAACGAAAGGGAGGTTAGCTGCACCCACATTAACTCCTAATGAGACAGAACTAGTACTACCGGCAATAGGACTTGTACCCACGTTCATGTTGGTACTATTTACAGTTCTGGCAGCAGTAGCGATACCATCGTTTGAAGTCAGTGTCCCACCGTTAATATTGATGGTGGTAGCATATACAGATACAGCACTCCCATGACTACCCAAATTCAATGTCCCGCCACTAAAAATATTGATGGTGGGAACACGATCGGTATTATTCGCACCTCCTCTTATATTTGAAGCTACGTTTGCTGTAGCATTCAACGTTCCACTGTTGTAAATACTGAGGACGTTAGATGCTTGTATATTTGCAGTAGCATTTGATATGATTAATGTCCCTCCGTCAATATAAGTTCGAGCAGCATTTAGAGTCATATTATTTGTGTTCATATTCAATGTCCCTCTAATAGTGATAGAATGAAGCGCTGCTGTATTTACATTTTGAGTTACAGTCACTCCTACTGGAATGACTACGCTATCGTTTGCGATAGGAACTCCGGTAGGATTCCAATTACCGCCAGTATTCCAAGCTCCACCTGTTGCGGTTTTTAGTGTCTGTGCGTTCATATTTCCTGCTCCCATCAAAAGCAACGCCATAATCCCTATTACCCACCGGAATTTCCCGGTCATCCTACCAACCTTATCATAAGGCACCTTTTCCCTATTCGTCAATTCATTTGTTTTCATAATATTTGTAGTAAGTTAATATTTTATATTTTTAAAATTGTTATCACTATGTTGTTGTTTTCCATGAATTATCCGAAAACGAGCGGGTGACTCATGAGACGCCGAAAGAGAGAGGATTCGGTATTCGGTTACTCAGTTACTCAAAAAAAACGCACGATACTCAACAACATCCAAGCCATTAGTGGTATTTGCCGTAACCATATCCTATTGAACAGAGCCAAGATCGCACGTTTTGATTTAAGCGTTTATTAATACATTTAATTAATAATTTGCAAATTAAATTTTTTGGGGCTGCATAAAATAATTTTTAGAGATATAAATTATAATGATTGGGGTATAAATTATAACGGAATATGGTAAATGGGGCGGGGTGTTGTAGTAGAGACGCAATGCATTGCGTCTCTACGGTGCGTACATCATCCGTTTCGCGATTTGTCGCTTCGTTGCATGTAGGTGTGCTGTGAGTGAAACAGGCTAAAAATTATACCAAACGAAAAACATCAGAAATCATTTGATATTCGGCTATGGTTACAATCCGGGTTTCTTCAAACTTTTTCAACACAAGCAAATCTTTATCGCCTGTAATCAAAAAGTCGGCTTCAGAATCTTTGGCAAGAGAGAGCAAAAAGTTATCTTTGTCATCACGACATAAATCTACGTTTGATGTAACGATTACATAATCAGCATAACGCTCTATAATATTAAAAATCAATTTTTTATCATTTGTTGTAAAAAATTTTTGAGTTTAGGTCGTGCTGAAACTTCTAATAATTCGGCAAGTAACTCATGACAAAAAATGAGCCGTACATTTCTGCAACTCAACAAATTATCAATAAAATCAATTTTTCTCGATAAAAGGAAACTAATCCAAAGGTTGGTATCAATTATGATTATGATTTTGCTTTTTCCTGTCATAGCGTGCCTGTCTAACAAGTTCTACTTCTTGCGTAATTTCTTCCAATGAAGGAACTTGAGCCTCATTTCGACGAAGCGTTGCCAACATTGACGCCAAAGTAGGTTGATTTTTAATGTGTATTAATTTCATTGCCGCTAAATTGCGCAAAAGTGTTTTAGCTTTCGGATTTATTATTTCTACATTCAATGATTCCATAACATTTTCATTTTTGCTTTTTTCACCTACAAATATACACGTTATTTATTAAAAAACAAAGAATCAATTTTTCACATTTGCTTTATTTCGTTTGTTTGTGTACTTTTGCAAAGCCCTTTCGCTGTCCGAACAAAAAGAGTTTTTGCTGAACAGCAAACCTGTTGCAGTTCTCACAGGAGAAGAATTTACTAAAAAGGAAGGCATAACACTTACACAACAAGTAATCGAATATTACGGGACAATAGGCGGAAAAGCATTATCCCCTGTTTACGGCGAAGTAATACTTGATGAAAAAGGCGTTGACGATGATTTTGCCCATGGTGTCGGACGGATAAAGGCGGTGGCTTTTGCCGCAGTGCCACAAATCATAGGGAAGGCACGGTTATATTGCCGATGTCGCAACACAAAAACGATTCGCGAATTGAAAGCGCAATGGTAGGCGCCCCTATAGAAATTGCAAATAAAGAATACGTGGGCGTCGTGGTCATACGGCGAAACAAAACAGGAGATACTCGCTTGTACATCCATGAGGTTACTGTAAAGCAAAAACTCCTTGATGGTAGTTCTAATCCGGCTCTAATACCAGTCACCAATCAAGGAGTTATGCCCGACTCCCCCATTAGCAGTTCTAATCCAACCTCAATGTTGGCCACTAATCAAGGAGACATTGCAAAGGTACTGCAAAAAATTATATTTGCAAAATCTGAGTGAATTTATATTATGACAAAATATGTCTATTTCCCTTTGAGAACTGTACATAATGCGAATCAAGAGTTGAATTTTCTTGTCTTTTTAGCCTCGTTAGAGGCGTAATATTGGTAGAAAAATAGATTTTCCCTCTGTTCTAAGTTCCGTTAGGAACGAAATATATTTTATATTCCGCCCCTAACGGGGCTTTGGTCGTGGGGGACATTTCTTTCTACCAATATTCCGCCCCTAACGGGGCTTTTTTTAGGGGATTTATTTAATATCCTACCAATATTTTATGCCTAACGGCACATATTTTCCAACTCTTGATTCACATACATAATTAATTGTGCTATTATCAGTTTGAAAAGAGTAATATTATTTCTTGAAACTGACAAATTTGTAGAGACGCAATGCATTGCGTCTCTACGGTGCGTACATCATCCGTTTCGCGACGCTGGCGCCGGCAATATACAATCACAAGTCGAATCATTACGAAAAATATCAGAAAGCCAAGAGCTTCGTAAAACAGCGGTAAAGTAATACTTATCATTATTTTAATTTTGCGGAAACCATACTAAAATTACAACTTTCCGCAAAATTAAATTGTTTCTATTTTGCTATATAAAATATTTATTTTATGTTGCAAAGACAAAAAAAAATCAGTTTTCAGAAAAATAAAAATCTCAAATTCAATGTCGTTTAGTTAAGTTTTTTTGCCCCCCGCAACTTTTACGGATGAGCCAAAAAAACTTAACTAAACGACATTGATATTAAAATATTTTTGTTACCTTTGTTTATTATATTCTTTATTATGGACGAAGATAGTCGAAAAGCTAAAATACATCAAGGCCGCAACATCAGGTTCTTCCGTAATGCGAAGAACTTGAAGCAGGAGGATTTTGCCGAGCGTATCGGTCTGAAGCAGCCTGTTGTTACGAAAATCGAAAGACAGAGTGTCCTGGAAGAGAGCATACTGCTGAAGTGTGCGGAAGTTCTGGGGATACCGGTTGATGTACTTAAAAATTTTGATTCCGAACAAATGTTTGACTGTTTTATTTATAATTACAATATTGATAAAATCCAAAATTCCGGTGGTGGTGTTGCGGTTTCTCATTTGCAGGATTCGACCAATAACAATACCAACAATTACCCTATCGAAAAGTTAATGGAGTTGCACAATAAAAACACTGAACTGTATGAACGCCTGCTTCAGGCAGAGCGCGACAAGAGCGCTTTTTTTGAGAAGATGCTGGATGATAAAAGGAATTAGTAGAGTTCTGAAAAACCTGTTCACTGTGGTTCTGGGGTTAAGTCTTATGTTTTTTAATGTAGAATTGTTTGCCGGGCAAAATAATACCATGTACCTTCAAAAAGGCGCTCAAAAAATAAAATATTCCATAACAGAAATAGACAGCGTTAAATCTATAACGAACGAAATTTGGGCATTTGATTCTATTCGGATTTTCCGCAATAATACCGGAAATGAAACACATAATGTAAATGATATTACATCCATTACTTTTTCCGAGCTTGACACGTCGAATGTAACCAAAAAAATATTCTATGTGGCTACAGACGGAAAAGATATAGCCGGCGGCGGTACAATAACAGCCCCTTGGGCAACTGTAAATTACGCTGTAAGAAATGTTCCGAAAGACGCTCTCTGCACCATTATTGTGCGGGATGGCATTTATGACGGTTTTACCTTACAAGGCAGTACGTATCACTTCGAATATCCCTGTTTAATCCAATCCGAAAATCCGTACAAGGCAAAATTTAAAGGCAGAAGCAGGGTTTTTTCCATCTATAATGCATCTAATATCACATTCAGCGGTTTTGATATTTACGGAGAAGGTATGGATATAGACCCTGTTGCCGGAAATGAATATGTAATCCATATCAGCAATAATTCTACGTACAACATTACATTCGAAGACTGCATCATTCACGACAGCTACAACAACGATATGATAAAAATCAATGTACATCCGGAAAATATAATATTCTCGAATTGTATATTTTATAATCAGTGTCCGCGCGGCGGAGACCAGTTCTTTGATATTATCGGGGCATTTAATGTTATGATAGAAAAATGCATATTTTTCAACCATTATGAAAGCAGTGAACGCGGAGGAACTTTTCCAAGTAATAACAACATACCTTCAAACGAATTTTTGACAAGGTCGCAAGGCTTTATATTGGTCAAAAACATGAGTGAACGAAACAGGGGCGCGGACATTACTATCCGGAAAAATATATTTTTCAACTGGACGGGTAAACCCGACGCCTGTTTTATTATTTTAGGAGAAGGCGTTGGAGATGAAACCTCTTTTGTTCATTATCAAGCGGAAAATATTCATATAGAAAACAATTTATTTTTATATAATCCGTACGATGATACATATATAGGAAGACGCGGAATGTTGCTGGCGCAATCCGTCCGTAATTTGAAAGTACGCGCCAATACGGTTTTGGGTACCCGTCCGGGCGGCTTATATTCTACACGCGGATTTATGGTATATACCCACAGGTCGGCAATAGCTAAAGGCGAACTGCCATCGACAGGCTGGGAATTTACCAACAATATTTTTTGCGACAACCAAGCTTGGACCGGCGATAACAGACCGATATTGTCTTTTGTCTCAAGTTCCAATCCGCCTTTTGAGGATGACGGCACAGGCAAGTCTGTACCGGGCAGTTACTCGCTCTTAAACAACCTTTACTGGGCTGGCGGAGTAACAGGTACCTGGATAGTAGATCCGAGTACCGGCGGTGATAGAACCAAATTGATTGTTTCCGAAGATAATCAGCGGATTGAGACCAATCCGCAACTGCCGGCAGATTTTGATAATCTCGTTTTACCGGTGTTAGCATCTCAAGGCGATACTTTTATATCGGGCAACAGTACCATTCGCGAAGAGTTTGTGCGACTGGCTTTAAAATATGCCGTACCTCAGCCGGGCGGCGCCGGCATTGGAAATGGCGATGCCGGTTATATGCCCGAAGATGATATATTGGATAATCCGAGAGGTAAAACGCCGAGTGTTGGGTGTTATGAAATGCCTTAAATTGGGGTTCGTTTTTTATTTAGGGAAATTCAGGAAATGTATTTAATATAAATTATCCCAACCCGTTGGGATTGGGCTGGAATATATTGCACCTTCGGTGCGTAGCGGCGGAGATAGGTTGAAAATGGTTGAAAACCATTTATAGCCCAGCCCAACGGCAACGCCCAGTCATGTTCGGAAGATTTTAAGTTGTCAATTATTTTAATAATTCGATGATATTCTCATCAGAAATTCAAAGAAAAATAAATGAAACAGTTCTCAAAACAAT
>Ga0123354_10011892_pt1 | contig 13475 bp, 7 predicted proteins | sample TergutLab28metaG_2_FD_97872 | JGI IMG/M metagenome (GOLD analysis project Ga0123354, IMG submission 97872) | Labiotermes labralis P4 segment gut microbial communities from Petit-Saut dam, French Guiana - Lab288 P4 | ecosystem: Host-associated > Arthropoda: Insects > Digestive system > Gut ... | reverse complement strand
GGTGGCGGACGCTTGTGAGTGCGGTAATGAACCTTCGGGTTCCGTGAAATGCGGGGAATTTCTTGACTAGCTGCAAACCAGTTAGCTTCTCAAGAAGGACTCTGCACTATGGAGTAAGTAAGTTAGTAAGTAAGTAAGTATGTAAGTAAGTAAGTTAGTAAGTAAGTAACCGATCGAGGAACGGCTGACGAAGGGGCTGTGGATTACAGCAAGAATATGATGTGGCCGCTCCTTACAACGATTCTATGTCTAGTGATTTAATAAGAATGGTACAGACTTCCAGTCCTGATTAATCTTCTGGACCTTCACTCGCGAGTTATGATCCCAGACAGCTGTGAGTGAGAAGCAGATGAGGGTATCCAAGCGTTGTCCGTCCCAGCCAATGACATATTCCGTCTACCGCAACTAAGAAGGTGCCGTAGCATTCTCTTACATCACGTCTGCAAATGAATGCAGCCGCTTCTCTGGCACGCACTGTGTGGCCATGAGGCATTTTGAAGCAAACAACTTAACCAACAGTAAGATTTATCTCTGAGTTGTTTTTTTATACAAAAAAGAGGAAAACAACTAGTTCTGGTAGAACTTGCAATGCTAGATTTCCCTCTCTCATTCGAGTACTTCTACTTGTGTGGCTGGAGCAGTAAGTGCTATCAAATGAAATTTGTGACAGTTGGGTGACTCATTCGTTTCTGTCTGTAATTTCACACGTAGATATTCCGACTATTGCCTTAAGATGGAGACAGTTTGCCTCGTTGTTTCTCTGAAATTTGGCATATACGTCGTCACAACTCAGACGAGTACAAAATGAGTCTACAACGCGTTGTGAACCTCAGCCCTTGCAGATACCAGTAGAAAAACTATAGCCATGGGCACTGACAATCCCATATACAGAGTAATTCAGGAGGAAAGACCGCTGTGAGGGATAAAGAAACTAGTCGCCGTTTAATAAACATATTTATAAAAGTGTTTTGATTGTGTCTGTAAAGTCTTTTATATCTTTGTGATAGATATTCCAACGGGATGTTCCATATAAAAAAAAAGTTTATTTGGACTTGTTCCTAATTATGAATTGTTACCGATTTACAGCTCTTTCAATCTACAAATGCAAAACAATATAAATAGTAAGAAAGGAAAACAAATTACTGTGAATTTTATTGTAATTTTAATTAAATTTTTCTAATGACGACGTTTTACAGAGAAATGACAAATTTGTTGCCGTTCACAATCAGTGTCCAAAAATCCCGCTGTTAACGTCAATTCACTTTCCGACTCGTAAACGAAGACTGTTTGTTGTTATTTTGAGTTAATCTTCAAGTTTTTTAAATTTTTTATGCGGGCAGCAACACCCAAAAAGGCGAGCGAGCTATTTGTTTCGTGTATCGAACTTTCCTAATTGAAATTCGTTCTTCATCCAACAACAAAACCCCCCCTCCCAAAAATGAATTAGATCTGGAGATTTTGATGGTTGTTTAACGGTAACCATTCAGAATTAGACATATATTCGTATAACCTATTTTTTTCAAGATAACACATATTATGACATCCCGAATTATCGAACTTTCTTCCTGAATCGTCCTGTATAATCTGGAACAGAGTGATTTATACATGTCAGTGTAGGTTAGTGAAACATAGGAGATTAAGAGATCTGGAAACACAAATAATATGCGTGAGACAAAGAATAATTATAGAATGTTGGTGAGGAAGTGTTTCTTTTGTTACTGTTAGCAAGACGGAGGCGTAGCTGCGATTCCAACGTTAAAGGTACATGTTGTCAGGGGTGTAAAGTTTTCCAAAATATGGGAGAAACCTCAAAATTCTTCGCGACAGAAGGGTGACATGCAGTAAGTTTCATACTCAGGATCAGTAATATTGGTCGCCACAGTAGAAAATTTAGTAGCTACGGCGACCCGTCTTGCGGAAATGTGCCCTCTTGGATATTGTGACGATTGATGCTAGGCAGTCTCGGGGGAGAACAGATTTGCGTCAGCATTAGGCCAGTGGCGTGTCTTGGAATCAGAGGACTATACAGGCACAGAGTTCAACGTAATTCATGACTTGAAACATGTGTCTTGTTGTAGAGTTCTGGGTTGTAGCTACTGGTGATTTCATATTTTAATAATGTGGGTCTTACACGTTAAAGTTCAGGTAAAGGTCATCCTAGAACAGATCATGAAGGCACAAAAGGGGTGTAGAGGTATAGCTCTACTCTTTCTTTAAACTCGGCGGTATATGGGGTGTGTGGTCAAAGCCACACCCCGGCCTCTTCACTCCCGGGTATTCATTTTATAGGAAGCTGGGTCTGGATGGGTGCGGTAAATATGCCTTCACCGGGATTGGATCCCCAGCCTGTCCAGTTAGTAGCGAGTCTATGCCGACTGCACTATTGAGTCCCACACCCGTTAAAATCGTGAACGATTTCTTTCGACATCATTACTGATTATCTTCAGGGGAAATAATTACGGGATAAAAATTAAATAACTGGCGATATTAAGTTGAGATGCATGAAGAGATGTTGACTGAATTGAAGACGGGTGTGCGGCTTATTATATATAGCTACCAGAGAAGCTGAAACCTAAAAATACATACAAACTCTCATCTCTCTTGAGTGTGTTCTAACACATGAGCCTCTATATATAAATCATGAAGACATCTTGAGCTTGGCTGGCGACAAATTGTGTCGTTAGTTTCACTCAGTCACACACAGGATAACAAAAAACTATGTACGAAGACGCAGAGGGAAAGAAGTCTGTTCGGTCCCAGGATCCCGAAGACTTCTCTGAGTGCGGTCCGCGATGTTGTTGTACGTCGTCACACACATAGATACTTCTCTACGTCCTCATTCTTGAGACTTTGGCTTCGAAAATAACCCCATAGCTGTGTTTTAAAAAAAACCATTATAATTAACTTGGAAAACAAGCGACATAATACTGAGCAACACGAAACATCACGAACGAGATGTTTCAACAGCTGCTTCGTATTTTCGAGGTCCCAGTTTCAAATCTTGGTAAATACATTTGTTGTTCTTAACGATGAGGTTCATGGTTTACCCCATTTCTCCGGAATACTGTGGGATAGATACTAGGACGATGTTCATGAGTCGGGTTATGGCATTCAGTATAGTGACTAGACTGTGGGTTAGACAACAGAGTAATCGTGGTTCTTTTGTCAGAAGGGTCAAGTAAATTTTGTCTTCTTTGAAATGCCCACCGAGCCTTCTGTTCAGTAGGTACATCGGTGTAGAGTGGCGAAGACATGAAGCTGACCGCTAGTCCACACTCAGCGTAGAGATTAAGGATGAATTCAGCTATACTTCCCCCTTCCCAACTGCCTTCATGAGGCCACAGAGGATAATTTGCTTTCTTTTACGTTCTGAAACATATGTCGAACAATATATCCATAATTTCGTATGCCTTCATGAAGTCAGCAGGGACAAAATTACTTGAAGTCTACTTTAAAGATCGCCTAACGTTTGTTTCTACATTCTACTTGACTGATCATTCACAAAGCAACCTATCTATTGAAGCTACAGATTTTAGGCCGACGGAATATTGTCGTAAAAAAAGCCACGTATCAAAGAGGTAATCAATTGCGACAAACATGGGACACCGAACATTGGCCGTTATATCCTTTCAAACTCTTTATTCACAGCCAACTTTCCCTACGAATCTGTAATCCACAAATTATATAATTAATGAAGAGTCTTTCAATAAACAGATTTATGGTTTCAGTAAAATGTCTAACCTACTCCACTGACAAAGTTTCTGTCTGTGTAGATGTAAAACTCCCTGATGGTCCCAATGTTATTCGACTTTCACGCAGTCCCGAAGAAGTTATCATTTTCGCAGAATGCACAATTGAGCTCATTACAGTCCATTTCAGATTATCATTAAGTAAAAGTAAAGGTAAAGCAATCCCTGTACAGGCCTGGACAGGCCCTGAGGGTTCCAGGAGATTGAGGCTCCCACATTTCAAGACAATCGGCACACGAAGGCGGTAAGGTTGTCATCCCTACGCACCGGCCGCCTTTACCCCCAGGAAATATTCCTGGTACTCATTTCTGTTAGAGGCTGAGTTGACCCCAAGGCCATAGTGCGACCGGAAGGATTATGTTAATGAAAAATTCAAACGACACCATCGAGAATCGAACCCGCGACCTTCCGGCTTGTAGCGCAGTGCCTCAACCAACTGTGCCACCGACCAACTGCACCACCGACCAACTGCGTCACCGCGTACCCCCACTATCATTAAGTATTTATACACAATTTCATAATAAATTTTTATGTGTGTTTTTTCTTCGACATCACTGTAATTCTCTTTCCTTGTCTTAAATTATCTACGTCAAGGATAGCTCAGTCGGTGTAGCGACTTGCTGTGGGCTGGACAGTCAGGAACTCGAATACCGGTGAAGTTCCGTACCTTACAGACTGGACATGGGGCCCTCCCAGCCTCGTGTAAACGGAGTACTGAGGTTCCCGGGGGTAAAGCAGCCGCAGCATCGAACTAATAGCCCACATTCTTCGAGTACCAGGTTAGGAATGTGTTGGAGCTATAGGCATACCTCCGTCTCCCCTCTGCCGCGGCATACGCATGTCATGAGGCGACTTTTACTTTTATAATAACTTATCAATCGAATTTGCTATACACTCCTCTTTAGTATTTGCGGTTTCGCAGACAAATTTTTACTTTTGCTGTAACATATAAAAGTAAATTGGTTTTGACTGAACCTGGCACGTTGATTACAAAAGCGGCAGCCAAATATTTGTAAATGTAGTAACATATTTGTTGATTATTTACAAGAAAGACCTATTTTGTAACAGTTGCTCACGTATATCCGCAGTTAACTATTGCCCTTATTTATATACTCTTTCGAATACAGCATTGAGTGTATATTCCCATACTGGAGAATTTAAAAGGCCCAAATTGGAAGACCGTCTTAAAGTCGAATTAGGAGCTAAACCACACATTTAATATTGTACTCAAGTCGTTACATTCTGGGTTGTGGCACCAAGTGGTGTTGCAAATGGTTACTGCTATTTTGGATGAAATTACTTGTACAAGATTGTGGAGATAACTGTTTAACTTCCTTCCCAGATAAAGGAGCCACTGCTACTAACTGCATAGGGCGCTTTTACTTACTGCTACGTCGTATTTTGTCCCCAGACTTTTTTTATTAAATTTTTGTCTCTTGTTATTTCATTATTCAAATTGTCCCCCCCCCCCAGAACGCCAGCAAAGTTGTGGCCAGTGTTTCCCAGAACAGGTTTCCGCAGAATTACGTGTTCCGCGAAACGTCTTGGAATGAATAACTGAAATATTCGAAACGACGCGAAAATTCCAAATGACCCCCGAAACATAGCAGTAATTTTTATCAGGAAACTGGTGGTACTGGTGTAATGTTCTTCCGCTACTAACTGCCTCTGTGTATTGTTTTCGTTTTATAAGTAATGATTCTTTGAAATATGAAAAAAATTTAAGGGTTACTCCACAGAAAAAGAAGGGAAACACTGGTTGTGGCAAAGAGAAGAATCCTGCCCCTGCAATCTAACCGTCCAACGCATAGTCCGTAAAGTTATATAGTACTGATCGCTTCATCTGCCCATATATTTTTGGGGTTCAGCAGTCGATAGGACTTTGTAAAATTAACAAAGAAATTTTTTTGTTATTTATTTATTTAATTTCAATGTGGTGTTCAAACTAACGATTTCTTCTTGCGCTTCGTTGTTTCTTCCGCACCACGCCATTGTGGGCTACTAACCTCAGAAATATGAAATTGCCAGCAAAACACTTTTTGCCACAATCTGGACGTTAGAAACTAGAAATGATGTAAGAACTGTCTAACTTGGCTTGCTTCAGGACTTCTACAAAACACCCTCGGTGGCCATGTGGAACGTACAGAGGGAATTGCAACATGGTGCATCCGAGACGGGAAGAAGTCCTCTTTAAGACCAAGCGAAAGAACCCTACGGCGAAAACAGAGATTCCTAAATTCCAGAATAATATAAAATATTAGACCTTCCGTGGCGCTAAGGTATCCTTTACAGCAACAAAGTTAGTAACATGAGGCTTGTCTTGCTGGACCTTTTAGTAATATGGAAATTCCTTGCGTTCCTGGGGAGTATGGTGTCACGGACTATGCGTAAGGAGCGGTCTGCATGTTGGTCTATGAGACACTTGGGTACTGCTGGGCATGTCGTAACAAAGATGCAGTGTAACTGTATAAACTCTGTCTCAGCCTGGAAACTTAACGGAGTGGTACATAAACACGACTCTTCCAAAATACATTTAGAAACTACTATAAATAACCAAGTATTAATAAATGTCTCAGGGTCACGTAAGAAGAGGCAGTGATTCGCCGAATATTCGATATGGATAACAAAGTATAATTGTTTAAGATACCTTTCGTTTTGCTTACAGTGGCTCACATATGGATGGTAATACGTGCTAATATAACCATTTTATATTAAGTTGAGTGACAGTCTCTGTTAGACTTGTTAAAGTAATTAGTTGCATCCATGCGAATAATTCGCAAATAGAAAAAAGTAAAATATATCAACAAAAATTACAGCACCTTAATCGTACTAAACATTAAAAATTGCAAAATTGCACTTACTCATGCTTGATGCTGGGTAGTTTCTTTCGGAGATCAACCGATCATAAGTAACGTGTGAACGAACAAGAGAAGCAATGAACATATAACGTAACATTGAGGCACGTTCGTGCAACCATCGTTGCAATGGAAAAGCAATAAATACTACATATTCTGACTGTGTGCTTGTAGTCTTAGGAAATGAGCCTGCAATATATTGTCATCTTTGGGCTGTCCACCTATACCATATTTTTCCCCATTATCTCATAAACGGCACGATTTTCGAAAGAAAATTTTTAACACAAAATATGTGCAGTGATATAATCTACACCTTTTGTCTAAAACATTTCTCATTCAAAGATTTGAGAGAGATATGATCAAAAATGTGTATTGGTCTTCATATAAAGGGTCCATTATCCCTGTCAGTTTTTATTGAAACGTAAATGATTTCAACGGAGTTTAGACCAACACTAAGATATCAAATTTCATGAAAAGGCGTCCAGTGGAAACGGAGTTGTTCCCTGCGGAAGGATGGACGGACGGACAGATGGATATGACGAAACTAATAATCGTTTGTCGCAATTTTGCCAAAGTGCCTAAAAGCAGAAGCTTCCTCCCACGTCTAAATAAGAAACAAAACATTGACATCTACAGTTCTACCTCATAACGGAGGCAAAAGGATATACTTGAAATATATTATTTTCCTTTGGACTCCGGTTGATGCAACACTGCCAATTTTTACCCTTAGCGTTCTTGTTAAAACAGTTTTTTCGTAAGCAGTTAATGAAAACAAACAAAATAACCATCAATGCCGAATCACAGACTGTCTATAGATGTCTGTCTTGAATACTTCCTCTCGGCACTTAGCCGAACCTGGCGTCGCAAACTTCATGTCCTCGAAAGTTCACACAACAAAATCATGATAAAATTGCCAGTTAAATTATGGTGTAGGTCTCCAATACGGAATTATGTTCGTACTGATTCGGAATTGTGACACACGCTACTTACTGGTTTACTGTAGCAATGAAACTGCTTATATTTTTTTCGATATGTAGCCTGAGAAAATGCTGGTATCTGTCGGGATTCGAACTAGGCAGAAGAAATCACAGCTCGGACTTCAGGTTCGTTACTTTCAGTCCTGTGCCTTACAACAAAGTCTATTACAGCAAGTAAGCTGAGTAAAAATTGTGCTTGAATATTAGGTACAGAGAAGGCTCTTCTCCTTAGGTAATCAGGCAATACTGTCTTGCTCTGTTGCGAACTGTCACGTATAACTTGATTACATACTCAGTCATTACGAACATCTGTGTAAACACGATGCAAATACCAACAACGCTGCTCCAGTACCGTTATGGTAATAAAATAACCTGCCAGATTCTACTCCTTTACGATTAGATAAGCAAGGTCTAATTAATAGAAAATACGACTTGAAATTTACACACTGAGATGTGGGTTCGTGGAGTGGGAAATGTAACGGCGTACGTTGCGCTTATAGTTTCTATCGTCTCTATTTCTTTAAACATTTATTTACCTTTGAAACCCGAATTTAATCTAAATAGCACGTATTTAAAAATTCAATTACGATAGCTGTTTCTGCCTTGAATCAAGCACCATTATTAAAGTGTATTGGGAAGTAGCGGTACAGATTTACGCATTTTCAGCGTGGGCGATACATGTAGATTAGTTGCATTCCCCGGACACTTCACAGCGGGAAAAAAGTCCTCCCACCTCGTACCCTTTAATACAAGACTGGGTGGGCCCTACAGGCTGTCTGGACGCTTGGGAATCGAGCCCTGATTCCTCGGTCCTCAACACCTAAGTTACAATACCGACTGAGGAAGTGTCCTAGTTACCTTGCAGTTACAAAGAAAAGTTGAATTTGCATATCACTTTACAGCGGAATAACTTAGCAATATTTCGGTCAACGCAAACTGAGATTATGGTCTTTTTCGTACTCTAAACAAGTGTTGTGAGGTGGCCATTTAAAAGCAAGGTGAAAGCCGTTTCACGCCTTCCCTTTATGTCTTGTTAATTTTTAACTTCTACACCTAAGAGTTCCAACAGACCTCGTTATTTCCTAGAATAAAAATCTTTCAGATTTCCTCGTTAGTTGTAACAACCAGTGAGAGCATCAAACAAGGGACTGCATTTGTGAGAATAGCGGTAATTGGTAGCTGGGTTCCTTGAAAAGGTAAATGGAATATATTTCTCACTCCATACGGATGTGACTCATGACTAGCACATGGGTGATCGTATCCTGTGGCAGGGACAGTCAGCACGGTAGTAAAATTACAAACTCACTGACTTTGAAAAGCACACAAACCGAATTTGTATTTTAAAAGTGTTTTAACCCTTTAAACGCCAAGTTAAATCCCATCTGCTATTTGCTGGCATTATTAGGAGCTCACCATATTCTCCACGTTAGCAGTGTAAGGGTTAAAGTAGATAACTCGTTTACCCATATTTTCGTGAAAACCTGTAATTAATTATTCAAGGCTGAATAGTCTAGCCCTGCATACACATTACCTTGCTTCTGTATTTTACAGCTTAAAGTTAATAGAGAAAGAGAGATATCCAACATTTTGGGATACGACATGAGTCAGAAGGTAGTTGGGAACAGACGTTTTGAGAACTGTGGTGGTGTCGTAATAGAGAATTGAAATGTCCAACCCTTGAAGATGCGACCACTAGTTTTTTTTTCGAAACGTCGGGAATCATTTACCCAGTGACTTGACATATCCCACAAGAGCGGATGCCTTAGCCACATCACTGCGAAAACCTGAAGACCTACAAAAGTGAAAGGCTTACCAGCTGTTTGTACAGCTACATGATGTAATCATCCCGCGTCGAAGAGAAAACCATGTAGCAACTGTGGTACGGAGCGTATCGTTAATATCCGGTTTCAGAATTGCAGCTGGCGCGGAAGCTTGATCACATACGAAACGTGCCTCCGCCGGGAGTCAGAGTTCGTATTTATCCTATTCTTCAACTAACTTAATTTCGTTGAGGAATTTAGAAATGATGAACATCAGCTTCTGAAGAGAAGTCGCACCTGTCGAAATTACTTCTGACATGCGACGGAGCTCTTGTTGAATAGTGGCAACTTCTGTCCCAATACTTCCTTGCAGTATCTATGAAGAATACGAATTGTTCTGCAGTTCATTTTCTTCTGGTAGTTTTCTAAATAATGGCGTCGGAATTAATTTCAGGAAAAGTTGGAATTGTTGTCTTCAAGAACTTTGGCCCTGCAATGTTCAGCGCAACAACGTCTTAGCTATTTTGGCTGTCTGCATTATCACTTAATGTAAATTACCTATTTATGCACCATACACATAAAAGTTTTTTTATTTTAGTTTTGTCGAGTACTGAGCCTATGATTTGATATTTTCACACTTTTTTTACAAAACTTTCGGCCATATTTCTTGCATGACATATAGCAGTGATAATGAGACTCTGACGGCAACGATCCTCAGTGCTTATTATGAAAGATAAAAAAAAAACCCGGAGAGGGTGGAATATTTTAATCATTTGGATAGCATGAGAACAAATGATGCAAGATGAACACGTGAAGTGAAATGCAAGAGTGTCATGACAAAAGCAGCGTTCAACAAGAATATTCTTGATATCAGCTAATTGGAATTAAACTTAAGGAAGAAACTACAAAATGCTGCATCTGGACCATATCTTGTGCTTGATGAAACTTCGGAAAAGAGATGGAAAATTTTAAAATGTGCTGCTGGAGAACGACGAATAAGATCAGTTGCAACGATCTTGTGAAAAATGAAATATTACACAAGCCTAGAAGGAAAGTAACATTCTATGTAAAATAAAGCAGGCAAGCTAACTCGATTGGTCACATCTTGCGTACGAACTATCTTCTAAACACGTTATTGAAGCAAAGGTACAGGAAAGATATAAGTAAGGGAAGACGAGGAAGGAGAAGTAAGCAGCTACCGGATAACCATAAGGAAACGAGAGAACCCTGGAAGTTGCAAAATGAAGCACAAGATCTCACTCTGGAGAAATTGCTTTGGAAGTGGCTATGGGTCTCTCTTAAGACAGAGTATGTGATGATGATGTCGGTATACACCTCAAAAAATTATTGAAAATGAGGATTCACTGCTGAACAGGAAATACTTCTCTGACCCAATTACATGCTGTATATGACAGCCAATTCACAAGTGGGCTACACGGAAAAACTACAGTGTGTTGAAGATGAAGTAACACACGGACGTCTCGCCTTCCCTTACGAAACTTGTATATCCGCACGTTCGGTAAGACGATTAACAAAGCGCTGTATATTAGAACAACGTGTGAAGCGTCACGGCTTATTTATTTGGCACCTCAATAAATTCATCGAGGCCTACGTATTTGTAAGCTGAAGCCGTACTCCTCAGGTTCCTACCCTGTAACGAAAGCTCATAGTATATGATTTGTGTATCCGTAGGAGTAGTAAGAGATGAAAGACTCTAGCCATCTTCAATAAACTGCCACCGTAGAGATCCTTCCAGATTTCATGTTTTCACGTCGATAAATGCGAAAATTGCGTCTTCTAGAAGGTTACACGGTGTCGCGTGGTAGATAGGTAGGCCTACCGACGTTTCGGCTGTATCTATCTACCAGAATTACGGCATTGTATCAAAAAAAGAGCGCCAGTACCGCTCAGTTTTGTAACAAATAGACATATTCGCCGGTCGATATCATGAGGTACTAAATAACATCAGGCAGGTAAAGTTTAAGGTTGTTTTCTCCTTGTTTTTGACGGCGTGTGGTCTTTTAGACAGACGAGAGCGTCTCGAAAGAACGTATTACCTCCTTTATGCATGGCAGATGAATTTTTATTAGCTGTACTCTGTAGCACCGTTCAGAAACTAGAAAATGGCCATCAGTATGTTCTAGTGTTAAAATAAAGGTTGCATTATACAGGATCCCAACATTGATTCGCCACTTCTGCTGTATGTTCTCAAATATAAGAGTAAAATATTTGTTACTATGACTAGAATCACCCAAAGTTGACAGTGCGTGCGTTAAATATATCTGGCGCCTTTACAGTCTTGACACAGGATAGGTGAAGAGGTTGAAAGCGGAAGGGAAGAAGATGAATGACTTCCATCAAACTACAACAGTACATCTGGAAGCAATAATTTAAATGTTTTAACATATTATGTACGAGTAAATCGTCATTGTTATTGCAACAATTTTCAAAATATAATCTGTGTTACAAAACGTAGATCTATATTATAATGCTGTTAAACCATTTAAAAAGTGATAAAACTTGTACATATTTGATGCTTTTGTAGTGCATTAAAAATAGATCTACTGGTGTGTTTGTGCCCGTGCTTTATAAACCTGCAAATGGTGTGCAAGTCTGGCCGTGTCATGTTCTGTCGTATTTCTGAATATGCAAAATTCAGTAATTGCACCTTTCAGAAAAAATTGAGAATACAACATTTCAGGTTCACACAGCGGTAACTAGGAATAGTACTGTCTTCCTGGGGGTGGTGTCTTACACTATGTCCCATCTTTCACCCTGAAGAGGAAGGCGATGTGTTGCTTTGAAACCTTAATACATTTCTGCTTCACTATCCCACGCGGCTTTACACGCCAGGCGAACGCCTTTGAGATGTGCAAATTTCATATAACCTATTCCAAAATATTCGGGACTGGCTTTGCTGTATAGGACTGTGGCCACGGCTGCAGGACTTAGATCCTGAGGCATAAGACAACGTTGCCAGATATGGGAAATGTGCTGCAATGTCCAACAAATGACAACGTTACTCTTCCCAAAGTGCCCCGTTCGTTGTTTTCTTTGCATTTTCCTACTAATTATCTTTTATCTCTCGCACAATAAAACACACATTCACGTGGTTTTATGAGCAAATTGCTTTCCGTACGCTCGTCTAAAGTTCTCTTCACTGTTACTCCATAATGCCATAGTATGTAGAATTTACCGTGAATCTGGCAACAGTGTCCAATCAACTTATTCTTTATCGCTGTTACCGCGATATAAGAATGAGTGCTCCAGTTTGCAGCAGGCTTCTCCATACGATGCTTATATTTTTGTACAGCTCATGACAAGTCACCACCATGCCATTACAACTTTCTAAACAAAATTTGGTCATATATATATATATATATATCCTCATATCACATTAATTATGATAGTAGCAGTTTATTACTGACAAGGTCATGTGAATGTAAAATGAAGTTTGTTTGATTGCATGGCCCACCATTTATGAACCGTGGATACCACTACATGCTGATACATGCTGATACATGCTGATACATGCTGACACAAAGTGCTTGGTTTCTTCAACACACTTAAGGGCCAACAATAAAATTAGTATGCAGTATATCGGCAATAATAACAATGAATGCCTTATAATATGTGTAATACACAACAACGAGAACTACAAATACATAATTATAGTTTGTTTAATGTTCTTGAAGATGGAGTCTGCATAATTAAGTTAGAAATAATGATATGCGCCCTGATAAGTCAATATGCAAAACTGTAATATGAGGTTAAAGTTTACATCATGTAAATTTCAGAGGAAGATAAAAGCCATGAAGTTTAGGGCTTTGAGATTAGTGATGAGCTGCAGTAATCTGATGACCAATTTTTTTTTTCCAATGTCACCTGCTGATCCAATTCACTGTCTGCCTGCTTTTGTACTTCATAATTCAAATTGCAATGCAAATTTGCTCTAATCAAGTAGATCTTTCCCGAGTAACAAATCCTATACACCAGTTCCCTTGAGAATATAGCGACCACTTCTGTGGTAAAAAATCCCCATTTTTATGGAAATGTCCCTAAGAGTAGAATAGAGTACAGTACATTGGATGGGGCGGGGGGGGGGGGGCGGGGCCGGGGCCCCCTGCACCTCGT
>Ga0123354_10011891_pt1 | contig 13475 bp, 6 predicted proteins | sample TergutLab28metaG_2_FD_97872 | JGI IMG/M metagenome (GOLD analysis project Ga0123354, IMG submission 97872) | Labiotermes labralis P4 segment gut microbial communities from Petit-Saut dam, French Guiana - Lab288 P4 | ecosystem: Host-associated > Arthropoda: Insects > Digestive system > Gut ... | reverse complement strand
GCCACATGCCCAGCCCATCTCATTCTTCTCGATTTTATCACCCGCACAATATTGGGTGAGGAGTACAAATCATTTAGCTCCTCGTTATGCAGTCTCCTCCATTTCCCCGTTACCTCGTCCCTCTTAGGTCCAAATATTCTCCTCAACACCATGTTCTCAAAGACCTTCCTCTGATAGGATACAAAAAAGAAAATCTTCGAGTTATTTTTTAAATCGTCTACCTACAGAAGCTCTGTTCAGTTCCTTCCGTAAGGAAAAGTTTGGTATTATGATATTATCACGCCTTGTTGGAGGGCGTTTCGATATCACATTTATTTACAAAAATACCGACATATATGAAATTTTGTATAGACTTAAGTCCGCTCTAGATCATGACACCTTCGTAGTCTTTAATTTCCTTTGTTCGGAAACAACAATACAGATGAAACACAAAATTATGAGGCAGGGGTGACACCAATGATACTTAATTTAGGGTGGTAAAATTAAGATTTTATGTATCTAATTTGAATATCCCGTCCCACAGTAAAAGGTTCTCAGTTTCCAGCCCACAATGCGAGTAAGCAGACGAGAGAGAAGGGTCCAACTTTACCACAAACTGCATATAATGACAACTTCATTTTAAATTTCCCGCTGGGAAAAGGTCACAGAATGTTTTTGTGACATATGAGCCATGCCACATAGCGCCTAAATTAATAAATTACTTGAATTCGAGATAGGACCGTTTCCAAATCACGTGGAATCCAGCAATTCTGAAAAACGCCATCTAAAAGATAGAAGACTGACCTTCATGAATGATCACTAGGATCTGTGCAAATAATACACAAGGTCTCCTTATGAATTACTGCCATTCATTAATCTACCTGTATGTGTAACTCACGCAATTCGTCCTTGGCCCCAAGTCCTGTCAAACAAGCACTCACAAAACATTCCATTGCTTTTGGGCGGAATAATGGATAAGGATGGGGAAATTTGGACGACCGTTCTGCAGAGAAGTGCAGCAGTTAAATCTGATGCTTGGTTTTGTGTCGATGAATACTTTCTGTAAAAGTTATAATGAATTTTAAGTAAGAACAAAGATTTGTATTTCGAGCACGCTGAATGATAACTTCACTAACTTGTTTATTTCCGTTGCCTTCACTTGCGCGCAGACTGATGTTGCGATTCTTAGTTCAGAGTTCACATATATACACTATTTAATATTTGTCGTATATAACCTCGTTCAGCCTCAGGGTCGCCATATTTGTATCTGATATAATGAAAAACTTTCATGCTAAAGGTACTTGCATGATTATCAGCTACGGCCGCAACGAAGTCGACAAGATTAAGAACAATTTTTCGTAGTTTACTGCTACGGCGGGGGATATATATATATATATATGTGTGTGTGTGTGTGTGTGTGTGTGTGTGTCCGCTACGATCTTCAATTTTACACATAAAATACCAATAATAACATAATACATTTCTAATATCTTCCATAATGCCCGTTCTGGAATCCACATTAAATGGAGATGTTTTTTCCCCCAGTTCAGAATTTGCGGGCATTCAAATGATAAAAGATTAATAAAGCAGTACAAGTCATATCATGCCGTGGAATGAAAATGTAATTTACTATTAAATTGACGGATGGGTTAATAAATTTTCTGAGGATGGGGGCAAGCGAGAATAACAGCTTACTTACGCACTAACACTTGAGCACACAGTTTGCGAGTACAGGTGCGTATTAGTTAGGCTAAAAGAAAATTTGTGTTCTTCTAATGCTAGGAAGGGCTCATTCACTACCTAAACAAGACACAGCGAACACATGTCGGCTAATCTCCATCCTCATCTTGCACCATCAGATTCATAGCGAAGTGCTTGGATTACCGGTGCGAACAGAGACAATAATACTCCTTACCTAAGTCATTTCTCTTCCATTAACTGAGAACAACATTACATACGGTTTTTCGACACTAGTGAAAGAAGGGGCCTGAGGTTGTTCGAAAACGGATTGCTGAGAAAGATATTTTGACCCAAAAGGCAGGAAGTAATAGATGGAAGACAAAAATTGCATACTAAGTACCTGCATGATTTGTATTTCTCGCCAAATACGTATTATTATGCTTTAAAAGATCAATGAGGATTACATAGGCGGAGCATGTGGCACGCATGGGAACGGACAGAAAATCATGCACAATTTTGGTGGGATAACCTGAAGGAAAGAGGCCGCCTGGGAGACTTACACGTAATTGGACAGATAAAAATATAAAATTAACATCCAAGATGCAGAAAGAGATGGCATGGACTGGATTCCTCGGTATCAGGATGAAGATTAGTGGTGGGCCCTTGTGAAAACGGTAACGAAATTCTAAGCAACCATAAAATGCTGCAAATCTGACTACCTACTCACCTACTAACTTCCCACGAGCGCCTCTATCGGGTGTAGTTAGTTACTACGTCGTTTCTGAACAGTTTTCACTCTATATGCCTAATTATTCAATAATTTTTAATTTAATAATTGTCCAACAAGATGCGACTTATTCAGTTTATTACATTTCTGTAGGCAGCTCTACATGTTTCGGGTGTTGATACCCATCATCACGAGTTCGTACAACTGTAAATACAGCTTCTGGTATTGATTAACCGGATCTACTACCATCCGCTCTCGTTGTTGAGTTGGAACAGATTCATGTGTATCGTACGGTAGGTATTCATTTGTTAACAAATGAATACCTAGATCCGGTTAATCAATACCAGAAGCTGTAATTAGAGTTGTACGAGCTCCTGATGATGGGTGTCAACAACTGAAACATGTAGAGCTGCCTAGAGAAAAGTAATAAACTGAATAAATCGCATCTTGTTGGACAGTTATTAAATTCGATTCATGATGCACGGACCCATGTATATAATATTTATTTAACAAGTTTTTTATGGTATTGTAACTCGAAAAATATATACACAAAATTTAAAATTTGTTGTATTTCCCCGGTTTGTAGCCTCGCAATAATTCCAAAAAGTCAAAGCATGCAGGCAAACTGCCACGAGACTGTAATGTCCCAACCTACATGCCAGACCATCAGGATATATCGCCTTCAGTTCCTATTGCGAGAGAGTGAAATTAAATTCAATTTAGAGAGAAAAAATGTAGCGATATTGAGAATTTATGCGTATACAACAGTAGAACTTGGCTCTAAGCACTAACAGCCTAAATTTGAAACTCATTCACATAAGCTCTTGATCGTGGGGTTCGATGTTTTATAATTAATGAAAATCAAATTCTTACAGACGATACTGACCTTTAGTGAGTTCTTACGAAAACAAGTTTTTTGTTGGATATGTGTCACCTAGTCATAACCCACTCGCTCGATTGAGCTTCATGCCACAGCATAGTGCTTCACTTGAATATGCCTGTTGAAATCTAACCACTCAAACCAACGTGAAGGAGAATCATTGCACATGTCCCTATGTAGACAGACGTACGCTGCTATATGAAATGGCACTTAATTCTGCGAGCGAATGTAAACCAGAATATATACTCGGAGTCCAAAAACAAAAATCAGGAAAAAAAAAATGGAAGAAAGAGGATAAGGACCAAGAACAGAAAAGGGAAAGCAATTAAGAAAAATTAAATCAACGGGGGGAAGGGGGTGGGGAAGCGTAAGAAGAAAATGGAAAGTGTATACATAAAAAAGAAAACGATAAAATGAGATCTTAAAGAAAAACGGAGAAGATTAAAAAAGAAAAGAAAGAAAAATTGTAGCAAAAAGAAATACACGGCCAGATGGAAACGGCACGAAGAACAGAAAGAAAATTAAGGTCAGTGCAAGTATTTCTTGCTTCTGTCTCCTAGTGATGAATCACTTTATCGGTTTTGCGGCGCAATAGGCCTGCAGGTCAATGAAGAATACTCCATACTTCTTTATTATTTACACTGCCCTTTACCCAAATCTTCTAAAATAATATCCTCATCATATATACCTACTTGTAAATAACGCACAAAATAAACACGTGGTAGGAAAGTCTACATTTATGTCCGCACGTTTCGTCTCAGAGTATGTTGCTTGAACCGCCGCTAAACATTTGTTTTTGGAGCTCTGTATAGCACTAGACGGCAGGACAGTACATTTCTTGAGTTCGTGAATTGTGTCTATAGAATTCACTTTATTTTTACCAACTTATGCGCTTGTATATCAGTTAATATTAATGCTAATACATTAAAATATTAAAAGATAAACTATAAAATTATTTAAAACTCCGACATGTTTCGGTTATTTTTTAAAATCTGGGAAAACATATACATACAAACGTTTCACAACCACGGATTATTAGTCAAAGAACAGCAGGTAAACGACATCAACCCCCTCTACAACATAATGAACGAAACAAGAATCATACCACGACTTACATGCGCAGAAATAGAAAGCCAACACAAGGAACACACGTAATGTGATATCCAGCTCCATCACATATGAAATAAGGTAAGATGACACATTAAATGATCCAATAAGCCTAATTATGTGTATATAATGGATATAATATATGAAGAACCTTGGGTAATTTACAAAACCTTATGACGGTAACCGATTGGTTATGATTTTATTTACAGACATGCTTCCAGCATACCTCAACAGTAATATCAGATAACAAGTAACTTTGGTAGGCACAGGAGACTACCTGAAGATGGTTTTATAAATAAACCGAAACATATCGGAGTTCTAAATAATTTTATGGTTTATATTTTAATGTATTTGCTTTAATATTAACTGATACACAAGTGCATAAGTTGGTAAAAATAAAGTGAATTGAATCTATATGCACGGTGCAACAGTGAAAGTGTGTCTATAGAAATTTGTTAGGTTTCCTTCAACAGGGAATCGAAAACACGCAAGGACTATATATTTATGCTGGACGGCACAAACACGGGAGAAAGGTAGACATGCATCAGGTTCCGACTGGGATGCGAATCAAATATTAATCCCACAGCAATATAAGGAAGCACACGTCTCAGGCCGCATGACCAGTGTTGATCGCGTAAACGGTTTAATTTGTAAGTTTATTTTTTAAATGTATAGTATTTAGCGTAGCTTCTATATACGTCAAACTTTTATGGATTCTGTCAGAAATGACTCATTGTACAAAATTATATATAGGCCAGGCATGTCAAACTGGCGGTCCGCCAGCCACATTTAATTCTTGGCTGATTTGTCAAAAGTCGGTTGGCGTTTGTGAAGACAACAGCTTCACAGGTCATCATGAAATACAAGGGCTGTTTACAGCAAAATGTAAAACCGATGAGTTTTCAGAATTACAGTCATCTTCAAAAAGTAATAAGAATTATTCTGTAAGATGAACCACGCGGTATGAACAACGTGAAATATAACACACAGATTTACCTGACAGTAAATCATCCGTATAGCCAGCTTACCCTGTTCCTGCTGCAGAGCACGTAATACAAGAAGCGACACATAAAAGAAATGTTACTCTTAAAGATATATAACCACAAGACGTTACAGGTTTTTTGTACTTTAAAACTCAGACACAGAAATACAGAATGGTCCAAAAATCAGTATTTCAGTTAGTGTACATAATACCACAAGGTTAAGTGACTTTTGTTCCACTCTATATAAAAAAGCATTCTGTCCCAAAAGGCGTATCGTAGATAAAAATAGTATGGAAGAAGATCTCTTTGAATTTAGTAATACCTTTCATTAGTTTCGAAAATTAGGAAATAGGGCCCCAAAAGACTTTTGTCCGTTATGTACCCTACTGTGGGCAACGAACAGAATGGACTGGAGGAGCGTTATTGAGGCGGTCAAGGCTGGAACCAGACTGTAGCTCCGATATGATGATGATGATGATATACACTACTATGTTCCTACCAAACCGCCCCTTACAATAGTAAGTGTGCTGAGAGAGATCTCTTTGAATTTTGGAAAAATTTTTTCCCCTTTCTGAAGTGTCTGATTTTAACATAAGTGCGCTGTTACTTTATACACTTTAATTCCCCAATTACCTTTTAAAATGGAACAAAGGACCAATTCCTGTCATTTTCCAGGAGATCCTTAACGACCAGCTAAGGGAACTAATCACACTCCGAACTTGGACTGAATTAGTGCCTCATGGCTCTCCAGCATTAAACCAGTGAAACAAAATCCATGACGATCTATAGATTTCCTCAGAGCAGATCTCAGGTAAACGTATGTAACAGATCTTGTTTAACCTCAAGACTGGGTGATACCTTCACGCTACATTTCTCCTCTGCCACCTGTATAACTAGATCAAGCACTCGTCGACCAACAACGCAAGCAGATCACCACAAAAGAGTCTATCAATGTCAGCTCAGGTGCGTGGAAATTGAGCAACAATCGTCTATGTCGTATAAATGATGATATGACGTAGTATATTTAGGCAAAAATAGAACACAGTGGAAGTAAAGGAGTCACGAATGAAAATTGGACTTCCACATTAAGTGGGGGATATATTCCGACATTGTTCTGGAAGAGAAAGAGGTTGGGGCCTCAGAGAGAATAACACGATGCTGAAAAATTTGCATAATTCGTAGATTCAATATTTTCAGCCTCACCTACTATTATTAGGTTATTCAAATCACGGAAGATATGACGGACGAAGCATGTGGCATGCATAGGGGAGAAGAGAAATATATACAAATATTATCTGGGGAAACGTGAAGGAAAAAGACGCAGGCTTCGATAGGAAAATAAGGTTAAAATAGATCTTTAAAAATTGGCATGGAAATGCATCGACCGGTTTAATCTGTTTCAGCTATGAAGAAAACAGAGAGCTCTCGTGGACTAGGCAATGAAGCTTTGGTTTCTATAAAACTCTCGGAGTTTGACTAGCACAGCAACTGTTAGCGTGTGAAGGATCCTGTTCCCTGCAGTCAGTCGCTTAAAGGAATTAACAAGGTTTAATAGACATAGTCTATGCAATATTTACATTAGTTACAGTACACATTTGACGACACGTAGAAGAAATATGGGTCACTGTCTGACTGAAAGCTGTTAAACGGCAATAGGTGTATAGGAATAGCAACAGAATTTCCTTTTCTAAATTTATATAAAAGATAAAGCAGTCTCGTTACAGACCTGGAGTGACCCAGAGGGTCCCAGAAGTAAAGGCTCCCAGATTTCATGACAACGGCACAGGATATTGGTAAGGTTGTCAGCCTTACGCATCGGCCGCTTTTACCCCTAGGAAATGCTCCTGGTACTCATTTCTGTTAGAGGTTGAGTCGACCCCAGGACCATAGTGCGATCGGAAGGATTTTATGTTAATGGAGAATTCCAATGACACCAACTGGGATCGAACCAGCGACTTTCCAATTTGTAGCACAGCACCTTAACCACTGTGACACCGCGGTCCCCTTTCTCAATTTATGTGACCTGGGAAAACAAAACTTGTTATGAGATAATGTACATAGACTGTAATGTCAAGATGAAAGACATTATGCAATGTTGCCACATGGATCGCTAACGTAAAGAGGGAGTGTCGCAGCTAGTAGGCCATATTTCATTCCACTTTCATCATTTAACACTACCAGAGGCGCAGGGTTTCTCGCAATGCTGTTATAAGATATGCAAACCTGAAGATGAAGCAATCGTCTGTTTCATGACTCCAACCACAGAGTTGATTTAAGCGAATTACGAAAACAGAGAGAGTCTTGGTAATTGGTCTCAGGTGAGACTGAATATGGATCTCTGGAACACAGAGTGCGAGGCGAAATTCGCTTTCGTTCTGAGGCGATACGGAATTAAATAATTAGTGTGATACATATATACACCGCTCAAGGAAGAGAAAGCCTGGAAGACGAAAAATAACACAAATGTATCATAAATTTGACAGATACGTGACGTGAATATAAACCAAGACGAATGTGTAAGATATATATATTAAGAGTACGAAATGGGAGAGAATGATGAAGACAGACGTCAATTGAATAATCGGATTCAATCGTATGAAGAAACGCAGAGGGAAATCACGAAGACATATGTGACATGAAAAAGAAGGCAAGGAGAAAGTGGAAAAATCGTAGAATAAGAACTGAATAAGAACTGGAATTACAGAAAGCACTGAAATAAAAAGCACTAGAGTGTAGGAAAAAACAGTGTCAGGCTATACTGTAGGATAAAGGGCCTTTCTTTGTCCGCGGGGATGAATTAATTTTCGTGCCGCAGATTTGACTTTCAGATGAAGTCCGAATGAGTATTAAAAAAACCGAGACGCGCTTAAAATTTTATGAGGGGTGAAGTCGAGTTTGTGGTTAAAGAGAATACGAAAATCAGGAGAAATAAGTTCAACAATCCTTAAAGGTAAAGCGTTACATGTGACTCGTCCCTTATCGTTTGTCATTTGTGAATCGTCATTAGTGGGCATTCTTAACTTCATACAACATAAACGTAATTTACTTATGAAATGTATGCCAGTTCCTATTGATAACAATCATTTAAATATTTTTATGGGTTAAACACATAAGCAATAAGCTGTTTCGTATATATTAATAGTAAAATGCTAAAACAAAGTTTTACAAATAATACCATGACATTTTACAATCTATAGACAATGATAATACTAATAATTTCGAAATTTAGGTGAAAGTGAAAATCAGATACAAAAAAATTAATTAATATGAAATGAATGGAACGTAAAATATACTTCCGTCAGTCAGTTGACCATTTAAAGCCCAGTGGTAATTATACGTACCACATTCTTACAAAGTTAAAAAATATTCGCGATGCCTAAACAGCGTATATTTCTTTCTTATGATTCGCAAAATAAACAGCTATTACTTCCCCCAGACAGCATTAATCGATAGGCCGTTGTAATAGACAGGGACTGTTTTCTCTGTGAGTTACGAACTGAATTTTATGTGAAGTATAGCTGAAAGCCAGTCTCGAAAAGTTAACAAGACAGGCAATGTGCATATAACATAACACTGAGGTGCGGAGTGATAAGTAATAAGTAATAAGTATTACACAATCTGAGTGTGTATTTGTAGCCTTAGGCATCCAGCATGAAATGCGCATGCGCCATATTGGCATCTTTGCCCTGCCCGGCTCTACAATATTTTTCCACATCATCTCATAAAAGGCACTGTTTCCTACAAAACACTACTGAACATAAAATGTGTTTTTTTTTATTTTCCCCAGAAGTTTGTCTGAATAATTTTTTATTTTAGGAAGAACTGAGAAAGATACTATCAAAAATGTATATTGGTCTTCATGTAAAGTAACCGTTATTCCCGCCCGATTTTAATGAAACATGAAAGTGCTCTACAGGTTTTCGAAAAATACTCAAATAAGCAATTTCATGAAAATCCATCCATTGTTAGCCAAGTTGTTGAATACGGACAGATGAAAGGACGGACTGACAGACGGACATGAAGAAGCTAATAGTCGCTTTTCGCAGTTTTGTGAACGCGCCTAAAACCGTAACAAAATGTAGTATTTTACAATACAGTACACACACACACACATATATATATATATATATATATATAGCTTGAATATACATAATGAGGGACGCACAACGTGTTCGTCTCAGGAGCGTATTTTCGGGATCATGTAGAGCAAAATATGGGGCTGTAAACCATTTCATCCTTACATGTTACACAGTGGCACTTTACCTGTCCACGCGATGAATGGATATAGGAGGAGAGATAAAAGGGTCGCAGTCCGCGGTGGGTCATAAGTAAGACTGACTGTGGTCAAAGCAGCTTGTACCTGTCTTTCACACCACACAGTACTATCGTAAGAATGGATGCTATTAGTTAATTTGGATATGTGGAAAATTTGAGAGGTGCACGGCTTAACTCAGTTGTGTTGGAGGAATGACATTCTGTTCAGGGTCTTAACGAGATGCATTCTGGTACCGCCAGTTCGGGCTGATGACATCGAAGGAGGAAGACAAAACTTGGTGACAAGAAGGAATTACTGTCATTAATTGTATAATCTTCCGCACGAAAGGAAAACGTCACCCCTCCTGAGAAAATTTATGCAAACATAGAGAGCATTGCAGGTACTGCTCTCTGTCCTCAGCTCAGCGCACTCTGAATCCCGAACCGCACTGTGTATCTACAGTTTAACTAGTCTACTGCAGTTTTCTGCCTGCTATTTCGTGTTCCAGAGTGACATTTCTAATAATCGCGCCTCTGTGATTGGTCGGGCAAACGAAGAGGGTCTTATATTTCTCCTCAGGGGACATTACTTAATTATCATTGCCTAAAATTAATTAAAATTCCTGTGTGAACAAAACTGCAAAGCTGAAGATGTGACGTATGTTCGGATCAAATGCCAGTAGTCCACAAATCTGTCAAAGCGAAATTTGAAATCCTGTAAGCGAAACATCCAAACAGTCTGGTATCTTGCAACAAATGCCATGAATGTCACGACTGGAGAGAAACAAGTGAAATTCGAGGAGCTCAGAAGGTTCTTTTCCATTTGGGGTGTAGACACAGCTGCACGGTTATGTATCTGGGCTCCCAATGTGAGGAACCATTGATTTTCAAAATAGTTCCTCGTTAACATACTAAGGAGGGGTCTGCCTAGGAATTGAACCCAATCAAATATTCGAATACAAAGACGCTCTTTTCTTCCTTACCTGTATTTTATGAAAAACGAACTCTACCCTAAAGAACGACAACCCTTCAGGTGTTTAAAACAATGTGTTAGACACAGTGGTGTACCGAGGGGGGGGTTGGGGGATGTAATCCCCCCCCCCCGAAATTCTGAAGGCCCTCCGAAATCGTGCCAAACTCAACCCGATTGTGAAAACTGTTAAAAATTGCTGAATTTAGGAAGCTAACACCACAAAATGTTCGGAAAAAAGTCAGTAAAATTCTAAAACTACCCAGATTCGCAATTGTTTTACATTAGCATTGACAAATAAATTGGTTGTCATCATAAATAGTCTTAAAGTACCAAAAATTGAGAAACTTTTACTATATGAAATGAAATTGCTTGTACCAAATTACAGCTGCCTCCAGAACTCCTGACTAGGGGGCTACCGCCCCCAGATCCCCGCTCTCTCTTTCCTCTGTCCTCAACTGAATTTGTTGAACCCCCCCCCCCCAAAAAAAATTCCTGATTACGCCACCGGTTAGATCCAAATGAGACTTTTTTAATTTTAATTTTAAAGGATTATTTTAGACAAATATTAACTGCATCATTTTGTAGTTACAGCACTTAGGGTTGCTTGACCCTCATACCAAAGGGAGCACGACTGTTGTGGCTCTGACGTCAGTGGACACCTGTTTATTTTTCCCTATAATTGAAGTATAATATTTTAATAATTGCTGCCGAGAAATGTATATTCAAGCAAGCGTATTACTCAGCTCACTTGCTGATAAGTTTCATATCCTTCGCTAGCCCCTCAACTGCCCTCTCAATTTTCAGTTACACGGTAGGACATAATCTGATACAGATAGCTGTGTTTTCAAGCAAACGTTGACGGTTAAGATGAAGAATATCAGAGCTCGTGTTTAATTACACTAAGTTCATAAATCCATTAAGAGGATATCAAATGAAAGCAGAAGTTAAAAAATACAGGGCCTAATTAACAAAAATTCCAACTTTAAAATACGATAGGCTCCGAGATTCAGGAAGGTAATGGAAAATTAAAATTCGTGACTTTCGAAATATCATTTTCTAATAAAGACGTGTATGGTTTTATGAATGGTGGAAAAACCACAGCAAAGAAAACATCATCATCATCATCATCATCATAAACAACAAGAACTGGGCCCTTTGATCCGTTCCGTCTCCAGAGTTACAGCTGCTCGCGCCAACGCTTCTTCGGTCTTCCAATTATTTTCCTTCCTTGTTGTCTGTAATGGTATGATTTCAAAGGGATTCGGTTTTGTGGCATTCTTTGCAAGTGTGAAAGCCAGTTCCGTCTGTATTCATCTATCTTGTCTAGTATGCCTGTAATCCGTAGTTCGCGGCGTATGGAGTCATTTGTTTTGTGGTCATAAAGGTTGTAACCTGCCAGAGGTCTCAGTAACTTCATTTCTGCCGCTTCAATTCTTCGTCTTTCTAAGGCTGTTAGAGTCGAATTTTCTGACCCATATAAATATATAGGTAAAACAAGTGTGTTGTATATTTTCAAAAATAGTTTCCATTCTCACTTTCTTAAAAATAGTTCTCTTAATAGTACCTATTAATTGTAAAAATTTTGCTAATTTAAATTATACATAATTGGAAAATTGGTAAGATATACTGCAACCTAGATTAGTAAATCGGCTAACTTGTTCTAGTGTTTCATCATTTATAATAATTTTTGTTCTTATATGATCCGTTCCAACGAAACCAAATACTTTCGTCTTTTTTGTAACAATTTTCAAATTATATTATTTAGATATGTAATATAATAAATAGATTACCTTTTGTAAGTTGTCTTCTGTGTCACAAATAATAAACTGGTCACCTGCAAATAACAGTGTGTTGAAAATTAACTCTTTAAAATATTTACTAGTTTTTAGTTACTGTAACCAAATCCTAATAACTTCGTCCAAATATAAATTGAATAAAACAGGTAATTGTGGGCATCCTTGTTTCACCCCTTGGGTGATAACTCTAGAATCTTCAGATATTCCTTTACCTGCATGTAATTTGCTTGCTGTATGAAGATGATTGTTTAGAAAATACAACAAAACTCGGCACTGTCCGCTTAAACGTATGTTTCAGAAGTACATTCTGATTAGCAGAGATAAAATATTGTGTAATTTTGTACAGAGAGAAAATTTTCTGCGTGTTGACCATATTTATTGCTAAATATCGTGCCAGTCTTGTAAATGTAAACTTAAGTGAAGTAGTAATCAAATATCATGAGTCTAGTAAAAAAAACTTAATCCAGTTACTTGTTTGCATTCTCATCCAGCCACTTACAACTAAAGCGACAATACAAGAAAATAAAAAACAAAATTAAAACAAAACAAAGTCAAACAAAATTAAAGAAATTTGAAACTCAAACTTTAAAAAAAAGGATAAAAAGATGACTAACAAATATATCAAAACCTATTACACGGTTACTTTAATTATCAACCAACAAATGCACTTACATAAAATAACACATTAAAACACTTAAAATCGCTCCGACATGTTTCGATCCTAAGATCATCCTCAGGGAGCTACGTTGTTCTTTGCTAAAGTCATTTGAAAACATTCACAAAATAATTCCTTTATATTAACAGGGTGTTGTGCCAGCATATCGTGTTGTGTAAGAGTACGTTGTTGGGAATGCGTCTGGCTATTGTCTATTTAGCAGGTGTTACATGAGAAGGAGTGATATGTGTATTGCATAACATATGCAATACACATATCACTCCTTATGTAACAGACCTGCTAGATTTTATGTTATCGTTGTAAACATACTGGGATCCCAACGCGTACACATTGTGTGTATTGCATAACATATGCAATACACATATCACTCCTTATGTAACTGACCTGCTAGATTTTATGTTATCATTGTAAACATACTGG
>Ga0123354_10011890_pt1 | contig 13476 bp, 11 predicted proteins | sample TergutLab28metaG_2_FD_97872 | JGI IMG/M metagenome (GOLD analysis project Ga0123354, IMG submission 97872) | Labiotermes labralis P4 segment gut microbial communities from Petit-Saut dam, French Guiana - Lab288 P4 | ecosystem: Host-associated > Arthropoda: Insects > Digestive system > Gut ... | reverse complement strand
CTGGCGTATCGCCATCAGGCCGTGCATCTCGGTCTCGGCGATGGCGATTTCCTTGCGGCCCCAGGCGGCCAGCGCGATGTCGGCGATGGCGCTGTCGGCTGCGGCGGCGGGCGTGTGACGTGCGTTCATGGTTTTCTCACTGAAAACCACTGAAGCGGATGGACCGGGGAGAAGAATAAGCTCACCGCACCGTTTCAGTGGATGAGCGTCGTTGCTGTAGGAGCAGGAACTTGCGAGCCTCGCGTCCGGCGCGGACGCTGCAACGCTCCTCGTAAGTCCAAGCTCGCAATTATAGGGTCTGGCGCTTAAAATTTACAGTTTCCCTTCCTGCCTTCGCATCTTGTCGCACGCCTCCGAAACCCGCCGCCGCCGCACCTTTGCCATCATCTCGCACCCCGACGCGGGCAAGACCACGCTGACCGAAAAGCTGTTGCTGTTTTCCGGCGCGATCCAGATCGCCGGCAGCGTGAAGGCGCGCAAGGCCAGCCGCCACGCCACCAGCGACTGGATGGAGATCGAAAAGCAGCGCGGTATCTCGGTGGCCTCCTCGGTCATGCAGATGAGCTACCGCGACCACGTGGTCAACCTGCTGGACACGCCCGGCCACAAGGACTTCAGCGAGGACACCTACCGCGTGCTCACCGCCGTCGATTCGGCGCTGATGGTGATCGACGCGGCCAACGGCGTGGAGGCGCAGACGCGCCGCCTGATCGAGGTCTGCCGCCAGCGCGACACCCCCATCATCACCTTCGTCAACAAGATGGACCGCGAGGTGCGCGAGCCGCTGGACATCCTCGACGAGGTGGAGCGCGAGCTGGGCATGCCCTGCGTGCCCATGACCTGGCCGGTGGGGCAGGGCCGCAATTTCGGCGGCATCGTCAACCTGCGCACCCAGGCCATGACGGTGTTCGAGGCCGGCAGCGAGCGCCGCCCGCAGGACTTCGAGGCCATCGCCCTGAGCGAGGCGGACGCCCTGCGCGCGCGCTTCGGCGCCGAATTCGACGCCGCGCTGGAGAGTATGGAACTGGCCGTCGGCGCCTCGCCCGCCTGGGACCGCGAGGCGTTCCTGGCCGGCAAGCAGACGCCGGTGTTCTTCGGCTCCGGCGTCAACAACTTCGGCGTGATGGAGGTGCTGGACGCGCTGGTCGACCTGGCTCCCGCGCCGCGCCCGCGCGTGAGTTCCCTGGCCGGAGACAAGACGGTGCTGCCCGAGGACGAGAATTTCTCCGGCGTGGTGTTCAAGGTGCAGGCCAACATGGACGCCAACCACCGCGACCGCATCGCCTTCGTGCGCGTGGCCAGCGGCAAGTACGCGCCGGGCATGAAGCTCAAGGTGCAGCGCACCGGCAAGGAGCTGCGCCCCACCAGCGTGGTCACTTTCATGAGCCAGCGCCGCGAGGCGGTGCAGGAAGCCTACGCGGGCGACATCATCGGCTTCACCACCCACGGCGGCGTGCAGTTGGGCGACACCGTCACCGACGGCGTGAACCTGCAATTCACCGGCCTGCCGTTCTTCGCGCCGGAGATGTTCATGACCGTGGTGCTGAAGAACCCGCTGCGCACCAAGCAGTTGCAGCAGGGCTTGATGCAACTGGGCGAGGAGGGCGCCATCCAGGTCTTCCGGCCCGAGGCCGGCGGCAACATGCTGCTGGGCGCCATCGGGCAACTGCAATTCGAGGTGGTGCAGCATCGCCTGAACACCGAATACGACTGCGACGTGCGCCTGGAAGGCTGCCAGTACACCGGCGCGCGCTGGATCACCGCCGACGCCGCCGCCGACCTGCGCGAGTTCGAGCGCGCCTACCCCCTGCGCATGGCGCGCGACGCCGCCAACACGCTGGCCTACCTGTGCACCAGCCCCTACGACGTGCGGCTGGCGCAGGAGCGATTTCCCAAGATCCACTTCCACCCGCTGCGCGAGCACGCGGGGCTGGCGTTGCAGCCGCTGTGAACGGCGCGCCGGGGAGCACGGGCCTGCCCGGCGGCCTTTTCCCGCTTTCGGCCCGGTCATGAGAACTGGGCGACAATAAGGCGCTTTCACCAGGTTGGATGCCGCCGCATCCCTCACTCGACGCCATGGCTGCTTTCGACGAAGAAAAGGTTCTTTCCGTCCACCACTGGACCGACCGCCTGTTTTCCTTCACTACCACCCGCAACCCCAGCCTGCGGTTTTCCAACGGGCACTTCACCATGATCGGCCTGCGCGTGGACGGCAAGCCGTTGCTGCGCGCTTACTCCATCGTCAGCCCGAACTACGAGGAAACGCTGGAGTTCCTCAGCATCAAGGTGCAGGACGGCCCGCTGACCAGCCGCTTGCAGCACATCCAGCCCGGCGACAGCGTGATCGTGGGCCACAAGCCGACCGGCACGCTGCTGATCGACTACCTGCTGCCGGCCAAGCGCCTGTACCTGTTCGGTACCGGCACCGGGCTGGCGCCGTTCATGAGCATCATCCGCGACCCCGACACCTACGAGAAGTTCGACGAGGTGATCCTGGCGCACGGCTGCCGTCTGGTCAGCGAACTGGCCTACCGCGACTACATCACGCAGGAGCTGCCGCGGCACGAGTTCCTCGGCGAGATGGTGCGCAAGCAGCTCAAGTACTACCCCATGGTCACGCGCGAGCCGTTCGTCACGCAGGGCCGCATTCCCGACCTGATTGACAACGGCCGCATGGCCAGCGACTTGGGCGTGCCCGAAATCAACCCCAAGACCGACCGTGCCATGCTCTGCGGCAGCCCGATGATGCTCAAGTCGATCAAGGAAGTGCTGGAAAAGCGCGGCTTCAACGAAGGCAGCACCACCACGCCGGGCGATTTCGTGGTCGAGCGGGCGTTCGTGGATCAGTAAGGCGCTGCTTCCCGCTCCAGAAACCGCCGCACCGGCGCCGGCAGTCCCAGCGCGGGCCAGGCCGCCGCAGCGTGCCAGCCGCCTTCGCCCGCCGGCCGCGCCGCCGCCGGCAGGGTGACGCTGATCACGTGGAGGTCCAGCTCGCGGTGCGTCAGCGCATGGGCGATCGGCGGGTGCGCCCGCGCCGCCGCCCGGGCCGGGGCGGGCACGCCGCGCAGCAGCGCGTCGCCGCTGTCGAACTGGGGCAGGCAATGCAGCCGCGCCCAGATGCCGGCGGCGGGCCGTTGCTCCAGCCAGACCCGGCCCCGCTCATCGACGGCGTGCAGCAGCCACAGCGCCTGCTGGCTGCGCCGCGTGCGGCGCGTCTTTACCGGGTAACGTTCTGGCTGGCCCTGGCGGGCGGCGACGCAGCGGTCGGCCAGCGGGCACAGGGCGCAGGCCGGCCGGCGCAGCGTGCAGACCGTGGCGCCCAGGTCCATCAGGCCCTGGGTGTAGATGGGCATGGCCGTTTCGGTGGGGCCCGCGGGCAGCAGGCTCTGGGCGCGCTGCCACAGGGCGCGCTCGTGGGCGGCGACGCTCAGATCGTCGTCGATGCCGAAGGCGCGCGTCAGCACGCGCTTGACGTTGCCGTCGAGAATGGCGGCGCGCTCGCCGAAGCAGAAGGCCGCGATGGCCGCCGCGGTGGAGGGGCCGATGCCCGGCAGGCTTTGCAGTTCGGCGGCGGTGCCTGGAAAGCGCCCGCCCCAGCGCGCCAGCACGTCCCGGGCGCAGGCGTGCAGGTTGCGCGCCCGCGTGTAGTAGCCCAGGCCGCTCCACAGCGCGAGCACCTCGTCCTGGGCCGCTGCCGCCAGAGCGGCCACGTCGGGAAAGCGCGCCAGAAAGCGTGGGTAGTAGTCCAGCACCGTGGTCACCTGCGTCTGCTGGAGCATGATTTCGGACAGCCAGACGCGGTAGGGATCGCGTGTGGCCTGCCAGGGCAGGCCGTGGCGGCCATGGCACTGCTGCCAGTCGATGACGCGGGCCGAAAACCAGCCGGCGCCCGTGCGTGCGCGGGTCACTGCGTCACGGCCTCGGGCGTGAAGGGGGCGGGCGCCGACGTGTCGGCGCTGCCGGCCAGCAGTTCGTTGGCCCACTGCTCCAGGCGCTGCCGCGCCGCATCCAGCGCCGTTTCCTGCGCTTCGATTTCGCCGATCCGCTGATCCAGCTCGCCGGCGGCGTCCTGGATGCGCCGGATGGTCTCGATCCGGCGTCCGAAGGCGCGCCGGCGCTCGCGCAGTTGCGCGACGACCTGGCTGGAACACGATTTGTTCCACAGCTCGATGTCGCCCAGCGCGGCATCGAAGATGGAGCGTACGCGGGCCACCAGGGCGCGCAGCAGTTTTTCGCAGAATTCGGGCTGGGCCAGTTGCAGCATGTTGCCCATGCCCAGGTATTGCAAGTGGCTGCGCTCGACCGTGTCCAGGTTGCTGGCCAGGCCGGTCAAACCCGGCGGCGGCGCGGCCTGCAGCGTGAAGCCGTAGTCGGTGTTGAGCCGGCGCAACGACGTGCCCAGCATGGCGTGGATTTCGGCCTGGAGCGCCTGCGTCCTGTGCATGACGGCGCGCAGGTTGGCGAAAGCGCCGCCGTACGCGCGCTTGATGCCGAGCTTGACGCCCGGCGCGCGCAGCGCCACGGTCAGCTCGTGCAGCTCATTGCGGATCGACGCATTGCCGAGCAGCCGGAAGGCGTCGCGCAGCAGTTTCAGGTGCGCCGAGCGCACCGCCAGCACGCTGGCCGTGCTGCGGTCGAACTCCACTTTTTCTTCCTCCACGCGCAGCCGCATCTGGCGGATCACCGTGTGGTTCTTGCCGCGCAGGCTTTTCAACTCCAGCGCCTGCTCGGCCAGTTCGCGCCGGCGCACGCCCAGCGTGCGCGCGGCGCTGGCCTGCAGCCTGACGACGCCGGCGCGGATGGCGTCTTCCAGCATCGACTGCCGGGCGTCCAGCACCTGCCGGCCCAGCAACTGCTCGAACGGCGGCAGGCGGCTGCGCGCCAGCAGCGCGTCGTCGCCCCGTACCTTGGCCAGCAGGCCTTTCTGGGCCGACAGGGCCAGCACCCGCGTGGGCGGCAGGCCCAGCGTGTGCGCGGTGTCGGCGCATTGGCGCGCCAGCTGGGCCTCGATCTGCGCGCCGGTGCTCAACTCGTCCCACAGCGTGTCGATCTTGTTGAGCACCACGAAGCGCGCGCCCGCGCTGCCTTCCATGGCTGCCAGGTGCTCGCGCCAGATGGCGAGGTCGGACTTGGTCACGCCGGTATCGGCGCCCAGGATGAACACCGCCGCCGGCGCCTGCGCGATCAAGCCCACGGTCAGTTCGGGCTCGGCGCCGATAGCGTTCAGGCCCGGCGTGTCCAGCACCACCAGGCCTTGTTTGAGCAGGGGGTGCGCCAGGTTGATCAGCGCGTGGCGCCAGCGCGGCACCTCGACCATGCCGGCGGCATCGACCGGCGGGTTGTCGTCGGGCCGCTCGTCGTGCCAGAAGCCCAGCGCGCGCGCTTCGTCCTTGGGAACGAAGCGCACCTCGGACACTTTTTCCAGGGCGCCGGCCAGTTGGGTCGGGTCGTTCACGTCCAGGTCTAGCCGAACCCATTTGCCGGGCATCAAGCGCCAGTCCAGCAGCCCCTGGGGCTGCAGGCGGGTTTCGATGGGCAGCAGGCTCAGGCAGGGCGGCAGGGCGCTGTCGTAGCCCAGCTCGGTCGGGCACATGGTGGTGCGGCCGGCGCTGGCGGGCATGATGCGGCGGCCATAGCCGGCAAAGAACACCGCATTGATCAACTCGGACTTGCCGCGCGAGAACTCGGCCACGAAGGCGACCATCACCTTGTCCGAGCGCAATTGCTCGATCAGGCGCTGCACGCTTTCCTCGGCGCTGTCGTCCAGCAGGTCCTGCTTGCGCAGCCAATCGGCCAGCACTTTCAGGCGCAGCACCATCTCGGAGCGCCACGCGCCGTGCCGATCGAATTGTTCGTTAAAACCTGCCGCTGCCAAAGTGCCTCCAGATGCTGCGCGGCATGTTACACCGCCGCGCCAGCGGCTCAGGGGGAGTCCTTATTTCTGGCAAAGTGGGCAAAAGAAGGTCGAGCGCTGCCCCTGGCGGATCTGCTGGATCGGCGTGCCGCAGAGCGGGCAGGGCTGCCCGGCGCGGCCATAGACCGCTGCTTCGAGCTGGAAATGCCCATGCTCGCCCGCCGCGCTGGAGAAGTTGCGCAGGGTACTGCCGCCGCGCTCGACCGCGCGCGCCAGCACCTCGCGGATGGCGGCGTGCAGGCGTTCGGTGCGCGGGCGCGACAGCCGGCAGGCGCGCGTGGTGGGCCGGATGCCGGCCAGGAACAGCGCCTCGGAGGCGTAGATGTTGCCCACGCCGACCACCACGTCCCCGGCCAGCAGCGCCTGTTTGATCGGCGCGCGCCGCGCTTTCAGTCCGGCATGGAAGGCGCCCGGCTCGAACTGGTCGGCGTCCAGCGGCTCCAGCCCCAAGCCGGCCAGCAGCCGGCGCGCCGGGTCGGCGTCCAGCGACGGCGACCACACCACCGCCCCGAAGCGGCGCGGGTCGTGCAGGCGCAGCACGCCTCGGGTGGTGTGCAGGTCGAAGTGGTCGTGCGCTCCCGGTGGCGGCTGCGCCGGCTGGAAACTCAGGCTGCCCGACATGCCCAGGTGCAGCAGCAGCACGCCGTCGTCCAGGCGCAGCAGCAGGTATTTGCCGCGCCGCCCGACTTCCAGCACCGTGCGGCCCGCCAGTTGCTCCGGCGCCAGCCCGAGCGGCCAGCGCAGCGGCTTGCCCTGGCGCACGGCCAGAATGCGGGCGCCACGAATGCGGTCGGCAAAGCTGCGCCGCGTGACCTCGACTTCGGGCAGTTCAGGCATGGCGGCGGGCCTCTTGAAATCATGAACGGGCTCTTGGATTATTATGAGCCAATGAAGTCCATTCGTCGCGTTCTGACCGGCATGGCGCTGGTCATGGCAAGTTCCGCCGCGCTGTCCCAAGCGCCGGCGGCCACGCCCGCCGTGCCGGCCTCCGCCGACCAGGCCGCCGCGCCTCCGGCGCAGTCGGCGTTGACGGCGCGGTTGCTGTACGAACTGCTGCTGGGCGAAATCATCTTTCGTCAGGGCGACGCGCAGGCTGGCGGCGCTTATGTGCTGAACGCCGCCCGGCGCACCGGCGACGAATTGCTGTTCAAGCGCGCCACCGAGATGGCGATCCAGTCGCATTCCGGGCCGGCGGCGCTGGATGCCACGCGCGCCTGGCGGCAGGCGCACCCCGACTCGGTGCAGGCCGCCCGGTTCCAACTGCAAGTGCTGATCGTGCTGGGCCGCGTGGCCGAGACCGAAGCGCCGGCGCGCGAGTTGCTGGCGGCGTTGCCGGCAGGCGAGAAGGAAGCCTTCATCATCGCGCTGCCGGCGCTGTACCAGCGGGTGCCTGACAAGACGCTGGCCGCCCGCACCGTGGAAGCGGCCTTGCGGGACGACATTCAGACGCCGGCCCTCGCGCCCGCCGCCTGGACTTCCATCGGGCGCCTGCGGCTGCAAGCCGGCGACAAGGCGGGCGCGCTGTCGGCGGTCACGCTGGGGCAGGCCGATGGCACGCCATCGGAATGGCCGGCCCTGTTGGCGCTGCAACTGCTGTCGGACGCCGACATGCCGAGTGCCGAGGCGCCGCTGAAGCGCTACCTGGAAAGCCCGCAGGCCAAGCCGGAGGTGCGCATCGGCTATGCCCGCGCGCTGGTCGATCTGGGCCGGACCGCCGACGCCTACGCGCAACTGGACGCGCTGACGCTCCAGCAGCCCGACTATCCCGAAGGCTGGCTGGTCAAGGGCGCCCTGTTGGCCGACGAACGCCGCGACGGCGAGGCCGAGCAGGCGCTGCGCCATTTCCTGCAACTGGCGGACGCGCAGGCCAACCAGCCCGGCATGGACCGCGAAGGCAGCCGCAGCCAGGCGCGCATCATGCTGTCCAACATCGCCGAGCGGCGCGGTGATTTGGCCGCCGCCGAGCAGTTGCTTGAGCAGGTGGATGCGCCCGACCAGATCATGACCGTGCAGTTGCGGCGCGCCCAGATACTGGCCCGCCAGGGCAAGCTCGACGAGGCGCGCCAGGCCATCCAGTCCGTGCCCGAGCGCCGGCCCGACGACGCGCGCACCAAGCTGCTGGCCGAAGCGCAGTTGCTGCGCGAGCACCACCAGCCCGAACTGGCCTACCAGATGCTGTCGGCCGAACTGGCCAACGATCCCGACGACGAAGCCCTGCTCTACGACGCCGCCATGGCCGCCGAGCGCGCCGACCGCCTGCCGGACATGGAGCGCCTGCTGCGGCACCTGATCCATCTCAACCCCAGGGCCGCGGGCGCCTACAACGCCCTGGGCTACTCGCTGGCCGACCATGGCCTGCGGCTGCCGGAAGCCAAGCAACTGATCGAGCAGGCGGTGCGGCTTTTGCCCGACGACAGCTTCATCCAGGATAGCCTGGGCTGGGTCGAATTCCGCCTGGGCAACGCGCAGGAGGCGCGCCGCATCCTGGAGGCGGCCTACAAGAAGCGTCCCGACGTCGAAATCGCCGCCCACTTGGGCGAGGTGCTGTGGGCGCTGGGCGAGCACGACGCCGCCCGCGCCATCTGGCGCGATGGTCAGCAGCTGGACCCCGACAACGAAACCCTGGTCAAGACGCTCGAACGCTTGCGGGTCAAGTTGTGACGCTCCGGACCATCGGCGCCCGGGCGCGCGCGGGCTTTCTGGCCGGTCTGTTGCTGACGCTTCTTTTCGTGGCCGGTTGCGCCGTGCCCGCCAACCGCCAGAACGCCGTCGGGCAGCAAGCTGGAAGCTGGAGCGGTCGCCTGGCGCTGCGGGTGGACGGCGAGCCGCCGCAGTCGTATGCCGCCGGCTTCACCCTGACCGGCAGCGCCCAGGCGGGCGAACTGCGCTTGAGCTCGCCGCTGGGCAGCACGCTGGCCGTCATGCAGTGGGAGCCCGGCCAGGCGCTGCTGCGGCAAGGCGAGCAGGTCTATGCCTTTGCCTCGCTGGACGAACTGGTCTACGCCGCCACCGGCGCCGACCTGCCGGTGCGCGCCCTGTTCGGCTGGCTTGGCGGCACGCCGCAGGCCGTCGAAGGCTGGCAGGCCGACCTGAGCCGCCTGCCCGACGGGCGCCTGACCGCCAGTCGCCTGACGCCGCCGCCCGCCGCCGAACTGCGGCTGGTGCTTGATCGTTGACCTCGACCGCCATGCGCGCGATCCACGACGTTCCGGCTCCGGCCAAGTTGAACCTGTTTCTGCATGTCACGGGCCGGCGCGCCGATGGCTACCACCTGCTGCAATCGGCCTTCGCGCTGATCGACTGGTGCGACACGCTGCATTTCGAGCGCCGCCCGGACGGCCTGTTCACGCGCGAGGACCTCGGCGCTCCCTTGCCGCCCGACGACCTGATCCTGCGCGCCGCGCGCGCCTTGCAACAGGCCGGCGGCGGCCGCGACGGCGCGCACATCGGCGTCGCCAAGCGCATTCCGGCGCAGGCCGGCCTGGGCGGCGGCTCGTCCGACGCGGCCAGCACGCTGCTGGCGCTCAACCGCCTGTGGAGCCTGAATCTGAGCCGCGCGCAACTGGCGCGCATCGGCCTGCAACTGGGCGCCGATGTGCCTTTTTTCCTGCACGGCCATCATGGCTGGGTGGAAGGCGTGGGCGAGCAGGTGCGGACGCTGGCGCTGCCGGCGGCGCGCTTTTGGGTGCTCAAGCCGCCGCAGGGCCTGGAGACGGCGGCGATTTTTCGCGCCCCCGATCTGCAACGCGCTTGCAACCCTGCTACAATAGCAGACTTCGCTGCAAACCCGTACGGCTTTGGCCGCAACGACCTGCAGTCGGTTGCCGAGCGGCTGTGTCCGCAGGTGGCCCAAGGCCTCGAGCTGCTGGCGCGGCAGGGGCTGGCGGGCCGAATGACCGGCTCGGGCAGTGCGCTGTTTGCCTGGTTGCCGCAGGCGCCGGACACCGTCCGCGTGCCGGCGCCGCCGGACTGGCAGGTACGCTTGTGCAGCAGCCTGGACGCTCATCCGCTTTGCGGCTGGGCCACGGGCAACGATTGATGGTGGCTGGCCGGCAGTTTGGCCCGTCACCAGCGTAGGGGAGTCGCCAAGTTGGTCAAGGCACCGGATTTTGATTCCGGCATGCGAGGGTTCGAGTCCTTCCTCCCCTGCCAAAAGCTTCACGGCGCGCGCCGTCGCCGCGCCTTTGGGCCGCAGAAACCGCCAAACACCTGACCTGCCGGAAAACGCATGCAGACGTCATCCCCACCCGATTTTCTGGTGTTCACCGGCAACGCCAATCCCGCCCTGGCCGCTGAGATCGCCGGCAACCTCAACACCACCCTGGGCGCGGCCGACGTGGGCCGCTTTTCCGACGGCGAGGTCACGGTCGAGATCAAGCAGAACGTGCGCGCGCGCGATATCTTCATCGTGCAGCCCACCTGCGTGCCGACCAACGACAACCTGATGGAACTGCTGATCATGGTCGATGCGCTGCGACGCGCCTCGGCCGAGCGCATCAGCGCCGTCATTCCCTACTTCGGCTATGCGCGGCAGGACCGCCGCCCGCGTTCCACCCGTGTGCCGATCTCGGCCAAGGTGGTGGCCAACATGCTGCAAGCCGTGGGCGTCAACAGCGTGCTGACCATGGACCTGCACGCCGACCAGATCCAGGGTTTCTTCGACATCCCGGTGGACAACATCTACGCCTCGCCGGTGCTGCTGGGCGATCTGCGGCAGAAGAACTACGACGACCTGCTGGTGGTCAGCCCCGACGTCGGCGGCGTGGTGCGCGCCCGCGCGCTGGCCAAGCAGCTCAACTGCGACCTGGCCATCATCGACAAGCGCCGTCCCAAGGCCAACGTGAGCGAGGTGATGCACGTCATCGGCGACATCGAAGGCCGTAACTGCGTCATCATGGACGACATGATCGACACCGCCGGCACGCTGGTCAAGGCCGCCGAGGTGCTCAAGCAGCGCGGCGCCAAGAAGGTGTATGCCTATTGCACGCACCCGATCTTCTCCGGTCCCGCCATCGAGCGCATCGCCCAGGGCAGCGCGCTCGACGAGGTGGTGGTCACCAACACCATTCCCCTCAGCGCCGCCGCGGCGGGCTGCGGCAAGATTCGCCAGTTGTCCGTGGCGTCGCTGATCGCGCAGACGATCCAGCGCATCGCCCGCGGCGAATCGGTGATGAGTCTGTTCCAGGAGCAGGAAAACCTGTTCTGAAGGAACGTTCAAGCGGCTGCCCAGGCAGCCTTTTCAATCAGAGCCGAACTGGTCGCGGTCGGCTCCAAAGGAGTGCATATGAAATTCGTCGCTTTCGAGCGCGCAAAGCAGGGTACGGGTGCGAGCCGCCGTCTGCGCAATGCCGGCAAGGTGCCGGGCATTGTCTACGGCGGTGAGGGCGAGCCTCAACTGATCGAACTCGACCACAACGCGCTGTGGCAGGCCATCAAGAAAGAGGCTTTCCACTCGTCCGTGCTCGACATGGAGCTGTCTGGCAAGCTCATCCAGGTGCTGCTGCGCGATCTGCAGATGCACCCGTTCCGCCAGCAGGTGCTGCACATCGACTTCCAGCGCGTGTCGGCCAAGCAGAAAATCCACGTCAAGATTCCGCTGCACTTCAGCGGCGAGGAAGAATCGCCCGCCGTCAAGGTGGGCAAGGCGCTGGTCAACCACATCCTGAACGAACTGGAAGTGTCCTGCCTGCCGGCCGATCTGCCGGAAGCCATCAACGTCGACCTGTCCAAGCTGGAAAAGGGCGTCACGCTCACGCTCAAGGACATCGCGCTGCCCAAGGGCGTGGAAGCCGTGCTGCACGGCCACCAGGCCGAGGACATGGTGCTGGTCTCGGTGGTGGTGCCCGCCGCCGAGGAATCGGCCGAAGGCGAGGCTGCTGCTGCCGCCGCCGCCGCGTCGCCGGCCGAAGGCGAGAAGAAGTGATCTGACAGAGGCGCCCGAGTCAGGGCGCCTTGTGCCGGCCCACCCCGACGGCCCGCCTCGCGCGGGCCGTCGGCTTTTGTGGCAAGGGATAATCCGCCGCCATGATCAAACTCTTCGTCGGCCTGGGCAATCCCGGCCCCGATTACGAGGCCACGCGCCACAACGCCGGTTTCTGGTGGATCGACGCCGTGGCGCGCGCGCTGGGCGTGCAGCCGGTGGCCGAGCGCGGCTTTCACGGCCTGGTGGCGCGCGCCAATGTGCGGGGCCACGGCATCTGGCTGCTCGAGCCGCAGACCTTCATGAACCTGTCGGGCCAGTCGGTGGCGGCGCTGGCGCGCTTTTACAAAATCGCGCCGCAGGAAATCCTGGTCGCGCACGACGAGCTCGACCTGCCCCCCGGCCAGGCCAAGCTCAAGCTTGGCGGCGGCCATGCCGGCCACAACGGGCTGCGCGACATCCACGCCCGGCTGGGCAGCGCCGACTATTGGCGGCTGCGCCTGGGCATCGGGCATCCGGGGCAGAAGTCGGAAGTCATTGGCTGGGTGCTGCGCAAGGCGCCGCTGGACGAGCGCATCGCGCTGGAGCAGGCCATCGATCGCGGCGTCAAGGCCTTCCCCGACCTGGCCGCCGGCGAGATGACGCGCGCCACGCTGACCATCCACACCGACAAGCCGCCGCGCCCCAAACCGCCGCGCCCGGCACCGCATCCGTCATTGCCCGGATTGGCAGAAACGCACGACCGTGCTACAAACGCACCTTCCACGGAGACCAACTGATATGGATCTGGCATTTACCCCCGAAGAACTGAATTTCCGAGACGACATCCGCTCCTGGGTCAGGGCCAACCTGCCGCGCGACATCGCCAGCAAGGTGCACAAGGCGCAGCGCATGTCGCGCGACGACATGCAACGCTGGGCCAAAATCCTGGGCAAGAAGGGCTGGCTGGGCTACGGCTGGCCCAAGCAGTTCGGCGGCCCCGGCTGGACGGCGGTGCAAAAGCACCTGTTCGAGGAAGAATGCGCCATGGCCGGCGCGCCGCGCATCGTGCCCTTCGGGCCGGTGATGGTGGCGCCCGTCATCATGGCCTACGGCAGCAAGGCGCAGCAGGAGCGCTTCCTGCCCGGCATCGCCAGCGGCGAAGTGTGGTGGAGCCAGGGCTACAGCGAGCCGGGGTCGGGGTCGGACCTGGCCTCGCTGCGCACCCGCGCCGAGCGCAAGGGCGACAAGTACATCGTCAACGGCCAGAAGACCTGGACCACGCTGGGCCAGTACGGCGAATGGATGTTCAACCTGGTGCGCACCAGCACCGAGGGCAAGCCGCAGACTGGCATTTCGTTCCTGCTGATCGACATGAAGTCGCCCGGCGTCAGCGTGCGGCCCATCAAGCTGCTGGACGGCGAGTCCGAGGTCAACGACGTGTTCTTCGACAACGTCGAGGTGCCGGCGGAAAACCTCATCGGCGAGGAAAACAAGGGCTGGACCTACGCCAAGCACCTGCTGAGTCACGAGCGCACCAACATTGCCGACGTCAACCGCGCCAAGCGCGAGCTGGAGCGCCTCAAGCGCATCGCCAGGGCCGAGGGCGTGTGGGACGAGCCGCGTTTCCGCGACCAGATCGCGCTGCTGGAAGTGGACGTCG
>Ga0123354_10011889_pt1 | contig 13477 bp, 14 predicted proteins | sample TergutLab28metaG_2_FD_97872 | JGI IMG/M metagenome (GOLD analysis project Ga0123354, IMG submission 97872) | Labiotermes labralis P4 segment gut microbial communities from Petit-Saut dam, French Guiana - Lab288 P4 | ecosystem: Host-associated > Arthropoda: Insects > Digestive system > Gut ... | reverse complement strand
CTGCTCAGCCAAAGACATTTTTTTCTGAGGGCATCCAGAAGCTTCTGGAATGCTGGAACAAGTGCATTGCAAAGCATGGGGACTATATTGAAAAATGATATAATTGTAAGGTCTCTGCTGTTGAAATAAATTATAAAAATTGTGTGCGGATACTTATTGACTTACCCTAGTATGTAGGGCTCACCATTACATATACAACAATGAACTTGAGACATTCTGTTATGTTTGCTGATTGAGAGTATATATTCTTGGGCTGTGATTCTGTACTGAATGGATAGAACTGAAAGTTGATTGTCAAAATTCTATCATCATAACATCCACCTTTTGACATTTTGTGTTAGTAGACTGACATATTAAAGAATGGTCTTAACCTCATGTTGTGCAGTTAGATAATTAATTTGCAGGCTGCAGTTTTTTTCTTGGGTGGATGTTGATTCAGTGAGTACTATGCTGACTATTCCGTGGCTATTAAATTGGAGTTTTGGCTGTCCTAGCAAGATACATGCAAGTTGCCTTGGTTTTAGTCTGCAGCAAGTGCTACAGGACATATTGTGATTTTGAGGGGTGTCCTGGTTCTGTAGGTAGATGCCTGCCTCTCTAATCGAAATGCTTTGTCTTCCCCTGCCACCCCCCATCATCTTTACTCTGCAGATGGTAGCTGAACCTTCTAGAAATATTAGCAACATGGCACACTGCTGCAGAATGCAGGGAAACCTAAAACTGTGTGATCATAAACAGTGGAGCATTGAAAACTTTATGTTGTAAAAGATTAAGATGTAAGATTGGTTATTTCAAAATGTTATTTGCATGCAGATAAGTTAATCCTAATAGGAGCGGAACCCAGTAACAGTGCAAACCAAAGGATGACTAAAGAAGAGATGGAGAGACTAAGTGATAAATAAAAGAAACTAAAAGAAATTGGAGCAAAATTATCAAAGATAGAAAAGCCTGGACTGATCTGGTGCAGAAGACCAAAATCCATAGAGGGTTGTAGTGGAAGGAGGAGGAGGAGCATAGAGATTTAAATTTCCACACAACTAGGGTGACAAAGGTTAATTCTTAAAAATGCACTTTCAGTTGGAGTTTCTCAGTCCAAGAATATAATATAGTTTATTTTCTGTAACTCTGCACTTGTGACATCGGAAGTTGATTTAGAAGCCGAACTAAACCATGGGCATCGGGTACCCTCTCCAAACAAAAATACTTCTTGCCATGGAGATAACGAAACTAAGAAGACCAGTTACGTGTGTCAGAAAAAAAATGGTATGGAAGTTTTAAGGACAAGAGCTCCATATACCAAAAGCCTGTTGTGTGAGAGCTACTGGTTGACTTCTTTTTACCAGATGCCTTTTCCCGTTTTATTAACTTTTAAGATGTTCGATATATTTGTAAAATTGTACGTAAATCTGGAATTTGAGGGTGGTCATTGTATGCTTAGTGTTGTTAATAGTAGTGGATATGTTAGATGAGAAGAAGTTGCTGAATGTTAAACATGGAGTTACACACACACACGCACACTTTTTTCATGCATGGTTTTAGTGGTAAGACTTTGATGATTGCCTGTTGCAGGATCAGTGGAAACGTGGCCAACCTGTGATAGTATCTGATGTAACAAAACATCTGGACATGAGCTTGTGGCATCCAGATTCATTTGCCCGTGACTTTGGTGAGGATAAGAATGACTTAATAAACTGTATGACTGGTAACTTGGTGCCAAATCAGCCAATGCGGAAATTCTGGGAAGGATTTGAACATTTTTCTCGTCGCCTGAAGGATGATAGAGGGAATCCCATGTTGCTGAAACTGAAGGATTGGCCACCAGGTACAGGATTATTGAAGTGCTAGATCATACTTTTTCCTTCTTTGTGCAATTAATGTGACATATTGAACAGATCACTTAAAGAAAGCTCCCTGTGACCAGCGGTGGAAGTATCTATCAGAATGTTACACAAGTAAACCAGATTTGTGGGTGATGTACGTGGAACTGCGATACATCATGAAGGCCGCTGCTACACAGGGCAGTTTTCACATTTTTCTTGTCTGATATTTTCAAAATGTGATTCTGTGTTCTTTTGAAAGTTGTAAATTCTCTTTGTGTAAGCTGTAAACACTAGGTACTTTATGTGAGGCTTGTATTTACAAATCTGGCAGTGATATGTTCGCCACTTAACACACCAGTGTAAGTGCCCCATTTATGATTTTGAATGGCTGATGACTGCAGCATAACAAAAAAATTAAAAAAAAAATACCTGTTATATTTGTAGGTGAAGATTTTGCAGAAATGCTGCCGTCTCGATTCAGCGACCTGATGCGAGTGTTACCTTTAGCGGAATATACTCATCGCACTGGACGTCTGAATCTTGCAAGTCGCCTACCTGAATGTTTTGTGCGGCCAGATCTTGGACCTAAGATGTACAATGCCTATGGCTCTGCCCTTTACCCTACAAAGGGTACAACAAATTTACACCTTGATATTTCTGATGCAGTGAATGTCATGGTGTATGTGGGGATTCCAAAGGATGGAGATAATGAGGAACATATCAAAGGTATTCTGCTGTTAGGAATACAAATTGTGTTCAGATTCTTCTAGCAGGGGTTGAATTTTTTTTTCCTCCCCAATAAAAAATTTTGTTCCGCCTGCTCACCATTTCTCCTGTTGAAGAATTATGTGTATAAGTCTGGTGTGTATTCTGCCATCACCTTGAACTAAGCTGCTTACTATTGCTTCTTGAAACCCAAGTTGCCGTGTATAAATCAGACAAATGGAATTTGTGGTTGTAATCCTTAATTGCGGCATGGTGACAGCCTCTTTTGATGAATGGGTTCTTTAAAACCTGCCCCATAAATTCAGTATATGAGAAAATACATAGATACTTTACTTTTACAGTCATTCAACAACAGCAAAACACTTGTGACTGAACTTGAGGATGTGTGTATTTGAGGACAACATTTTCATGAGTTACTTGAAATCAAAGCTTTGGCTTGTGTCGTAGAGTACAGGAGCATTCCTGTAGATGTGTGTCGTTTCTCATATGGGACCATGAAAGTGGTCAGATTTTTGTGAGAAATTAGTATCATAAATTTGCATTGTTTGTGGCTTTGAATCATCAGTTGCATAATGTAGTTTCATTGTGTGTGCTATTAGAACTTGTGAACATAAATACTGTCATTGTGTTAACTGATGTGTTCCAGAAGCATTTCGTGCAATCGATGAAGCAGGATGTGATATCTTAACAAGGCGACGTGTTCGTGAAAAAGGAGAGCTGCCAGGTGCACTTTGGCATATTTATAATGCTCGAGATGCAGATAAAATCCGTGACTTGCTGAACAAAGTAGCTATTGAGAGAGGGGCTCGGTTGGAACCCCACCATGATCCTATCCATGATCAGAGCTGGTATTTAGATGGTCCACTTCGAGAGAGGTTATACAAAGAGTATGGTGTGGAGGGATATGCCATTGTCCAGTGTTTGGGTGATTCAGTTTTCATTCCTGCAGGAGCACCACATCAGGTGAGTTACTGTTGCAGGCCATAGCACATTGAGGTAATTTAATGTTGAGGTTTTGTATTTGTAGATGTGGGTGGCCAGACATTACAGGGACCATGGTGAAGTTTGGCGTACAGTGAGAATGTAGCAACAAGCAACATCATTAGCACCAATTTCTTAATGTAATGTTCAGAAAAATGTTGTGTAAGGGGTGGTGGCAGTTGTTGTCGTCGTCGTCCTGGTTCTGAACTTTGCGGGAGAAGTTTTGGATCTGCAACCGCAGAAGCTGGGGAAATGAGGGAGAGGTGTGAGTTAGAGAAATGTGACATGCATTACTTAGGGAACCACATAGCTGCGTCCCAAACCGTACCCATCCAACACACCATTTTGGCCATTAAATTTACTCTATTATTGTTCATAATTCATGACAAGGCTGTTGTGACCCTGGAACTGAGAATCTTTTTTCTGTACAATCTGCACTTCGTTACTTGTAGCAAACAGTTGCTTTCAGTTGGTAGGGAATTTCATCCTTGATTATGGACAGATTGGTTTCACGTACATAACTCTGTCTAGGATGTTTAAATTTCCTGGCCCCTCACTCATGGAATTTGTGTATGTGTATAGTTCCAGGTCTTCTGTTGTCTAAAAGTGCATCTTTTTTTGTTAAACATTTACATATCTGCTATACTATTAGTTATCAGATTTGGTATAAAGGATCTTGACCTTTTACAGCATTTTCTGCTTCGGAATAAACTTGTATAGCAGCGGAATAGTAGCTTTGTATCTTCGAACAGTTGTGTAACATGTTCAAATTTGTAATCATGTGCGCTGAAATAGTACCATGTGAGGGGGTTTTTTTTTTCTGTATATTCAGGTTTGATGGAGATTGAATTGCCTACTGAGACTATTTAGAAAAGAGTAAATTTTAGATTATTATAGTATGATAGCAGAAGTTATCTGAAAAATTTGTATGGAAGGTGATGCATTTTGATTCCGTAGTAAGCAGCAGTAGCAACAGCAACTCTTAATCCATGGTTTATGTGTATTTTATGTCAAAACATGGGTGATGTGTTGCCAGTAGTGAAGAACTGAAGTTGAAAAGTAAGTTGTGTTGCCAGTTGCCATATGTAGTTTTCAGAAGTGAGAGAAAAACTGTTAAATGTGATGATTATTGCAGTGTTTAATAACATGGCAATGGACAAGATGTTGCTTGCTGAAATGAAATTCTCATTATAGGCTATACTCATCATGTTAGACTTTCGCTGGACTATGTGTTTAATTTGTTCAAAATCTGGAAGAGCAGAGAATTGCTACTATCCCTTTGGATCTGTATGTTATAGATGCGTAGTGTGCAGTGTGCTTCTCAGAACATTGAAACACAACTACTGCCAGTTGCCAATTATGGGCATTTATGCAGCCCTTTTAAATTCTGGTTTTGTGGTCTGCAGATCAAAGTAGGCATTTATTGGTACATGATGATTTTATTTGTAATAGGCTTATTTGGGTTTATTAACTTGGTAGTTGATTTGCAAATTGTTACCTGGTACTGCCACTTGTGCAGAAATGACTGCAAGTTTTGAGGGACCCAAATCAAGTAATTAACGCCTTTAGCATACATACAAAATCGTGATACAGCACTCTGGAGCTTGCTGGATTACTTTTTATTTTTATGTGTGGTGTTACCTTATTTTCCAAAATGATTTCATGTGGAAAATTTGCACAGAAGAAAGTGTGTGGTGAAGAATCAGAGAACACATCTGCAAGTTATATACTTCCAAACTGAATTACCTTTTGATTCATGTTGTATTGCTTATGGTTCATTTACTGGATTTCTGATGGGATATTTATGCATTTTCTTCACAGGTACGCAATTTACACAACTGTATAAAGGTGGCTGAGGACTTTGTGTCTCCAGAGAATGTTTCACATTGCTTCCATCTAACGCAAGAGTTCCGAGAGCTCTCAGACACACATTCCAACCATGAGGACAAATTGCAGATCAAGAACATCATATATCATGCAGTGAAAGATTCATTGTCAGTTCTTACCAAGATGGCTGGTGGCAATGAGGAATTTCTAACAAGTTTAGTTTCAGGACCGGCAGCAGCAAGTAATGGAACAAACAGTTCGAGTTCCACTGGTGTAGAGCCAGCACCACCTAATGGGAGCACTGAGCATAATGATGAAGTTGCCAACAACAGCAGTCACAGTAATGTAGAAATAAAGACAGAACTATCTACATGAGTATTGCAAGCAACCACATAATGTACAAAGCAAAGGGAGTCATGTGGTGTCAAGAATACAATTTTGTGAAAGCTCATTTTTTAAATGTACTTGGAGACACAACAGAAGTTGTGATAATACAAGCTACTGTACCTATCACGTGGCTTTGTGCCATGGAGGAATCTTTGGGTGTGTCATCTTACAGTGTAACAATTCCCTTTTACCTCTTGGCATTTTTTCCAGCAGTGGCTAGGATAAAGCATACATCATACGTAGTTCCTGATTAAGTTCTATGACGGTGTAGGGTCTGTACCCTTTTGAGTTGGTGTCTGAAAGGCATGAGTTTAACACATCCTTGAAATGGCATGGTGCTTCGTAGTGAAGAGATACTTGACAGGGATTATGATTCTGCTGGGGTGGAATGGAATGGTTGGATTTTGTAAGTGAGAAACTACTAGGGGAAAAATTACACACATGCCATTTGGAGGCTATAACATATCAGGATGGCATGTGCTCTTCTGGTATGTTGGCTGGGGGTGACCAAACTGTGATCACACATTCTATTAATGCATGACATGCGTGTTCTGTGTCATGTTTCTTGTTTACTTGTGGCAGAGTGCTTGCAAATTTCGTGGTGATTTGGAGAGCGGACGAAATGAGGTTCTGATCTCACTATGCCTACATTTCCATATGCAGTACTTCTGTCCATAGTGATTGTCGTATGTATTGTAATGCAGGTCGTGCCACGGGATTTATCAGTGTGCACGTAACTACCAATATCTTTCAATGGTTTTATGACTAATATCCATGTTAAAAAGTTAAAACTATTTGTGTAATTTAAATTCAGACAAGTGTTGAGCGCTGCATGTAGCTGTCATAATTTTGAAGAGCATAAACTTAGGCAGGCAAATTTTGAAGAGCATAAACTTAGGCAGGCAGTGTCAATGTGCCCCTACCCACTGTATGCAGGTGGTATGGTCTTTGTACTATTCTGTCTGTTTTTCACTTTTCAGAGAATTAAATTTCTTGGTGGAACATACAAGTGATGTATAAAAGTGCCAATGTGTGTGAGAGTGAAAGTTGTTATTTAGATTGTCAATGTATAGTGCCGCCTTGAAGGTGGGTTTTTTTTTCTATTTCTCTCATTGAAAGCTAAGAATCCAGATGAAGTTACAGTGAAAGCTTTCTATTTAACCAAAGCCATGAGGAACTGAATTTCGTAGTTCCTATGTATGTAACTAGTATTACAGCGATCTTGGTTCTGAATTTGGGTGGTGGAATTGCGCAATTTCTTTGATCTCAGTTCTTGTGTCGAGTATACAACGATTTGCAAGTGGTTTAGCGTTATACAGTGTCCATAACCCCTCCTTATATATGGAGGGGTGCCTACATACTGTGCATTTGGGCCTTTGTTGATTGTGGTGTCAAAAAGTACAGTATTTTAAGGTTCTGCAGTGATATCTTTGTTCCAGTTCATCTCTGTATATTATTATATAGTCATCTTGTTCATTTCATTTATGCCTCCAGTTTCCAGTGTTTCTGTCCCACGTGCGAATCATAGGATTCTCAATGTCATTGAGGACTTGTAATTTATTCTGCTTCATTTGAGGGGACAAGGAACAGTTTATTGTTAGTGTTGTACAGTTCAATAGTGTTACATTTCGTCTGTTGTGGATTTAGTTCACAAGTGGTTACTAGTTGCCAAGAGTGGCCCAGTATTTGTACAGTACAGTTGTATTGATGTTTCTGTAACCCCCTGGGGTTGAGTAAATTTTTTGTACTGTGTAAATGTAAGGAGATAACAGTTTGAATAAGAAAATGTTTATATTATGGAAGAGGAAGTATTTTATTTGCTGGTATGTTTGGCTATCCATTTCAAGAACCAGACAGGAGCTGAATGACTTGCATGTCATGAGTGTTGGCTGTCATTCTAGGTAGAAGAAGCAGGTCATTCGGGCCCATGCAGTCTGTACAGTAGGTATTGGGGCTCTCTGTACCCAGATGGTGCAAGTGCAATGCTGTGCACTAACCACTCTCATGTGCTGCTGTTGCTACTTCATTAAACACCAGGTTAACATACTCTTAATCCTTTTACGTCATGCCTCCACCACCAACACCAGCCAGTTACCTTGACCATATAAAAGGAAGAATGTGCAGTGGGAGTGAGTGAGTGGATGAGATTTATGTTTGGGTGAAGTGAGGTTATTAGAATCTTGACTACTTGCAAGTATTGCCTCAGCTGACTTTGAACCTTCATATTTTGCAGATCTTTCATACATTTAATTAAGATTGCAGAAATTGGTCATGTAAGTTAGGCATGCTGTTTTAGGTGTGTTTGTAAAACGTTTGTGAAAGGTAAGCTTGGACATGTCTCTGCATGGCACAAATCGTCTCCCCAATTGGGTGGATATTACAGTAATTTGGAGAAGGGTAGTGTGTGAACATTCATTACACACACTAGTTGCTAATAACTGAACTCATGTTGAATTCTGACAAAGATGCTCTGTGTAGTTTTGTGTCGGGTGTGGCAACTTGTACATTGGCACCTAATATTAGCAGCAGACAGCAGTGGTTTCTGTATATATAGGTCACTTGAATTGTGGTATCTGAGTGTGGACTTGTATCTGTCCAGTTTCCAAAATTTGGGTGGACCAATTATGTGTGTGCATTTGTAATAGTAGCATCCTATCTGCAAGTTAACTGGAATGTGATAGATTTGAAGGGAACAGTTGACTGAAGGTATCGTTCTGCATAGATATATGACTTGCATGCTGGGTAATGAGGGCAAAAATAGACATCATCTGTTTTGCGTTATTTAGTCCTGGTTTTGATTATGTAATTTGTATCCACTTTGTTGTATAACAATTCAGTGATTGCTTGGTGGTGTTTTGCATGTTGCATAGTTGACAGCTTATGCAATCTCGGCAATAGTTCCAGCCTATATCGTGTTATGTGTAAGGCAGGACATTTGCACATACACCTAGACTCCCTTTTCATATGTGTGTAATAATCACTTAGGCTCAAATATTTTGATATAATCTAGTCCAGCTTATGTCGTGCTAAGGGCTGTAGCCGCTATCGAAGCCTAATCGAATTAAGAATGAGTGGAGTACTACACACAGTTCTAGTGTAACTTGGATGTGTACATTGCACATAATTCTCATTACAGGATGCTACATTATAAGACATTACTGCTGCTCTTGCTTATACAAACAGCAACCAAGGACTAGGGATGCAAGTGATGGTATGAATGATGTATCTTTTATATGAAGTAATACTTCCCAGTGCTTTCAGGGGATGGAATCATTTTGAGACCCCATAATAATTAAACAGAGAGAGAACTGAAGGAGAGGAAGTGAAGGGATTATTATGTATCATACCCATACAGAGCAATATTTCTTTTTATCATTCCAACAAATATACAATATCAGTTACATATAAATTGTCAAGACTACTACAGACGTGTTTTTGGTAAATTATAGGATCATCAGGGCGTACAGTATGCCAATGTTAACGAAGTACATTTGTTGGCTTAATAAGGGAGATATATCCAAAATGCACAGAAAGAAAATCTCTAAAACCATGCAGAGCAATTTATAGCCAAAGTAATCTCTAAGATAATGAAAGTTCACATGTTTTTCACAGTCGAAAAGGGCAAAACAATACAACACGCCTGCCCGAGCGTCTATCCCTAGATCTGTAAGGCCTATACCTGCTTTCATGTGCATCATGAGTAAAGAGTAAGTAGGAACCTGTGGTTGTTGATGTCAATTTGATTCTGTAGAGTATGGACCATAACTGATAGTATTACCAGCGTGATCAACTTGTAATAAGAAAAAGGTGATATTGAGTAAATTCTGATTAATGCACGTGTATTACTGAAACACCACTTTATTAACACTATATTCAACCTCTCAAAAGGTCATCCTCTGGGAACACTGCTGATCCATGAGAATGGCAGTTTGAGGGTCGAAACATGGAGTGATATTAGTGCACGGATATGAAAAAGATAAAGAGGAGTGGTTGTGAGATATTTAAAGAAAAGGAAACATTTGCAATCAAAGACAGTAAAACGTTTTTAATTCCTACTCGGTTGATAGAAATATTCTGTGGTCAAGAATTTAAATTTAGTAATATGTGAACATACAGCTGATCCTATGATCGATATATGACGGCTTCAATGAAATTATGAATTCAAACATGATTTTAATAAATAGAAAATAATGGAGAGAATTAAATTATTTGAGCATTTGATGCAGATGGTAAGGAGAAAGACATAATTGTGTCTCCACAGGTAATGGCAAAGGTGAACGGTCAAGCCAAAGTGTTAACTGAGGGTGGAGACTTGTGCGTCATAGTATGTTCGTCATTCCTGCGTTTTACCGCATCGTTGGGCTGTATAACACACACCTACGCTCTAACAGGGGGATAGGCTTATGCTAACGTCAGGCTGAGGGCCTTGACTGGTCATGCTAAAAACTATGGCCTAGAAGTGAACGGTAATGCAACACTGGAACCCCACACGACACACGCTGACATCCGTGGCTGTACGGATGACCAGCGTGAATGGCGTTTAGGTAAGATAAAGAGTTGAACATTTATGCCCAGTGCGCAGATTTGGGAGTACAGTGACAGTCATGGGTCTAACCTACAATTTACTGTCATTTTATATTTAAATGATTAAGTTATAAGAGCTTACATAATTACTAAACACACAGTTTTTATGAATTGCATTAATGTTCTATTTAGAGGTGTCAGTTGTCATCAGTGGTTGTCATGGCCAACTTGGTGTTGGCAGTATTTGGACACCGTTGGAATTTTTTTGTGCTTGTAAAAAAAGATAAGAGTATGTTTGTTTCTTATCTTTCCTGTCATCTTGTGACCTAATAATGTGTTGGGGGGGAAAGTTGAGGAACAAGGGATGTTTTCGTTGTGTTACAGAAGTGGAGAATGTGAATGACAGGTGCCGGGAGTAATTGTACGTATTACGATGGCCACAGGTCCGTCCGAAAAGGTAGTACCTTCCAAAACACTGGTGGTTGTAGTAACCCAATGGATTCTACGTAACAGGCTGAAATGATGGTTGAACGTGTACCTTATTCTGTTAAGTTTGACAACGGTCTTGGTGTAAACAGAGCTGGGTTGTGTGATAGATTAAAACCAAAATGCGTTCAGTTACTATTGTAATTCATATTCATTTAGAGATCTGTTCATAGCATGCATACTCCGAGAGCTAATGTCGTGACGTTTGTCATTAATGTAGTCCAGTTATTAGAATAAGTGCACATTCGAACAACGTTCCCCCTCAACGTTATGATGCGCTTATATTGGGAAACAGCAATTTTCGGAAGCCAGGGTGTTTGAGTGTGACGATATACAGAGACTCTTCACTCTTTAATATTGAACTAGTAGTCGGATTAATGTAGAATATTGATCCTTTATGTTTAGGAAACATATTGTGACAAAACTGTGTAGTTTTATGTAAGGTGCTTTTTGGTGCTTTTGGACCATCATCAGGCTTTATACATACAAACTTAAATGATGGTAAAAATATAATATACATATATAATCTTGTGAGATATCACAGTTACATTGTATTTATTACAATTTTATCTTCATTGTAGTTATTGCCTTCCTGGTCTTTTTTAAAGCCAACAGTTTTTCCATTTTATGGAAGTCTGTTGGGTAGGTTAAACAAAATTTTTATGAAAATTAATAGTTTCAGGTTGAAATGTGTGAGAAGTTTCTTTTGTGTCTAGTGTCAAAGTTTTTATTTTCTAGATCTGACTTCAAGGATGTGTTATGTGGTACACTCCTTTTGTTGCCTATTTTTACAGAGTGATCTCAATGTAGATGTGACCGAGCCATTTCGACGCCAAGGTTCACTTCGAAAAGTTCTTCCATCTCTTCCAACTGCTAATTCACAACTTAGTATGTCAGCAAAGATGATAGATCGGCCCACAGTATCAAATAGAGGCCTTCAGAAGGCATATAGCCAGTTTCAGCAAGAGTACACCATAATTTCGGAATAGTGAGTTTTGAGTATAATTGAAGTCGTATCGTCTTACATTTTCTTTGATTTCTCTTGGTTGTGGTCTGTGTACATGTATATTGTATTTGTGTATGCATGTATGAGGGAAGGCATGAGTACAATATGATTGTTGAAATGAGTAACATTTTCGGCATTTCCAGGAAGGCAAGAGATTATTGTAAGGTAGTTGTCTGATTGTATGAGAGTCTGGCTAGATTTTGGGCATAAAAATGTGGCATACTTTATTTGAATACAGCAGAATGTACTTTTAAGATTAATGTGTTTTGGAATTGATGTTGTGTAGACAGCACAGCTCCAGAGCAGAACCCCCCCCTCCCATCTTTGGGGATGAAATTGTTGTTTATTTTTTAACAGGTGATTTGGTGTGGAGGGTTTTAAGGTAATGAGAGGGTACATTATCCATTTGAAGTTTCTTTACCACTTTTTATTGGAATTTGAAAGTAATATGTCAGGATAGACTGGAATTGTGACAACGTTGGGTACAGACCTATTGGCATGGAAGTGGAAAAAGGTGTATTATTAGACGGTGGTGTTCAGTGGGGCATAACCAGAGCTCACTGTTTTCACTGTATTAGTGATATGTCAGTCCAAGTGGTTGTGGGAACAGTACTAAGATCATTACTTTCATGTACACTTTTGGTGTATGAACCTTGTATAGTTACTTTACATACATTGAAGTCACGAGTTATAAATGAACAAGGAAAGAGTAGCACTAGTACTTGAATTTGTGCATTTCCATAAGGAATACTAGCTTTACAGCCTGACATAGTTTTGGTGGTGGTGGTGGGGTGGGAGAGAGAGAGATCTGTGCTCTTTTGAGTTCTGATAACCAGGAATGGAAAGACAGGTACTTGAAATATGAAGTGTTGATGGTCTTACAGGATGTAAATTCGGTCAGAATGATACTGAATTTTGAGGTGGAAGAGGAGGGTCAGTATGAAAGGAAAAGAATATGAAAATTTCTGTGTTGTTGTTACATGTCTGTTGTGTTAGTGATTTTCAGTACTGATTAAGTGAGCATGTTTATATGTTAGGCGGGTCAGTGGCCACATGCTGGAATGTGGAAAATGTTTTACAGTAGATTAATGTGGGTGCATGCTGTTTGGTCACCATATTGTAAGGGTTTTTTATAGTGAAATGAACTGTGTATTTTATTTTCCAGTAATATGTTACGTAAGCAAGATCTTCCAGGGATTTATGTAATTCCATCAGCCCAAAATTCATTTTGTAAGTACATCTGTGTTATCAGATTCATTATTACCACATACCTAGTAAAACACATGAAGCTATTTTGTCTCCCCAGTTTAATTTCATTTTGTTTGCCTCTTGGATACTTGGAAACTGTAAATGCTTTGTAGTGCACCAAGTTGTTATAGTACTGGCAAGCTTTATTTTAAAAGTTGCTTAAAACAGTCATGAATGAATGATATATTTAACTGCAATTGGGTGTAAACCCGGTGGCAGTGTTACACGTTTACAGACCAAAATTACATATAACAACAACAATCAACACCAACAATACATAGAGCAAACCATTTACCCTACTCTGGGCAGAAGTCAGGATGCGGACCGTGCCCCGTCTTTGAGAGGAATGCCCTAGCATTTGCCTTACAACCGAGGGAAAGCACGGAAAACCTCAGTCAGGGTAGTAGTCCATGCTAAACACATTACATACATTAAATTTCAATGAGTTACAGAAAGAGAACACAGTAACAGG
>Ga0123354_10011888_pt1 | contig 13477 bp, 5 predicted proteins | sample TergutLab28metaG_2_FD_97872 | JGI IMG/M metagenome (GOLD analysis project Ga0123354, IMG submission 97872) | Labiotermes labralis P4 segment gut microbial communities from Petit-Saut dam, French Guiana - Lab288 P4 | ecosystem: Host-associated > Arthropoda: Insects > Digestive system > Gut ... | reverse complement strand
TGTCTACCACCTTCAATTTATTGCATGCAGACAGAACTACAAATTTCATATTGTCTCTTTGTGAGATTTGCAATTTGTGAAAAGGAAATTACATGTAGAATTTAAAAAAATTCGCTATACCTTAGGATGTACGAAGTTTTACTTAATCATTTCGGATAATTACTACAAATTTCACTTCGTCGCCGTGTTATTGTACGCTGCAATAAAACATTATATACGCTTCACATTTTCAAAACACTGACGTCACACAAACTGCAAGAACCTAAATTTATTGATGCAGCTCCATAACAGAACTTCACTGCGTGTTCGTATTGAAATTCTGTAATGGCAAGAAAATAAACATGAAAATATTACAATGTTTTTTTTGTACCATGCTTACCTATCAACTTATTATCTACAAATTGATCCAACATTGTGCACATATAACGGTTTAAAAATTCTTATACAGTCATATGCATGCCAATATATTTCGGTGACTGTCACCACCATCATCAGGAAAGTCCAAATCCACGAATCAAAAACACCGTTACTAAAAGATGTCTTTCTTATAATGCCGCGAGGTGAATCTGACGACGTATGTATGATAAGATAGACAGCTTACAGCAACATTGTTCTGATTCGTGGATTTTGCCTTCCCTGTTGATGGTGATGACCGTCACGGAAATATGTAGGCTTGTATTTGACTGTATAACAATTTTTAAACTGTTATATTTGAATAACTTTGGATCAATTTGTAAATAATAAACATAAAGATTTTGAGTGAAAACTAGTGTCAGCAACGTACCTAGTCACTTTAGAGTCTTTTTAATTGCTCCTTTCGAAATAACCTAATTAATTGCAATTCATTTTGTGACATTATCCTAATGTAACAGCCAACAGTGTCAAAAGTAGAAGCACCTGAAACAATGCTACTGTTAAACGCAAGTTTTAGATTAAAAGACTCTAGTATAAGGAAAAGGTGTTTTGGAAATCCTTATCAAAACAATTGAGCATAGGGAATAAAGCTTTGGTCCTGAAATTTCTCAGCATAACGACAGGTAGGCTATCACAATGTCCACGTACAGTACTTCACTCCAGCTTCGCAACAAACCCCGAAAGAAAACCCGTTACGAATAGATCGTTACTGTTTCTGGCCCTGGGCACACGTCGCAGTCCTGTTTCTTTCCGCGAAGTTCCGGAATCAATATTGACCTTCTAACCGAATATATTGACTGAGGTTTTCGTTGGCTTTCTAACAGCCGTAAGACAAATACCCGGACAGTACATCCAACTATGCCATGAACCCAGTCGGTCAGTCGGTGTAGCATCTAGGCTACTAGCAGAACATCTGGGTTTTGAATCTTGGAAGGAGGAGGAAGTTTTATCATTTCCACATTCGTTCAGACTGGAGTTATAAGCCACCCAGCCTCGTATTCAATGAGGACCGTGTTTGTTTCTTGCGGTGAAGCGACCAGGTCGTCAATTTGACCACAAACCTCTGGTGCGAAGGTTAAGAATAAATTGAACTACAATCTTTCCTTTCCTGGACGCCATCGTGATCTGCAGAGGGACAGCATTGCCTTTCACCTTCCAACGTTTCCTTCCCCATGTTACACAATAAACTATTCTCTAATATTTTCCATTCTGAAAGGTCCATATTCTTTCTTCGCCTTTTGCTTTCAAACCGGCTACCACGATTTCCTGCAATCCTAGTTGCTAAGAACCTTATAAAAAAGAACTTTGCCTTTAAAACTACAAAGTTGTTGAAGGAACTGTACTTCGCAGCATTCTGTTCTTTAGATCTAGTGGAAACAAAGATGGCTAGGGTTAGATGAAAGAAAGAGAAGCTGAGGAGTGGTACGATGCTCTCCACAGCATAATTCCATGTGTAAGTCGTCTCTGTCTAACAGAACTATCCCAGAAACTTTGTCCGTTTCACATTCAAAGCTTCGAGACCCCGTGGAGGTGTGTGCGTCTGAAACTGAGCCGTTAACTGAATGCTAATTCTGCAAGAACGTGCGTGTGGAAACAGTACCTACTGGTTGGTTACAGATTCAGTATGAAGCGAACTTTCGCAACATACATGAGAGAATTCGTCTCGAGATCGACGCTTTAAAGCCAGCATCGGCGTTCCCCTTTAATATGTCGAACGTTTATGGCAAAGGGTACAAGAAAAAGGGGGGGATAGGGTAAGGCGGGGCATTTACGAACTGGACAACTGTGGTTTCACGTCTGAGAAAGTAAGGGAATTATGACTGTTAACACCACGTTAACGGCTAATGGGGCAAAACCAGCATGTTATCAGTTCGCTTATAATCATGTTCATGGAAAGTAAGATAGCTGGTGTTCACGGTGGGTACTTACTCTTCACAACTGAGCATTTCTGGGCTTTGACAATGTTTCAATTTGATTTTCCTAAGCTTAAGGATGGAAGGAAGTGTTACAGGGAAATAAACCGTTCCTTCAAGTGGCAACTTACTGCTCTATTTAGATAAAATATTAAAGGAGAAATGTTAATTATATCACAATATTGACAGTTTGGCGTAAAATATACAAACGGAAATTTTACACATATGGGTGGCCTCAATGTAAATAAAATCCCACATGACAGAACTTGTGGCCTTCATGTTAGACATACTACAGCAAAATGTACGTTTCACAGACAATGAATAAACAGCCAACTAGATGCAACAATAACAAATTTTATTGATAATTACAATAAGCTCGACATGTTTCGAACGATAATTTCGCCCATCCTCAGGAGCACTAGACTGTGTTTACAGCTTGTGGTGTAATGCACCGGCGATGCTGCCTGCTGGTGACCTCATCCTGGTCACCAGCAGACACCATCGCCGGTGCATTACACCACAAGCTGTAAACACAGTCTAGTGCTACTGATGATGGGCGAAATTATCGCCCGATACATATTTAGCTGATTGTAATTATTAATAAAATTTGTTATTGTTGCACCCAGTTGGCTGTTTATATTATTGTATCAATGATGCACGGTCACACAAACATCAAATTTGTCGCAAACAATTATATGGTCCACACGCCAAGTGAAAGATATATGACCTTGAGATGTGAAGTAAACGCCTCACATCTTTACAGCAAGGAGCCGTGTACATAACAGTTCGAGTTACATCACTTAATACACCTAAAGTAAGTTTTGTGTCTTTCTCACGCATGTAAAAGCTTCGTTCGACTTTTACTTTCTCCAAGTGCAACTCTTGACCAAATTTCAACGTTATACATCATCTTTGATGTTTGTGTGACCATGCATCATTGATACAATAATATAAACATCCAAAAATATGCAAAAATAATAGTTTTATTAATAAGTTCAATCTGCTTAACATGTTTCGGGCGATAATTTCGCCCATCTTCAGGAGCACTAGGCTGTATTTACAGCTTGTGGTATAATGCACCGAAGATGCTGCCTGCTGGTGATCAGGATGAGGTGGAACTGTTCCAGGCCAACTTTGTCACCAGCAGGCAGCATCGACGGTGCTTTATCTCGTGCACCACAAGCTGTAAACAAAGTCCAGCGGTCCTGAAGATGGGCGAAATTATCGCCCGAAACATGTTGAACTGATTGAAATTATTAATAAAATTATTATTGTTGCATGTGGTTGGCTGTTTATGTTATTGTATTATTATACATCGTCCTTTAATCAAATGTTCAGTTTTTGAAAATCGGGACCTGCAATTGTATTCAATTTTTAAGTTTGTTTTAAAATTTTATTTGCCATTTGGCACAAATAAGCGACATAATTTAATCTTGGAAAACCATTGCAATAAATGCCTTCAAACAAGAGCAGCACTAAACTGAAAATTATAATTATTTAATATATTTACATAACGCAAAATTAACTACGTTTACAGCAACGAATACAAAGCAGAAATATGAAGCTAACGCAACTGCTTTGTAAGTCTACAAACTGTACAATTTAATGTATTTCCAAATTTTTCTAATTTCGAGCCTTCTATTTTTAACAGTTTGATAAAGTACTACCCCAAAATCCTTACTGGGACATTAGAAAGACTTAAGGGATATCTCTGTCAGGACACTACGTAGGTAGAAAAGGTGTGTCTGTCAGACACCTGATAACTGTGTGAAGACTCTACACAAACAAACAAGGCACCTCAGCAAGAATAGCTTATTATAGGACGAGAGATATCTGTCTTAAGGACATTAAGCCGAGGCACAAGTTAGCTCTATTGGGACATTAATTAGGCAGACAATATATCTCTGTGAGGATAATCAGAGAACACAGGAGATATCTCGCTAAGGATAACAAACGCGGGATATCTCCGATAAGATGTTAAGCAGGCGCGAGGTATCTCTGTAGAGACACTTGTCAAACAAAAATTTATCTCTGTAAGTATACTAGCAGGCACATAACATATCTGACTGGGGACACAACACAAGCACACGAGATATCTCAGTAATAATGTGAAATGCCAACTTGATGCAACAAGGTAATTTTATTAATGCATCCTTAGCTCGGCATGTTTCGGGCGCATACGCCCATCATCAGGCGTACTAGATGTTAAGTTGCAGCATATGGATTTCTGCACCGAGTGTGTGGATGGAGAGCCGCTGCATATGTCGTGTGTACGGTGCGGATGGTGCCGTGCGAAGCAGCCAATTCAATTAAGCTCTTACAGTTCCATCTCTGTTTCTCACATGTTTACTTTATTATCCTCCCAGGTTTTCCAAGAAGTTTTCATAATTTTAATAAAATTCTTCCCCGTTGTGAATTTTAACAGTTAGAATTACGATAATTCCAGTCAAAACACAACAATTCATTCTATTATTCTCAACTACATGTTTCGACCTTAAAGGCCATTATCATGTTTACTACAGAATTAAAAGGACATAAATACAGTATATATATACGAGGGTGAGTCAAGTGAGAACCTTAAATATAACCATATAAATATATAATAACTTGTAAGGTTTTCATTTGACTCTTCCTTATATATATATATATTATACATTAGTCCACAGGTTTTAGAACAAAATATGTAGTTGACAATAGCACAATAAATGTTTGTTTTGACTGGACCTATCGCAATTGTAAGAAGTTTTTCTTTTAACGTTTATTAAAAAGATAAGCAATTTCCAGCTGTATCCAAAGAGGAACATTCCTCGTAAAGGACGTCTGTCCAAATACCAGTAATTTTTTAAAAAGTTCATTATCACTTCGCCTTTCGTCATTCCCTCTTGGCAGCCAGTAATCCTTACTCACATCTTCTGCGATCCTAAATAACGACTAATATTTTCATGAAGTTATTAGGTAACCAATGGCAGCAACGAAACTTAGTATTCATTAAATGTATTATTGCTGAAGATCCTATAGTTCTAAAACTCGAATTGTTACCAGGTGACGAAGTGATTTTCTGCCCTACATTCAGCGCTTCTAAGGCTATTCTAGTTATCTCTTAAGAAGACTCCAACGAACCAAGTGGTCTGACAAAGAGCAGTGGGGTCCACGCTAAGTGTGACTAACCGCATCCCTTACAGTAGTAAATGTCGCAATTTCCTTCGCGGATTCCGAAAAACCCTAAATGTAAAAAACAAAGCCAAGCTTATATTGGCTTAGATAGGAAGACAAAGAAAGGTCTAGAAAGCAAAGGTAAAAAAACGAACGTGCATCGAATTTGAAATGTGAACCGATTCAGGAACTGAGATTTAGTTCTGAGGAACTCCCATTTGATTAACAACATTTCGTTCGTTCGGACTGGCGAAGTGAATAAAACGACACAGGATTTTGGGTAGTCGACATCCCTGAGCAACGTGGCCAAGATTTTCTTATGGAATTTCATGTCGAATATCATATTCCTGCTTATTCCTTCGTCGCAAATTTAAGTCGGCTGACTTTACCTAGACTGCTGAAGAATCTAGCAGTAAAAATACTTGAATATTTATCCGCAACATTTTGAGCAGTTTGAAATAATTCTCTTCTCAGCAGTTTCAGTGCTGTGTATCCTTTAGTGAACGGATTTAACCGGTTCACGAAATGCAGTAAATAGAGGATAAAGGGTCTCTCTTTTATCTTCCTATCGAACACCGCAACTTTATCGCACCAAAACCTGCATCCGCTGGGACATTTCACGACAGTTGCGGTGCTCAGGAAAAAGGTACGTAGGGGAGTACGAGGTATAGCTTTGCGAATTCTAAGCCCGGTTCTATGTGTAGAAAAGATATCAGGTTCAGCTTTCAGTCCTAGGAAACTGTCACTGTCTGTCCGTGTCGGTGAAGAACACCGATAACATTGATACACAGGGTATCAAGAGTGTAGCCAAGTTAATGTGCCGAGTTTCTTCTTATAATAAAACCAATAAGATGCACTAATATCTCAAATTTATTCTTGGATTAGGACTCTACGTGTTTCGGACTGTTTCTTTGTCCATCATCAGGAGTCTAGCACTTTAAACACAGCAATGTTATATGTCATACAGGTTATGGTGACTGCTTGCTAACAGACGCCAACAGAACTAGCATGATAAATATATGTTGTGTGTATACAGTGTTCAGATACTCCTGATGATGGACAGTGGACCTGTCCGAAACATGTTGAGTACTTTATCAAATAAATTTGAGAAATAGTGCATCTCGTTGGTTTTCTTTATAAGAATATATCACGATGCACGGTCCTCTGAGTGTCAAAAAAAAAAGACCGTTGTTAAATGGCCGGAATCGATTTCTCAGTGATGCAGCTTCATATCCCAGGAAAGAGGAACTTCTTTCATTCACTCATTTGTTAAGAGAAATCTGCCGAGCACAGAAAAAGTAATTGCAAGGATATTTTTTCCCATACGTAATGTAGGGAACGAGGATAAATGTATCAAACGTTTAATCCATTACCTAATCCAATAATTATCAAGATTACCGGTTCATGGGATGTCACCTCGTGTAATCCATTAGATGGATAACAAAATTTTCAGAAGAACCCACTGATTCCGCGTTAATTCTATAATAAAAAAAGAGTAGCCAGTTCTTCTGAAATGTTTTATCCTTTTGGCGCCGGAATTATTTTTTTATTTTAGCACACTCTGTATATAAAATGTGAATAATACGGGAACCAAATACGTTAGAATTATGAAACAAACTGCATTTTGAAGAGAAAAAAAGGGAAAGTATATACCATGTTTAAAATATTCAGTATCTATATTTGTTGAATAAATATATAAAATGCAACTTTAGAGGTTAGCAGTGAGGTACGACCACTATAGGTGACATTAGGCGTCAAAAGGTTAAAGATTATAATCGCTATAATGATAGCAATAAAAACGTAAAATCAAGTTGCCTATAGTGTTTGTAAGGGCCAGTACAGGTGAGTGTCAATTCCATATAATCTGCGGGTAGACAATGGGTTATTGAACTAGGCTGCATCAACAACATTGCACATTCAATGCTGCGGAATGATGGTTACTTGGTATCAGCCGGAAAGGATTTGGTACAGGCAACTTTGATGCATTTTGTGTAGCTATCCAGGAAATCGCACACTCAGTAGAAAAAAAAACTATGAAAACTCTCTTTCAGGATATCCTGTAACGATAACGGCCGAGATTTCACATCAGAACTTCCCGAATTCTAGTACGAAATCAGCCGCTGCACAAAAGCGCGCGTGTCCGGTTTATTGGTGCTTTCTAAAATCAATGCGGAACTTTACCATGCTTTGACACTTAACTTTAGATGGGTCTGTAATGGTTATGTAACTGGTAATATTTATAAATCTCTACTTGTAATATCACATTACTTTAATACATTCTAAAATAATGTGAACAGCAGTAATCTCAAAGAAACCATTTTCCGTCCTCTAATGAAGTAATGGGTAAGTGTTCTCGTTAAATGCCCGTAATTCTATTGTGGCAGAAGACAGTTCCACTGATTTGCTTCATATTCTTTGTAAACTATTATGAGTGTTCCTATAATAAATACACTGCGGGACTTTTCTGAGAAAATTGCTGTAAACCTGTATACGGTAAAAATTGAAGAAAATTGAGGCCCATTTTGCGGATCGTTCCGAAATCTGCTTGGTTGGACTTTCGTCAGCAGAAAATCTACTTATGTGCCTAATGATCTCAAATATCCAGTCTTTAAATTAGAATATAATACGCTGCAATTTATTGTCATCATCATCGACGTCGTCGTGCCATGTTTATACACAGCTGCAATGATAATATCCCTCATCAGATTCCTTTGCAGCAGACACACCAAACACTACTTAGAATATAGTGCAGTTTATGGCTTTTGGCCGGTGGAGGGTGTTAGCGGAGCTGGCGGACGGGCCTGCTGGTTGCAGTAAGTTGCGAGAGATGAGTGTTTATTTGCTAAGAACTTCAGTGTGACGAGGTCAACTGTCCTTAGGGCGGCGGAGAGAGGGAGTGGACCAAACATGACGCTATCGCTGGGTTAGTGACTCGCTCCTAGCCTATCGTTTGAAATTTCCACCGGCCAAATCCATGCACTGCAAAATATACCAGGCAGTTGGTTGCCGCTTTGGATCTTCAATCCCGCTCCATAATCTTTACATCCTTATCGACACGGAAAGGCTTTATTGAATTACATCGGGACTTGGGTCTGAACCTATGGTAATTTATTTCTAGTGGGATATTCAGTCTTCCTTGCATCCTTATACAACCCGAAGCTTTTTGATTCCCCTGAACGCGAATACCACGTCTATAATTCTTTTTCATGCTCCTTTTTAAGAATTTTACTGTGCAGTAATGTGGCGGAAGTCGATTCGCTGGGGCGAGTTCGTGGCTTGGCTTATATTGGGAGATTTAAGGCGGACAGTAGCTTGAGGGGGAGAAACAGAAGGAAGGAAGCAAGGTAGCAGGGGCAGTAAGTTAGCTGATCAGCAACTAAAGCGAAAGAGAAAGCAGGTGTAGGAAGGTTCTGGAAAAGAACCGATGGATACAGAAGAGAGAATTATTAAATGAAATAGAACAAGGGAAAAACGGGACATTTTGACGAACTGGTCACGCAACTGCTTCATTGATTTTGATGAATGACATTCCCTCTGCTCCCTCATTTGTGTCCCTCTGGTTTGGAGTCTCAAAACGCGCTTAGAGGGAAAATATGGTAAGAAGAGACTTCTGATTTCAGATATGGGAATAAACATAATTAGAGGCAACAACTTAAGTCAGTAGGTTACTACTGGAAGTTACTACTGGAACTTTACTTGACAAAGAAACAGTTAATGAAATTCTGTAGTTCCCAGTAATTGGATGATAGAGAAAGGGCGAAAAAGGCAGCGATCATGGTAATTTCACGCAATTCGTGTTGAGGATCTGAGTAAAACCAGGGCAGTCTCAGTCATTATACTACGCCCTTGCTCATATTCGTAACCGTAATCTTCGATAAAATGTGTTAGAAATTTCAGCGCTTAATCTAACCTGATCTGTTTGTACGAATCTCACGCCGATCTGTGATAGATAAGCACTTCCCTTTCTTCGAGCGTTTCCGATAAACTATTTTATAATTAAAACACAAAGTTTTGTAAGACGGCATTGCTTTTCAGTGAATACGAACAGCTATATCTAAGGCGGGCCGGATCAACCCGTGTTAAGTTCCTCGCGGAGATATTTGACATGAGAAAACATCTTTTAACCCTTTCCTTGGCCAAGTTGAGATAGAAGGCAGAAGCAATTAAAATGTATAAGGTGTTTGTTTATGTAAACATGCTTCACGTTGTTAATTCATTTTGTACCAATGTGTTAAAAATAACAACAACTTGTGAATTGTATTTTTCACAAAATTTTCCTATTATTTTTAGTATACATTCTGTTGCACGTGACTAATAAACAAATACACAAGTAGGGTTTTACATACATCTGTGCCTGTAATTGCGCACTCTCAATTCTGTGTACTGAATTTTATGTTGCTCTCATACAAACTAGAATTTGACGAAGTTGCCTGCATTACGTAGAAGGTTTAGCAGTCCTGATCTGAGGGGTCCAAAATATAAGTCTCCACCTGAAGAGAGTAGGAGAGCCAGCTTCAGACCCGAAGTATTTTAAATTATTTTAAATGCATAACAGACTATAGATGAGGTCAAAAGAAAGAAGGCTGTTTTCAACTTGACCCATGCCCTTAAAGCGATCAAAGAACCGTTAACTATGAACCAGGCTTAGTAGAAATTGGTTCAAATTTGGATTTATTATTAGAAATGCACTTCAATTTTCCATTTTCGAATTGGCCAAAAAAATCTCTGAAACGTAGTTAAAAATATTTTAGAAAATTGTGATGTAGTGAAGCAATGAAATAAAAAAATTATTACAACTTGAGATGTACCAACACCTTCCGCGGTAGATGCTAACAATAGTTTTTAAACATCTTTTGGTGGGGGCGAAATTTTACTATAGGGATACGTGCGTTACGATATATTTTTCATAAGTAAACGGGAAATATTCGTACATCAAAATATACAAAGAGACCATGTAACTGTAAGAGTGTGATATAGGCATGTAGTAAGCAGGATGACCTATTTGGAATTTCGCCAAAATTCTACGAGCTGGACTGTCCAGTTTTCGATACCCGGGAAAGTAAAAATAAATGTTATATTCTTCTAAACTTCCAGACTAACTCTGCGGTCACACTACCCCTTTTCGATGGGGAACTTGATTCTTTCCCGGGGATAAAGAGGACGCTATATAGCGCTGGGGTTAAGAATGAGTGGAGCAATACCTCTATTCCCCCCATACCTTTGTCTCCATGGCGTGGTTAAGAACAAATACGTCTGTTTTTACCGGTACTCGTGATTAATGTCTAGTGATTTTCACTGTCTTTGCAGGGGAGAGCAATGTTATGTGCACCAGGAGATCATATTTCGTTATTAGGAGACCTAACAAACAGCTACTCGAGTCTTAATTGAGGCCTACATAAATGCACGATTTAAGATTCATTTGTGTACATAATTATACCTACTACTAAAACGAAAAGACTCATATTTGGAAATAATAATATCTTATAATGTGTGAATTTTATAGACACAAATACACGATATATATGAACAAACAACATACGTTCAGTCCTTGTTTGACTGGGCCCTAAAAGCGTTGTTTCATTTAAAAGTTGTTTCTTTCTAAGTTCGACAAGTTTTACTCACCAGTGGTCATCTAATATTGGCCGGGTTCGGATTAATATTTCTCAGTCGCAGCTGGTGGGATATTCAAGAGCTAAATTTCAGATATTTTACTGAAATCTTAAGGGAAAATTGCGCATTCTACATTGTTTCGTTCCACTTTGCGGTTTTGAGGAGCGTACCCTGTCTTGAAACGTAAGATCCATACATTTATATACATATGCATGTGTTTCTCTTCTAGCAAGAACGTTTCATGTTCATAAAAGGGAGCAGAAAGGATTACATCTTTGTAAATTTTAATCTTTATGTTTGACGTAGCATTCAATTAGCTAAAATATATGAAACTCTAGTCCGTACAGCAGCATAAAATCCAGGCATTTATCCTCATTGTTGCAACGTGCATTCCGTGGAATCACTTTAATTGCCAACCAACAAATGCACTTACATAAAATTTCACATAAAAGCGCTTAAAATCGCTCCGACATGTTTCGATCCTTTGATCATCCTCAGGGAGCTACACTGTTCCTTGCTAAAGTTATTTTAAAAACATCCACAAATTAATTCCTTTATGTTAACAGGGTGTTGTGGCAGCATGTCATGTTGTGTAAGAGTACGTTTTTAGGAATGCGGCTGGCTATGGTGTGCACACCATAGCCAGCTGCATTCTCAACAACATGACATGCTGCCACAACACCCTGTTAACATAAAGGAATTAATTTGTGAATGTTTTTAAAATAACTTTAGCAAGGAACAGTGTAACTCCCTGAGGACGATCTAAGGATCGAAACATGTCGGAGCAATTTTAAGTGTGTTTATATGAAATTTTATGTAAGTGCATTTGTTGGTTGATAAATAAAGTGAATCCAGGCATTTAATCTCGTCTTCATTCTTTCGTAATTTGTTATGAATTTTGAGCCCTGTCGCTACAAAATATTCGTAAACTGTGCTTTGTTTTGTAATGTTGTTGCAGTGTATCAATTTGAAGAGCGTTAATTCCCTTTCCCCTTATTTCTTTAAGTACTATTTAGTAAAGACGCTGCTATAAAACGTAATCAAAATTTGTTCACTAATATCGGAAGTGTGAAGTACCGTAATAAGTGCAGACTGACATAATTACCACTTTGTGTATTATGTTTGTGTCCACAGGCTACGCGACACATTAATGCGTAATGTGGGACATGTACTGATTGTGAAAAATATTTGTGTGTGTGTGTGTGTGTGATTGACTATGAGGCTGGATGGAGGCAAATTTCAGAATCTTAGACCTACAAACGAAGGTCCTAATCAAACCCGAACTGTGACTGTCTGCAGCCCAGATTATTATGTTTTTATTCCGTAGAGAGGGCACAATGTTCTGAAGGGGTGTGTCATGGTAATGGAAAAATATCATGACGAGAAGATGTACAGTACAATTATATCTCTTCACTTAATATAATTACTATGGTAAATTAAAGCTTGTATATGTAGCAGCGAGAGGAGACTGAAAAATTAAGTGAAGAATTTAAGTTTTGAGGCCCGAAGCGAGGAAAAACCTTGGGAGGTAGGCTTCAGTGAGAGAATATTGTTAAATCTGGCAGCAGAGAAATGGGGTAAAAGAGCGCAGACTAAATACTTGTGGTTTATCTTTATAGGCCCCATGTCCAGCATTCTTGAAAATTGTGATTGAATTCCGAAGTGCAGAAAGGAAGGGGGAAAATTTCCTTGAGCAGTTGAACTTCTGACGCAATTTTAAGAGATTTCTTGTTCTGGAGTGACTTGCTGCTTAATAATGTATTGTACTGGCCAGTCTGCATGGTTCGATTTCCGAGTGTAGTGGTCACAAGAGTATTTTGGAAAAAAAATGTAGATGTAGGAGTAACTGTTTCTCAGCATACTTCTTGTTGTATATTTTACTCACTCACTGCAAGGGATTGTGATTTTCAGTGGAGTTTTTGCAAAGATCTCCGGGCAAACCTACGAAAAATGGCTGCTAAGACTGAACCATAAAAATGCAAATCCGATACTAGAATTGGGAGAATGTCACGATACAAACTTATCTCTTATAATTAGAGATTCCTTCAGGGCTGCCGAGAGTGGTTTCAGGCTTCAGTTAAAACAAAAAAATTTCCCACTTACCTCCAAACCCCCCCCCCCCCCCCCAGCGCAACCAAAAAAAAATATTAACAAAAGAACTAAGATCCGGTTGGATTTATAACAGTCTTGGTTTGACTTCTGCCTTTTATCCTTTGCATCCTATTTTGAGGCATTAAAAGACTTTGGCCTTAAACAAGACAGACCAAAAACTCACACAAACTGCCTCTGAAATTGTTTCCTGGGATGGTTTTCCATTCCAATTTTTTTGTACGAAACATACATTCAGTGGGGTCGAAAAAAACAAAAGAATGCAATCTAGCAATAAT
>Ga0123354_10011887_pt1 | contig 13477 bp, 12 predicted proteins | sample TergutLab28metaG_2_FD_97872 | JGI IMG/M metagenome (GOLD analysis project Ga0123354, IMG submission 97872) | Labiotermes labralis P4 segment gut microbial communities from Petit-Saut dam, French Guiana - Lab288 P4 | ecosystem: Host-associated > Arthropoda: Insects > Digestive system > Gut ... | reverse complement strand
GCTGTACATCCCAATGAAACAGCTCTTTTGAAAAAGGTGTGTTTGGGCTCCTCCTTTTTGTCGCATAAGTTATATTTCCTTTTTGCTCTTGTACCTTCTGCCTATTTCGTCCTCTTCTTAAGTTCTTATAGCTTGTTTTTCATTCTCAAATGCCTCACAAGCGAAATTATTCCACGCATGATAACCCGACTTCAAATGAGCCTTAAAATGAAACGTAAATGGAAAAGCCTCCCTCCAAAACTTGACTTGATTGGTGAAATAAAGATACAATAATTGAAATAAGAAGATGCAGAAAGCGGATGCGGTTAACTGGATTGACGCGCCGAAGAACAGTGATGGTTGCGTTATCTTAACAAACGCGGAGTTAGGGATACCGGGCATACGTATGTTTGGTAAAGGTTACGCTAGAAAGGCGGAACCCGCGCTGGTGGCGCATTATCATGCGAATTGCCTGGAGTTCGTCTTCATTGAAAACGGAACCTATCATTTTACCGTCAACAACCAAAGTTATGACCTCTCCGGAGGCGATATGTTCATCACACTGCCCAATGAGGTTCATGATACGGGAACGGAAAATATTACCGTCAACGCCATATATTGGTTTCAAATCGATACGTCAAACCCCGATGCGTTTTTTTATCTTGTAAAGGAAGAAGCGCAAAACATCATGTATCACTTAAACAATCTCAAAACCAGGGTCATTCGTCCCGATGCGCCCAAAACACGTTCTCTGTTGGCTCAAGTGTTTGCTCTATTCTCTCCATCCTCGCAGCAAACGCGGAACACAGGCGCTTTTCTGCTGCTCTTTTTTATATGTCAGCTGCTTGACGATACATTTACACGCATTGATCGGCTAACCCGCGATATTTGGTGTGTCATCCATTACATACAAGATAACCTTTCTCTGGCATACAACCTGGATCAATTAGCCGGTGTGGCAGGGCTGTCCACGTCCCGATTTAAGCAAAAGTTTAAAACACAACTGGGTATGTCTCCCCGTGAATATATCAATGCCGAAAAAGTGAAATCCGCTAAGCAGATGTTAAAAGAAGGAAAGCCTGTCGCGCGCATCGCCGAAGATTTGGGCTTTATGAGCAACAGCTACTTTTCGGTCTTTTTCCATCGCTATGTCGGCTATTCTCCGCGGCAGTACCGTGATAAAAACCGTGCGGCGTCCAACCGAAGATACGGCAAGGGATAAAATGCCGCGTGGCATGAACGATATCCGTCAGTAGTGATTTTATAACGCATGATGTCTCTAAAAGTTTCAATTTTGTACTGTGTACGAGATGGAATTGACAAATAAAAACAGCCATAATATATTCCGAATTGAGAGGATAGCCGTCATACTCCGGCGTTTTACCGTTTACTGAAGCGGTATGATGACGGGTATGAATCCCTGTGAGGATGCAATAGAAGCTCGCAACTTAACGGCATGACCGTTAATGGATAGGAGCATAGCGGGTACCCCCCGTCATGGGAAGCTATATGCCATGGCGGCACCGTTGCTTCTTTTCTATATCGTTTGGTCCTATGCCCCTATGTATGGCATCCAAGTCGCGTTTATGGATTTTTCACCGCGAAAAGGGTTCGCCGGCTCCTCATGGGTTGGCCTGCGGTACTTTACGTCATTTTTCAACAGTGCCTTCGCATGGCGTGTTATTCGTAATACGCTTGTCATCAATTTTTGGAATCTTTTGTTTGAGTTTCCCCTGCCTATTATCTTCGCGCTCATGCTTAACGAAATACGCAGAAACGCTTTCAAGCGCATGGTACAAACGATAACGTACATGCCTTGTTTTATTTCACTGGTCATCATATGCGGTATCTTAATCGATTTTTGTTCGACCGACGGTGTGTTTGGCGCAATCAGCAGCCTGCTTGGCATCAAACCTGTGAACCTGCTGGGGAATGCTAAGTATTTCCGCACCATATATGTCGCTTCCGAAATCTGGCAAAACCTGGGCTGGAATTCCATTCTTTTCCTGTCGGCTTTAACCACCATCAACCCGGAACTGTTCGAAGCCGCCACCATAGACGGCGCGGGGCGTCTCGGTCAAATATGGCATGTTACGCTACCCGGTCTCCTGCCCACCATAGCCATTCTTTTCGTACTGCGCATCGGCAGTATGATGAGTATCGGCTTTGAAAAAATCATCCTATTGTATAACGGGTTGACGTATGAAACCGCCGATGTCGTATCCAGCTTCGTGTACCGAAAGGGTCTCATCGACGCGGACTACGGCTATGCCACGGCTGTAGGGTTGTTCAACTCCGTAATTAATTTTGCGTTGGTCATTATCGCCAACAAGGCCAGCGCGGTCATGACAGAAACCAGCTTGTGGTAGACCCAACGCGGAAGTACCCATTTACTTAGTGCTGCTGCGAAGCGGTAAAACGGAGGTAAAGATGTCCGGTATCCAAACCAGGGGTGAGAAGGTATTCGCTGTCTTTAACTATTGTATGATGATAATGATTTGCGTCATCACCATTTATCCCCTGTGGCATATTGTCATGGCCTCGGTCAGCGATCCTGTTCTCGTGGTGCGTCACCGCGGATTTTTCCCTTGGCCATTAGGAAATCTTCATTTTAAGGGGTACCGGCTGGTTATAGAAAATCCCAATATAGCCACCGGATTTGCCAATACCTTTTTCTATGTGACAATAGGCACAACGCTTGGCATGTTTGTGACCATTCTGGGCGCATATGCCCTTTCACGCAAAGGGACACTCTGGAATCGTCCCATCATGCTTATCATCGTCTTCACCATGTATTTCCAGGGGGGCTCATACCCTTCTATATTATGGTGCGGAACTTAAAACTGCTGGAAAGCCGCCTGTCCATCATCCTGCCTCTCTTAGTGAACACCTGGTGGCTTATCGTCATGCGTACATCCTTTTCAGGTGTTCCGGATTCCCTTATCGAATCCGCTAAAATGGATGGCGCGTCAGAGTTTCGCATCGTGTGGCAGATTGTCATTCCCGTGTGCCGGGCGACCGTGGCGGTCATCGCGTTGTTTTACGCCGTTCGTTTCTGGAACGAATGGTTCAATCCGTCCATATTTTTAACGGACAGAAGAAAATGGCCCATTCAACTGGTTCTGCGGGACATCTTGATTAAAAATGATACAAGAAGCATGACGCAAGTAGGCGTCATTGGGCAGACAAGCCAGGAAGCCTACCGCTTATTGGTAAAGTACTGTACAATTGTCGTCGCTACCGTACCGGTACTGGTTGCCTATCCCTTTGTACAAAAGTGCTTCGTATCGGGGATGATGGTGGGATCTATCAAAGGTTAGTAAAACAGGATAAAATGCCAAGCAAAACGGTGTCTTGTTGAAAATGGGCTACCCCGGCGGGTGGAAGTCAGCAATCGAGGGGGAATCACTTTGACTTCGCGGGAATTGGTTTATAAAACACTGGAGTTTAAAAATGACGGAAAGCATGCGCCCCGCGATTTATGGGTGCTGCCCTGGGCGGATATCCGCCACCCGGGGGAGATCAGAAAAATCAGGCAGGATTTCCCAAGCGATTTTGCCGAGCCCGACCCATGTTACAAGGTAATAGATAAGGCGGCGGGCGATCCGTACAAAAAAGGCAAGTTCATCGATCATTGGGGCTGCGTTTTTGAAAGCAAGCAGGACGGTTATATCGGAGAGGTCAAGGAAGCTATTGTCCCGCTTGAGGATGAAAACTGGAAGGATGTTTCAAAGGTGCGTATTCCCGTGGAACGGTTAAGCGTGGATATCAGCCGGGTAAACGCGCAATGCCGCGCATCCGATAAGTTTATGATATCCGGATTCTTGGCGCGGCCGTTTGAGCAGCTCCAGTTTATTCGCACCACGGAACAGCTTATGTGTGACCTACTCCTCATGCCGGAAGGCTTGAAGAGCTTTATGAATAAAATGCACACCTTCTACTGCGACCTGTTTGAATTGTGGGCAAAGACCGATATAGACGCGCTTCTGTTCATGGACGACTGGGGCTCGCAAAACGCGCTGCTAATCAATCCTGAAATGTGGGAACGGATTTTTAAGCCTTTGTACAAGGACTATATTGATATAGCGCACAAGGCCGGGAAGTATGCGTTTATGCACTCGGATGGTAACACCCTGGCCATCTTTCCGCATCTGATCGACCTGGGATTGGACGCCATTAACTCGCAGATTTTTTGTATCGGCATAGAGAACCTAAGACAATTTGCGGGCAAAATAACGTTTTGGGGTGAAATAGATCGCCAAAACATTTTGCCCTATGCCACGGCCGGCCAAGTGAGGGCGGCGGTACATTCGGTGCGTGAGATACTATGGCAAAACGGGGGCGCCATCGCTCAATGCGAATTTGGGCCGGGCTGCAATCCGGCGAATGTGCGCGCCGTTTTTACGGCGTGGGAGGAGAATAGATAGTTATATGGTTGTATCGCATGGGGGAACAGGCTTAAACAGCGTGATATTTTTGCGCCGTAAATTACGCCCTACCAGCGTATTTTCCCGGCGCGTATCCCTTCCAATATCCGCAGTCTTTCGGGTTGGCGAGGATACGCCGGTTGATCCGACGGCTCGGTAATCGCCGTGTACAAATCCGGCCTTCTCTCGCGGCGCATCCGTTCCGCCACATCCGCTATGCCGCCGCTCATGACCGAGTTGATATACCATTCCGGCTGTTGCTTGCCCGTATCCAAGTCGATCCGCTTTGATACGAGTGTATTCTTTTCAAACCCGGCGTCAGCCAGTACATGCCCCCAGGGGTCAATGACGCTGCTTTTCCCGGCGCCGTTGGGCAGATAACTCTTGGAAGTCACAATATAAATGCCGTTATCATTCGCCCGCGTGCGCAGCGTCGCCTCGCCGATGCTGTCATACCAGCCATATCCGAAGGTGGGGTGAAAGACAATTTCCGCACCCTTCAGTTTTAAAACGCGCACGGTTTCGGGAAACATCATGTCATAACATATACAGATGCCGATTTTCCCGAAGTCCAGTTCAAACACGTCCAAGCTGTCCCCGGGCGTGCATTGCCATGCCTCGTTAGCGGGCAGGTGCGTCTTGCGGTACACCCCCGCCATGCTGCCGCCGCGGTCGAATACGGTTGCCGTATTGTATATTCTGCCCTTCTCTTCCTGAAGATAACAGCCGATGACATGCATGTTATGTTTTTTTGCCATTTCGGAAAAAGCCTTCTCCATGTAGGGGCGCGCCTGTTTGACCAGTTTGACAAGTATATTTTTGCTCGTCACATCTATCGCGAAATCCCCCAGCACGGAGACGTCCTCACAGGTGGTCACCATATCGCAGCCCTCCGCGCCCGCCCGTTCCAACAAGCTTTGGGTGACGGCAAGCTGCTTGAGTACATAGTTTTCTATTATCGCGTCCGCGTCATTATCGTAATCCGCCCGGTAAGGGGAGTATCGCGCGGCAAGGCCGATATGCTCCGGTTGAATGGCGGCGACTTTCACATGTCTCATAAGGCATACCCTCTATCCTGAATAGTGAATCGGGGCCGCCGGTGGCGGCGGCCCCATAGGTGTGAGTGTAACCGGCAAGTCAGATTTTGCTTGACGGCTTCAATCCCGTTATTGGTTTAGAACTCGGCGTTCTCCAAGAACATTTTAACGTCATTCTCATCATAGAAAGCCATTAAATCCGCCCAGCCGTAGTCCATGCACTCTTGCGTCACTTCCGCCCAGATGGCGTCAAACTCGGCCTGGTTAGCGGCGATAATCATTCTCCAGGACGCGTTTTCAATGGCGGTGCCGGCAGCGTCATAAATGGCTTGCAGTTCGCTGTCCGGGTTCTCCACCGAATAGTTGTTGATGACCGGGGTCTTGACATACTTGCCCTTCGCGGCAATGTATTCGTCAATAGCCACAGCGCCGGTAAACGCGCGCCATTCCAAATCGGTTTGGCTTAAATCGGGGCTTTCCCAATACTTGGCGCGGTAGGGCAGGTTGTTTTCCGGGTTAATCTCAAGGCCGTAGTTGGTGGTGCAAAGCCGGGGCAGTTGCAGCATGCCGTCGCCCAGGTTTCCGCCGCCGAACTCCTCGGGAACCGGCAGGGATTGAATGGAGCCGGTCAGCAGCCCTGCTTCCAGGCCGAACGGGGTGATGTAGGGGATGCCGTTTTCGTCATAATCCCATGTCAAGCCTTGCGGGCCGTTCGTTTGAACCATAATTCCCTCGGGGGTGGACAACCAGTCGATGAAGTCCAGCAGCCTTCCGGGGTCTTTGCAGTTCTTGCCGAAGGAGAACATGCCGGTCACGTTGCCGACAGATTTGGGATCTAAGTACTGCGCCACATAGGTGTACTCGTCAACGACAACGGGCATATAGCCGATGCCTTCGTTTCTAAAATCCGCTCCGACATACCAGTCGTTAAAGATAAAGGCGAAGGGAGCGGTTCCGGCTTTGGCGCCCCAAATATCCGCGGTGCCGGGAAGATTGGGCTCCAGAACGCCGTTTTGATTCAGTTCAAAGAAGAATTGCAGCGCCTTCTTGTAGGGGCCGTCATCGGACAACAGATTGTACATCGTGTGTGATTCAAGGTCGTAATGCAGATATTGCGTCAGCTGATGGCAGCCTAAGAATTGGGTATACCACTTCGCGCAGGCAAGGCCCTGGTTGCCGTCCCAATCGGCGAACAGCGGCAGTGCGTACACCGGGCCGCCCTGCGTGTCGTCAACGGCTTTGCACATATCGGTTAAAACCTGCACCAAATCGGCGGCCGTCTTAATTTCAGGCGCGCCGATTTTATAATACGCGTCCATCCTCAGATAGGTGAGGCAGGCGTTCCCGTCAAAAACATAGGCGTCTTTTTGTGACGTAACGGAGAAACCCATGCCGTAGAAATCATCGGTGCCCAGGAACAGCTTGGGAAACGCCACGCCTTGGGGGAATGTGGCAAAGTAGTTACCGGCGCGGTCCGCGTACTCGGAAACGTCCAGCAGCAAGCCCGCGTCAAACAAATCCTTGGTCGCCTGGTAGTAGATAACCACCAAGTCACCCACATCCCCCGTCAACGTGCGGGTGGATAACAGACCGGGGTCGGAAGCGATGTTGACGATGTTGAACTCCATGTTGAACTTATCCTTAAGTACCTTTGCCATCCAGCCCGTTTGCGAGCCGGAGTTGGAACCGGACGCTACCATGACTTCCATCGTCAGAAAATCATCGTACGTTTTGGCCTCCGCTTCGGCCATGGTGAACGCGGGCCCCATGACCAACGCGGCCATGATGACCGCAAGCAAAGCCGCCGCCCATTTTACCTTTTTCATGCAATTGCCTCCTCTTTTGATTTATGGTAAACCCACTCTGCGTGGGACTCCATCGGCTTAACCCTTCACCGCGCCCAGCATAATGCCCTTGGTGAAGTGTTTTTGGAAAATGGGATAGACGAATAGTACCGGTATGGTAACAATCATGGCCACGGTCATTTGAACCGTCGTCGGATTCATCAATTTTTGAATGTCGTCGGGGTTGACGCTCGCGTTGGCCCTTATCTCGGACAGCAGCGTATTGGTTTTGGATACATATTTATAAAGCACATATTGCAGCGTGTTGTATTGGTTGCTGCCCAGGTTCACGTTATACATCAGCGTGTCGTAAAAAGAGTTCCACTGCGCCACGGCAATCCATATCGCCACGGTAGCCACAATGGGCATGCTCAGCGGAAAGATGATTCTAAAAAAGCTGGTTAGCAGCCCCGCCCCGTCTACCTTTGCCGATTCTTCCAGTGACGGCGGTATCGACTCAATATAGGTTTTGGATACAATAATGTAAAACGGTATAATAAGCCATGGCAGAATGTACACCCAAAAGGATCGGGTAAGGCCGATATTATGGTAGATTAAAAATGTCGGAATCAATCCCGCGCTGAAATACTGGGTGATGACAATAAAACGGTACCAAAATTTTCTTCCCCACATGGGTTTGGTAAATAAGTACCCCATGTATACCGATACCAGCGTGGTGCACACCGTGCCCAAAACCGTTCGGTACAGTGACATCAACGCCGCCGGTATCATGGCTTCTATGTTAAAAATGAGCGAATAATTGGTAAAGTGAATTTCACGGGGCCATAGAAAAATCTCACCCTTGTTAACCAGCGCGTTAGAGCTGATGGTACAAATAAAAATGTACCAAAACGGATAGATACAAACAAGCGCAAACAGGATGAACAAAACATATGTCATCACGGTAAACAGCCTGGAGCGCATGCTTTCCTTCCGTTTGTGCGTTATCACTTTTCCATCATGTGTCATTCGCATCCCGCCTATGCTCGTTTTATTCGCCCCTGGTTTATTTTTATCTTAAACAAGCGATTCTTTTCGCGTCAGGTTGGAAATACCGTTGATGATGAAAAGCAGTGCGACGCCCACGATGGATTTTAAAATGCCTACCGCGGTGGCAAAAGGAAAATCGGCCATGCCGGAAAGCGGAAATGCCTTATAGTATGTAAAAAGGTCAAGCGTCACAATTTTACCTGTGGAACTGGAATTAAACGGATTGGAAAACAATAGATACTGCTCTAAACCGGTTGACAGGAAGTTCGCGGCGTTTAGCATCAGCACCACCAGATACGTCATCATCAGCCCCGGCACGGTAATATGCCATATCAACCGGAACCGGCCGGCGCCGTCGACCCTCGCGGCTTCGTACAGCTCTTGATCGATTCCCGAAATGGCCGCGATGTAAATAATGGCGTTCCATCCAAGCCACTTCCATTGCTGCCATAACCACATCTTCAGCCAAGTATTGTTGTCATTCATCAAATAATTGATCGGCGCGTGCGATGGGTTCATCAGCTTTTGTAAATCATTCATCAAGCCGTTGCCCGAGAAAATGACATACGCGATGGCGAACACCAGCGTCCAGCTGACAAAGTTAGGCAGCGTGGTAACGGTTTGCACAACCTTCTTAAACTTCTTGGCCTTCAGTTCGTTAATTAAAATGGCGAATGTCATGGGAAGCCACGATGTGATAATGGTAAGCCCGCCCATCACGCAGGTGTTCTTCAGCGCGTTGTAAAACTGCTTGGAATAGGCCGGATGCGTAAACAGATTGATAAAATGCTTAAATCCGATATAGGGCGCTTGCGCTAAAGTCATGATTTTAGGCGGGTTATATCCAAAGAAGGCATAAATCCAGCCATACAGCGGCAGGTATAAAAATAAAAAGGCGATGATTAGAAACGGCGCGGCCAACCCGAAAATGACCCATTTTTCTTTGGATTGATAACGCGGTTTAAGTCTTTTTATTTGTTTGGAAGCATCCATACACAACCCCACCTATACAGTACTTTGCCGTTTCCGCATGCCCTTGTCAAGCCCCGAACTCCCTCACCCTTCTGCGCATGCAGTCCGCCGCCGCGACCGACTGCACCGCCGATGCCAAATCCCCTTCGGGTATATTTCCGGCGATGATATCATCAAAAAAAGACTTGTTCTCCCAGTAAAAACCCTCCCGCTCAAACCGTTCGCTTCCGTCCGGCGTATCGCCGCCGTTCATGCTAAAAATGATTTCTCCTTTGCGTAAATGAATGAGCCTGCCCGTTAAGTTTACCGCATTTCCCATAAAATCTAAAATCATTGTGTCTCCGTGCAGGTTTACTACGGCTTTTTCGCTGTTCATGCCGGTTACGGGGCATATGGATAGGTTCACGATGGTTCCGTTGCCCATGATACATTGCATATGCGTGTCCGCCACGTTTTCGCCAAGCTCCGGATACGCCGCGTATTCAAAGCGTATGGCCTTAAAGTCCGAGCCCGAAATAAAACGCACCGCGTCCAGCGCGTGTATGGCGGTGGTTGAAAAGTCACTGTCCGGCCTGTCTATACGCAGCATATCGTATTGAAGGCTTTGGATACGCTGGCCGGAGTCCGCAAGCAGCGTCTTCATTTGCCTGACAAGCGGGGCATACCGGCGGTTGAAAGCGACCCGAACGGGAACGCTGCGTTTAGCGGCAATGTCCGCCAAACGTATGGTATCCTCCGGTGTCTTTCCGGGCGGTTTTTCCATTATCATCGGAATGCCCGCCAGTAAAATCTTCTTCGCCAGCTCTGCCGTTAAATCTACCGGTGTCAGCAAGCAAACAGCGTCCGGCTTCTGCCGCGCCAGCATGTCATCCAAGTCGGTGTAAGCCTGTAAGAACCCAAAATCGTTTTGAAACGCGGCGGCTCTTTTTTCGTCGATATCACAGCACCCGGCAAGCACGGCGTCTTTGTTTTCCGAAGCGTACTTGACATAAGCGGGCCCGTGCATGGCGTTGGCGATGCCCCCGCATCCCGCAACACATATCTTAAAGCTCACAGGTTCACCTCGCACAGCTCCGTTTATCCCGAGACAATACCGCATAAACGGTGAAACAGGCAACAATCAAACAAAGGGGATTCGGCAAAGATCATACGCAATGTTTAAGTATACGCGCATTATACACGTTGATGGCAAGGTTGGAGTATGTGGTTTATTTGCCTTTGCATGTCATATCTTTTCAATCTGTTCCCGGTTTGTCAAGCGGGTACAATTCGTTTCTTTTTTATCTTATAAAAGCTTCCACTTATCCGCCCATCGCGGCGCGTCCTCCGCCGCGCAGCCGGTGATAAACATCAGCGCGTCAGACCCGACCTCTTTTACAAGGGGTTCCACCTCCTCCGGCCGTACATACATCTGGCAGCCTTTACCCGCGGCGCGGATTTCACGAATGACATCCACCCATTGCAACGCCGCTTCATGCCCCGCGCCCGGCTGCCACTGAACGACACGCAGTTTGCCAAGTGACAGGATTGATTTTAAGTGTTTCAGCGCTTGCACGCCGTCCAAATGGTAAAAGGAATAGTCAACCGCATCAACGATATCCGATATAAGCGGCAGGCAGAACGTGTTGAACATCTCGCCGGAAATCATGTATGAAAAATCCTCTTGTATCGCCGTGGTATGCGTCGGGCACCATATGCCGTGCCATGCGCTCATCTCGGCGCCGGCGCTTTTAAACAAAGCCGCCAAACGCAAGTACTCCGCGATCCATAAATCGTTGATATGTGTCAATGCCCGTTTAACGCCGCACGGATTATCGTATAGGGCATACAGCAGTTTTTCAGTACCGATCAACGCCGCTGTCGTATCCGCCGCGGCGCCCGCGCACCAAGGCGAGGCGAGCGCCATGCCCTTGCTTGCCCCAAGCGCCAAGCTCAACGCCTTTTCCATCCGCTTGCGCCACGCGCCGCCCGCGTCAATGGCAGCCCTTTCAACATCCGCGACGGAGGAGTGGCCGGGGCTGACCCATATCGTTTCCGTACTGTCCCATTCCGCGTGCCCGCCGAGAAGCAGCGCGGCCGCGTTCGCGCCGTAATCTACGTAATAGTTGGGCGCGGCCTCTCCGTAATAATCATTTTGGCGCTGCCGGGTGATGATGGTTTGAACCATTTCATCCGGATGAAGCCAGTATGTGTCCGCCGGCGGCGGCTCGGCGGGACATCCGTATCCGGTCAGCAATATGCAAGGCCGCTCCGCCGCGCCCCCGTTCCAAAAGTTTAAAAGCCGTTCCCGGGCGTCAGCGGTTAAGACACTTAGCATGGATTCTTCCTTTCGCAAAGCCGGTAACGATTCCTTTCCGGGATTATGAGGTTTAATGATAAAAAATAATAATATATCTTCATGCAGTGCGGTGGCTATGTGGTTTCTTTCCTTTTTAATGTCTTATCTTTTCATTATTTACAAGGGGAGATAACCGCTTTATAATGTCCCATAGTGTATCAAGTGAAAAACGGAAAAAGGGGGGGATAGCGTTGAATAGCAACATGCTCTGCGAGGTATTGGAAAACGCGTGTATAAGGCTGGTATTCTTTGACCGTGAAAAGCATAAACTCAACGCCTCCAAAACGCTCTCCTTCCGGGATTTTGACATTTGGTATATTCTTTCCGGCTCGGTATTGATAGACATTAACGGCAAACGGTATACCTTAAAACCCATGGACGCCGTCCTCATGACGCCGGGAACCACCGCAAAGTTCTATGTTACAGAGCCCATGGAGCATTTATACTGCCATTTTATCGCCGAATACGGCAAGGCTGACGGTCTTCAAGGCAGCTTTACCGATCATCGTATACCGGAACGGCAAGCCGGCATGCTCAAGGAGTTTTCCGATCATTTTCAGCGCTTATTGCAAGGTGATCTGTATGCCAAGATCGTCATTAAGTCTATCCTAAAGGTTTTACTGTGCGATATGATACTATCTAACCCCGACAATCAAGCCTCTTTCTTTTCCGAAACCGCATACGCCGACCTGCATTCTCTTTCCCAAATAACGGACTATATACGCGCGCATGTCTGCGAGCCCCTCGTCGTCAAGGAACTGGCCAAGATGTTCCATTTTAATGAAACGTATTTTTGCCGTTATTTTTTAAAGCATCTGGGCGTCTCGCCCAAACAGTATATCGCCAAGCTAAAAATGGACCATGCCCGCCACTTGCTGCTTAATGAAGGGCTTTCCGTGAAGGAAACAGCCCTGCGCGTCGGTTTTTCAGATTCATTTTCATTCTCCAAACAGTTCAAGCGCATGTACCGCCTGCCGCCGCTGGCTTTTAAAAAGCTCAACTCCTAGCCGCGCGCTGCCCGTGCCGCCTTTATTCCGGACCGCGCAGATTACCGTTTAGCAGTACCAATGGCGCGAGCACGACCGTAGCCGTTCCGTCTACCGTCACCTCGGCGGCAAAGCGGTTGACGTTTTCCGGCACTTCTTGTGCGGTAAACCGCAGCGTCACCCATTCACCGGCGTTTATTTTACCCCTTTTAGAAGGGCTAACCATCCAACCATCCGGCGTATAAATCCGCAGGTTCAAGCCCTGCGGTATACGGTGTTTGCGGATTACTTTCAGACGGACGCAAATCGGCTGCCCGTCGCGGGCAAACACGCCGTCGGGATAATCGGTCATCACGTCCATAAACGCCGTTTTGGTTATCGGCCCGCGCTGGCATGGATACAGATCGGCGCCATGGCTTAAGGATTTCATCTCCCCGGCCTCGGTAGAATCCGGCGCATCGCCCGTAAAGCGCACATGCGGCGCGTGCTGCGCCAGCACCTTCACGGCAATGTGATAAGTTCTGTCTGTCAGCTCATCAATATCCCGCGGCAGCAGGTCGCCCATGTAGCCCAAATCGCCCAGGTTCAAACTGATTGTCTTGATGGCGCGGCCGATGGGCGCCTTCCATTTTTCGGGGATGCCGTTGATACCGTGAATAATGCCGTAAATTGCCGCAAAGGTTCCCGCCGTGCAGTCCGTGTCCTCGCCGCAGTTGATAATAATGAGCAGGGATTTTTCAAAATCCTCTTCACCGTAAAGCCAGCCGATAATAATCAATGCGATATTCAGCGGCGCGTCATAACCCAACTTGCCGTCCGCGAAACCCTTTGCGCGGTCCTCATCGGATATCAATGCCCATGGGGGACATTGCCCCCTATGATGCGTCATCAGTTCGTCTCGAGC
>Ga0123354_10011886_pt1 | contig 13478 bp, 7 predicted proteins | sample TergutLab28metaG_2_FD_97872 | JGI IMG/M metagenome (GOLD analysis project Ga0123354, IMG submission 97872) | Labiotermes labralis P4 segment gut microbial communities from Petit-Saut dam, French Guiana - Lab288 P4 | ecosystem: Host-associated > Arthropoda: Insects > Digestive system > Gut ... | reverse complement strand
TTCCAAGTTGCCACTACATGCTTCTCATGTAGCCCTCCGGACTTAAATCTAGTAGTAACCAATTTCATGTTTTGTTTACATGTAAAATAACCACTGCCACCGGGTGACAACCCAATTGCAGTTAATAAATATTATTATTATATTATATCATAATGTCTTTAAATCTGGGAACCTCAACCTTCAGGAAACCTCAGGGACTGTCCAGGCCTGTACTGGGATTGATTTGCCTGTACAGCGCAAATACTGTGGAGACGAGAACGGTTAATTTGTGGTTTTCATCAAATTACCGGAAAAAGCAAAGAATAATATATAGAATTCCACCACGGCTCTCTGACAAATCCATTTCAAATTAATAAATAGCGTGCAACTCCTTTACTTGACAATGTACATTTTAGAGAATTCGCTATGCTGCGTAAGGTAAAACAAGTCTCTCTCTGTGTGCCTCATGAAGGGTAAGTATATTTACATCTATTCCCAAATTCGGTGCTAGACAGGGGTATTTGATAAACTTCAAACACCAGCCGCATCAAAAGAGGAAAAATAACACCCTGTAACAATGCATCAGAAGGCTCCCATTACCCACGTCCCTTCAGTAAATGTTTTCAATCGTACGGATACATAAAGAAACATGCCGATAGTGGGACTCGAACCAACATAGTTTGTTTCCGAAGGCTTACTGCTAGCACACGTTCAAATGTCTGGGCCAAGCCTGCTCACAGTAAGAACGGAACGGTCCAGTCGACTCATCCATCCCTATCGTAGCAGCACAACTGGGAAATTTAATGATGTTTATTTAATGTTTTAATTTCAAATTAAGCAAATGTATTGTTGTCTTCTGTTAATATATATATATATATGCGGTGTGATTGATTGTAATGAATGGAAGACAGAGAAACACCACGAATGCGCAAATATGGAGAATGAAAAACGACTCGAATTATGATGACAACTGTACCGCACGTCACTGCCTGAGCGGGACGTACGAAATATCAGGCCGATGGATTTTTGTTCGACCGAATGTACAGTACTGGACACCTGGAAAAGATAAACGCTTCTTAAACTTTCCCGAAATGTAACCGTGCTTCCTCAAAATTCCTGCCCATAGACTTTTTACCACAGACATAACTGTACACTGCCCGTTGCACACAGTGTTACTGAACAAACTAAGAGCAGTCAGTGCATTTTGCACTATGGCGCTATCATGACAGGAACCGACTAATTTTTAAAACTTTGTCTTCCTATTTAGCAGATTATTCAGCATTTTTCGTTTTTTTTTTTTCTAATCTTTTAGTTCATAATTTTCGTATTACAGATGTGTTCCCCCCCTCACCTGAAAAATGAAAAGAGGTAATTTCTCCTCTGAATAGATAACATTTGGGCTCCGGCTTCAGAAGGTCCCGGGCTCAAATCCACTTCTACAGACCTGCAATAATGATTCGGTTTCTTTCTGGTTTCCGGAGTGCCTCCACTCCAGTGCTGGAATATTAAGAATAGCTTAATTATCACAGCCTTTTCAGCGCTCTTTCCTAATTATTTTTCAATGATTACCCTACCATTTAATGCACAGCAGTTTGACAAGTATGGATAAATAAAGAGACAGGGAGAGCAGAGTTCTAGTACAGTAGTTCGTTGCTACATGTAGTTGCTTCATACACATGGCAGATAATGAGACCTCAGAAAGACAGAACGAGAATTTGACATTCAGAGGACCGTTCATCGTGATATATTCTTATAATAAAAGCCAATGAAATGCACTATTTCTCAAATTTATTTCATAAAAATACTCTACATATTTCGGAAAAGTCCATTGTCCATCATCAGGAGTATCTGAACACTGTACACACGCAATAGATATTTGTCATGCTAGTTCTGTTGGCTGTATGGTAGCGTGGTCAGGATGGAACTAGTTATTGGTTCAGACGGTAGTGAGTGGCGGTTTTTATTGTTTTCTGGCATTGTGAGTTTTTGCCATTTATTTCGATGGATATATAGTTAGGTGCTAGCCGTTTTTCTCTGCATATTTTGTTATACCATATCGCCGCTTTTGTCTTGTACACTTTTTCTTTGGTGTTAATATAGTGATACGTTTCTTTTGTTGTTTGGCATTGGCGAAACTGAAATTCAGAGGACCTTCCATTGTTATATATTCTTATAATAGAAGTCAATGCGTTGCACTATTTCTCAAATTTATTTGATAAAGTACTCTACATGTTCCATCCTGACCACACTAACAGACTGCCAGAAGAACTAGCATGACAAATACCTATTGTTTGTATACAGTGTTCAGGTACTCCTGATGATGGACAGTGGAATTGTCCGAAACATGTAGAGAATGACAGTCAAGAACCAACTATCACGAAGTCAATCCTTTACGGTGAACCAGTTACAAAAAACCTCGTAAGATACTAATATAACACTTGTGTATCAAGACGAGAGAACAGGCAATGTCTTTAAGTTGGGATTACGCGTGAGAGCGAAACTCGATAGAGTCTGTCTCACCTGCTTGCTAGAGGCGCTGTCTCACGTGTGACTGCATTCGATAGCCGTCAGTGGAAGGTCGTGGTAACTCGCGTACAGTCGTGTTGTAAACACGTCTTTGCCCGTTAAGTGGCGCCAAGTCATACTTTCAGCTACACCAGACAATAAAAATCCTTTGTAGCTGCGAGTAGCTTGAGAGCAGCTGCGTAAATGGTGACTCAGCGTCTATCGACAAATGCAAAAAAGACGAAGTTAATAAGTTATTATGTGCACGACAGGAGGTTTTGGACAGCAGGCACAGAGCATTATAACAGTCGCGAAAACGAAAGGTATTGGCTTTCAGTAGGTGTGGTGTTGGAACATTATAATAGTCGCGAAAACGAAAGGTATTGGATTTCAGTAGGTGTGGTGTTGGAACATTATTTCGACCGAAGGGAAGCGAAAAATTGTATTGTGCTCCATATGTTGTATTAATGAAATCTATCGGTAATTTTGATGTGAAATGGACTAGTATTATTTACGTTTCTTGCATTATGTATGTGAACCGATAAACTGTCCTAGCACGCAAGTCTCCAAGAGCAGTAAAACCCTTAGAACGTGGAACTGGGAAGTTCCCGGTTGGAATATCAGTCCGCTCACCGACTAGCTTGAGATCCTCCATGCTTTCCCTCATTCCTTCCGAGCAAATTCCAGGACAGTAGGCTTGTCGTAACTTTCTATATCCTTTCATACCAATTATTCACTATCGTTCAAACATTCGGCACTATACAGTGTAGTTACTGGCAACGCCATTAAATAAACTACAACTGGACAAATAATTGCCGTTAATTATCTTTGATGGACTGTTTGTCATGCGTAATCTATACATTTAAATGATTACGTAACCTATATTCGTTATTTGGCCTATATATGTAAATAATATATATGAAGTACAATTAACTGTAACCCAATATTTTCATTTCCTGCTTCTTCCCTTATTAATTTAATAGGTAACGTCACAACATGGCAGCGAACGCGAGCCTTTCCGTGACGGAACGGTCCTGAACTTCCTTAGTCCATTCCAACTGGTGCACCAGCAGATGATTTCGTCGCCGCCACGTTCTTGCTCTCAGAACTAGCAAATTTCACTCACATGTGTAAATGAAAATTCGTAGAGAATTCTGGCTAGTTCGCCGCTCTCAGAGCAGCCCCTGCAAGCCAGCCCGCCAGGAATTTGGTCTCACTGCAAACATCTTTGCTACTTCCTCTCGATAGGAGGCACGACACTTTGGTCTCACGTGAACACGCAGCTTTACATTAGGGCAAACTTTAGTAAATCTACGTCAGTAAATTTAGGAAAAAACCAAGAGAGAATTAAAAATAAATTTGAAACTATCTTCTTCGATCTAAGCCAGAGACTTAAAGGGGAAAAAATATCATTCATGGTTTTTATCATAATCTTGACATATATGGAGTTGAGTTTTGTGATTGTGACAGAGTGGCTAAATATTTATTATAAAATTGAGAATCATATGTCATTTTATAAACAAATACTCATAATTTGTAACAAAATTATTTACCATGTAAATATTTTTGGTCCTTTACTGCAGTGTGTCATAATATCTACCACGTCTAAAATTAAAAAACGGAAAATAAGCAGACTAACAATATCATTTTACTGAGGTACAACTGCCCAATTCGAGCCTAACGGCCTCAATGTCGAGGTTTCTAGATTACGCAAATTAGAAACGCACTCGCCAGGATTCCGATGTTCAGCCTGTCGAAGAAGCCATCACCTGCACCCACACATCCAACAAGAGAGAATAATATCCATGCCAGCAGCGGGATTCGAACTCTCACTTCCAGCAATCAAGAGGCTTCAGACCTACGCCTTAGACCAAATGACCACCAGGATTGATGGCCTAACAATATTACAAGTCCCTTTACCAGACGCCACGTAATTTCAAAGGGTCAAATTGAAAGCAATGTAGCAAGGATTGTCACGTGGTTACAGTAATAAATAGACTTTAGTATTTGTAAGCTGTTGCTACAGTAACTTTCTAAACCACAGTGTATGTTTCTTTGGAGCAGTTCATGGAATATTTGCTTTGAAAGATTTGCGTCGCAATATTTCTAGCATAACGACAGAAAATCAAGAGCCAGTTCTGTCATAAGAAGCCAGAGTTCTGGCATTTATAGTGTTCAGCCACGTGAAATTAACAACAGTAATATCAAGTCTGTTGTCGCGAAGTGGAACATTTCGTATAGCATCTGCAAGTGGTCAGAAAATAAGTTTACAAAGCTTGCAAGTTGCGTTATTTATTTGCAGCTGTACAACAAACAATTCAAAACTGAATGTTCTACTAAAGCATTACTCTCTCACACACTTCTCTCCACATCTCAGACTACTATTGAGGAAGGAAAAAACCCCCTGGTATAATCACAATTATCAGGTTGTGCAAGTACGAAAGTTGAAAGCTGCGTAATCTTACTGGCCGTCCGACGTGTGTTGTGGAATATTTGTTATTAATTTGTACTGTAAAGTTGAAAAAGGAAGGCTAACAAAGCGAGGTACAGTTATTACAAAAAGGCCAGCGATTGGGCTCTTAAGATGTTCTGCTATGTTAAATGAGAAACAGCGTGACTATATCTGGTGACACGATGTACAACCACTTATGCCGCTCTAGGCAGTCATTTATTTACCTCCTAATATGAAGTCCGTGTAACTGGCACAAACGAAGGTATGTATACTCAGAGAAAGGTACTATAATGTGAAAGAAAGAAAGAAAGAAAGACGACATCAGCTCGTAAGATTCATGTACTTCCAAATAACTGCTAACAAATATGCGTTGTTAACGTTAATCTTACAAAGATTAATACTTTGAACAGAAAGTAGCAACTTTTTGCGTTTACCACACGGCGCTCTCTAGCACTTTCTTGTACATTTAAGATCACCAGTTGTTCTCAACCATAAGTGCATTTCTTGTGTCTGTTTTAAAATGTACAGTATTTCTGCTGCAGAGAGTGACTACATAAATTACGGTATATAACTCATTTTCCTTTTTATGTCTGCAGTTATAGCGTGACCAAAGACAATTCGTATCTGCACCAGTACTGAGTCGTAAGAGAGATCATCTCCGGAGTGGAATATCAGACAAATAATTTCCCTTACCGAATCACCAAGCGCCGTAATTCAGTGTCTATCGTCGTCAAACGTGTAGGAATGTGCTCCGTCATAGACTGCGTGTCAGCTGTCAGGTTTCTTTTTCTTTATGGATTTTTCCTATAAGCAAATATCAAGATTTTTATTCCAGACTAGCAATAAACCGCTTGTACTTTGATTTTTTTATGTTAAGGTTCAATACTGCCACAAATATATTACTTTCAAGAAAAGTTTTTTAAATTATAAACAAAAGTTTGTACTCGGACTACTGAATGTAGATCTTTAGCTTCTTTTTTATTTATAAGATAGCATGATTGAAAAAATGTTCTCTCGAAACAAAGGTCTTCCGGGTTTTTATACCATGCAGTGAACCAGTGTTTCAATCGTTTCGGAGGAAAGTGCTGCCTCCCTCTTCCTACAGATTTTGATTAATCCTCCAAGGGCCAGTGTCGACATTATACACCGCTGGGTTTGACACTTAGCAAGACAGGCAACTTACGTATACACGTAATATTAAGGCGCGTTCGCTTAACGATTGTTGCAGTGGAAATACATTAAGTATTAAATAATTTGTGTTTCTAAATTCTTGCCTTGCACATTGCACTATTTCTGCGCCCTATTTTTTCCTTCTGTGGCCTGTCTAGCTTTACCATATTTTTTCATTATTTAAAAACGGCAGGATTTTCTAAAATAATTGCACATAAAGTGGGCTGGAAATGGCAGATGGCAGTTGTGTAGAGGAGATATGGAAAAGTTATAAGGATATAATTTTCGAGGGTAGCAAACGTTACGCACCTCAAAAAAATTCTGAGTAAAAATCCAGACCCTGAATTCTATAATAAGGAAGTAAAACAGCCAGAGGTAAAGGTGGGGAAAATGCACAATAAGAGAAAATCTGGGCAGCCTAACCCAGAGGGACTGAAACGATTATCCAAGGAGTTACTGGTAGCAAAGAAGGAGGCTCAGAAAACATTTTTACGTCCGGTCTTACAAAACGAAGTTAGATGCTGGAAAGAGTTCTATAAGTATGTTAAATGACGTAATGGAAATACAGAAATATTCCAAGATCAGGCAGTCAGCATTAATAACAGGAATAATGCGACAAAAGAGTGCTGGCAGTAAGTTTATTGTTTTCAGGAAAAGAGAACTTCAAATAACACTTGATAACACTGCGTGAGAAACTTCATGACTTTTGCAAATACACCTTAGATTAATGTGGCATGCTGGTAGTTCGGATTGTAAAAAAAAATATATAGCATTATAGTGGGTGAATATGATGGAATATCATCACTGCAGAATATATAGATAGAAGAAATTATGAGTTATTAAAATTGATCATGTACATCTTACAATGAATAAAAACAATAACTTCTTTAATGTGCTCTTTATGGCGGTATCCACAATCAGGAGGTGACAGAATCGAAACTCAGTCATGTTAACTTTTGAAAATACCAGCTTGTGTCAAGTGATGCACTGTAGTTAGAAAACGTTTGGCGACGTCTTGCTTCTGAGAGTAAGTATAAGGCCTAGAGACAAACAAAAAAAGATACAAATATACGAGACAGTACATACAAGTGGATAAAATGAGTGGGATGTAGTAAAGAAAGAGAAGCACGAGATACATCTTGTTATAACTGCGAAATTTACCCTTACTGATAAAACAATGGAAAAGAACCCTTCCTTGTAAATCTAAGGAAGACCCACAACAAAATGGAAAATGAATCCTTTGTCACTGTTGTAGCACAGTGTTCTGAGAAAATAAGGATTTGTGGAGGAAAATACAGCCCTGTGGTCCACGAACGCAGCAAGGTCCTTCGGCAGTATCACAATAATCGGGTCTTCCAGATGGGTACAAATTCTCTAACTGGGTCAAGGTTGCTTGAAACCGAAATCTACCTAACCCTTCAGTAGATGGACCCTGATATCGGCGAAGCTGGTAGGACCGGAACAGCTGTCCTTTTTGTTTTTGACAATATATTTACGGTCTTGTTGGGTCCTTTCAGGAACCTGACAGTTACCGGCGGTCGCACGTCTTCAGCAAACTAATTGCACGCAAACCTGGTAAACGCTTATTTTGCAACGTCCACCATGGGCCACGTTTCTCAAGGTGACATCTGTCTCTTCTTCTTGCTGTCTTGCCTTGTGCGGGTTGTCCAGCAGACCCTCCTGCTGGTTTCAGTTGTCCGTTGGAGTCAGTACGGTCTTCTCCGGCATTATACAATTGATCAGAGCTCGCTGGACACCATGGCAGCTCGCAACCGGGATGGTGCATTCGCTCATGGAAGAGGCAGAAGCGGGTCCTACATGAGATTCTGCTGACACCCCAGAAACCTTGTAGTTCGGGAACTGTAGGAATCTGAGAAACTTTTTCTGCACCACAGTAGGAAAGTAAGGAACAAAGTAGCTGGCCTTTCTTCATTCGAAAAATCTTCAATCATCTGAATTTCCCATGGGGAGTCGCCGTAAGAATCTGAGTCTCATGTTATAAGTCATGTAAATTACCGTCTGCAGTGTTTTATATCGTTATTATCTCCAGGCTGTTGCGGTGTTATCACTTTTAAGTAGGCCACGATATGCATTCCCACCCGAAAGCTCGTGGACCATAACCGCCTTCCCATTAGGCGATATATAACTTCCGCAACGTCTTTACAAGTCGTTATAAATGGCAATGACGTACGAGAAAACACAATTACTGGGCCAAGTTCCAAATTTTGAGGGTGTGGCACTCACCCATACTTAAAGTGCTTCAAACATGGGATCAGTTAGCTGCATATCAAAATGTCTAACACCCTCTCTGTCATTTTTCCATAATGTTCATCGGTGCCCTAATGCAGTAATTAGCCTGAACTTGCGTCACTGTCTCCTCGAAACCCACATGTATGCTGCACAATTTGGTAGATGACTGCAGAGTGCAGACAGGAACATCCACTGCTGTCTGTGTCAATATGCTACTGGCAACACGCCGTCTAGAGGCCATTTGGTCTTATTTATTTTCAAGTGAAGTGAGACGAAAGAGATTTCAAATGCAAGAAACAAAAAATTAACCTCCTTCCGCCGTTTGTCTATGTATGTTGTATAGTCGATGGATACTGTTTTACTGTTGTACAGTTGATGGATACTGTTGTACTGTTGTACAGTTGATGGATACTGTTGCTGTGTGTTTGATAGACGCTGTTTTTTTTCGGCAGGATTGTGGTATGTACTGTATGCACTGTATGTACTCTATGTCAGTCATACGCTTATTTCATTGTGCTGAGTGCTCGCCTTTATGTAACTCATATTATTTGTTTACACTTTTATTTCTTAGTAAGCAGACCAGGCATGCGAGGAAGGTAGTTTCGTTCCTTGTCTTTTTGTTTATATCTGGTCGCGCTAAATGTTTATCGCGCGAGCAGTGTGTGGGGTCACGAGTACAAGAGTAAATGCCTTGTGCTCCAGTTGTAGTCTGCATAAGTATCTGGAATGGCGACGAGCAGGTATGAATGAAGTTAGACAGGTGTTTCTCAACCGCCGGGCCGCGGCCCGGGCCCTAGTATCAACTATACCGGGCCGCGAGTGGTTCTCCTGGAATTTGTCATTTTAGTTTTCTAAGCATTTTTCATTAATTAATATTTTATAGTGGAAATGTTATGAAGAGAATAATATTCGTGAATGTGTCGAAAAGAACGCTTAAATAACATCTGTGTAGTAAATGTCAGTGACCAAGCCTCATATTCTTAAACATGGAAGTATTCATGAATGATCGGGAATTTTCAGACATCGAAATATTTCAAAATTCGGGAAAGAGAATACCGCTGTTTATGACTGGCCATAAAAATTGCCTGCAAGCCGATTACAACAGTGGGCAGCGTATCCTATGTTCTCAAAACTGAACGAAATAACATATGCGATGCAAATGTTAGTGACCAATTAACAAGAAAGTATAAAGAAAATTTTCCACTGAAATTGAAGATCAAGGCAGTCTGATCCGGTTCTCAAGCCTAGTAATACTAAATACTGTTTCTTCGCAAGTTCGCACTGCACTGTGCAAGTGCTTGTTTCGAAATCCGAGTGCCGTGATTTTTTAAATTTATTAGGCCTACAGATTTAAATTTTAATAAGAATAAGAGACAAGGGACTTTGTTTGATTTTGGTGTCAAGATATCTCGTAATGAAAGTGTTTGTGAAGCAACAAATAATGATTCATCCACCTCAAGCCTACAGAGCGATCTCCAAGATGTACACAAGGAGGGGAAAACTACCAGCACACAGAAGAAAAAGTCTGCATTCACTCGTAAGTGCATGGACAGCTTTTTAAAATTTTGTTTCACACAATGTCCTGACACTGATCAATTGCCACGACCTAAAGGTGTCATTTGTGCTGCTGTTCTGAGAAATGAAGGTATGAAGCCAACGCGACTTATCCGACATCTCAACTCAAAACATTCTCTTCTAGTTAACAAACACATTGAATTTTTTATGGGTAAAAGAGTTGCACTTAAAATAGAAAAGACAATTATTTCCCAAGCTTCAACCACTGACACTTCACTTCTGACGGCATCCTATTTAGTATCAATATAGATAGCTAAATGTAAAAAACCGTATTCCATTGGCGAATAACTCATTAAGCCTTCTTTGATTGCTGCTTGTAATGAATTATTAGTCCAGTCTGCGGCAAGTGAAATGAAAGACATCCCATTGTCGAACGATACAGTTGAAAAGCGGATATCTGATGTGGCAGAAGGTACAGAAACTCAACTCATTGAGAAAATTAAAACATTGAAATTATTTGCATTACAACTGGACGAATCTACAGAAATTCAGAACAGCAGCATTTTGCTTACGTATGCACGATATATTGGCCATTACGAAGGTGACATTTGAAATGTTTCTGAATTACCTGCGCACACTACCAGCAGTGAAATTTTCAAAGTTTTAAATGGTTTCATTGAAGAGAGAGGTTTCGAATGGAAAAATTGCGTTGGAGTTTGTACTGACGGCGCTGCCAGTCTTACAGGTAGAAATTCAGGTTTAGTCACTAAAATTAATGATATGGCAGGTAATAACTTATTGTCAAAGCAGTGCAACATTCATAGGAAAAACCTGGCCTCCAAAAAAATGGCACCTGAGCTTAACGAAGTCCTGTCTTAATCTGTTAAAATTATTAATTATATAAAAACGGTGCTTTAAATACAAGGCTGTTAAAAGCACTGGGCAATTAAACGGGCTCTGATCATCACAATCTTTTTTTTTTCATTCGGAAGTTCGTTGGCTGTCCCACAGTGAAGTTCTCGAGAGGTTATATTAACTCCGAAAGGACGTTGAGATGTTTCTAATTGATAAGAAACGTGACTTGACGCACTTATTTCCAGGATAAGAAATGGGTAGCCAGGCTGGCATATCTCAGCGAAATATTTTCTTACATAAACTAGTTGAATTTAAAAATTCAAGGTCCAGATACAACAATATTTAATGCTTAGAACAAGATCAAATCATTCAAAAAGAAACTCAGACTCTGGCTTAATATGATTGCAGAATGAAGCAATGGAATATTTCAGTCCTACTCAGCTTATACTATGGAAGCAGATGATTTCTATTCACAGAATTCAGTTTCAGAATTACTGCAGCTCACTTGAAGATGTTGATGTTGATGTTGTTTTATACTGAACATGAGGATCTCCGGAGGCAAAATACGTGGATTGTGAACGTTCTGTTGAACACAGAGACAGCCCTTTCCCATGAAGAAACTCTTCAACTTACTGAATTATCATCAGACAAAGAGCTGGAACCTACTTTAAATTCTATGAGTAATTCGAAATTCTAGATAAGAATGAAAAATTAATATCCAAATTTACATGAAATAGCAATGAGATTTCTTCTTTGTTTTTCCGCCACATATCTTTGTGAAACTGCATTTTCAGCGATGACTGTGCTTAAAACGAAACAGAGGAACCGCCTGCAACTTTCTGTCTCCGTTTGGCTGTCACCTCAATTCATCACAGAATTATTAAGCTAACGGACAGAAAACAGCAACAAAAATCTCACTAGCCTAATTAAAATCTTCAAATCTCAGGTGTAATAAAAGAAACCAAGTTTAACAATTCAGTAACTTATAATTGTTGTGTTAAAGTGCTACATTTTTAAATTAAAAATATTAATTAGTGTCGGAACTGGTGTTTAGATTCATACATTTGTATTTTTTAAATTACATACTTTGCATATACAAATATATGGTGTGTGTGTGTGTGATAATAAGTGTTTAGCCGACAAGTTGACATTCTTCTGCTGCTTCCCCTGCTCAGCTGACTTCTATGGTGAGTTACAATGCATAAATATTTTTCTCACTACCTTTTTTTTAAAACCAACATCATTAAACCCAATTCAATAATGCAATAATCAATTTTACACTGAATAATATTATAAATTTTTGGTGATATGAATGGGATATATCAATGAAAATCAGCACAAATTAATTTAATGATGCTGGCCTGAGGAAACTACAATATGCTACAATATTTCATTCGTTCAGGGATTGATAAATAATTTAAATGTAATTTCATATTTGTCAACATGCCACACCGTATACATAAGTGTACTAATACTCTTTATGATTACGCCATAATTAATTATTAATACTTATGTTAGTTTTATGAATTAACTGAAAAAAAAATTGGAAATGTGTTTACGAGTAAATTTGTTGGGACCGGGCCCTCCTCTTATGAAGAAAGAATATACCGGCTCGCGGTCTCACAAAAGTTTAGAAACATTGAGCTAGACGATCTGTGAGTTTTAACGGTAGTGAAGAGACCCACAGTCCCGAGAACTGAACGCAATACGGTTCACTTGTAACAGCATTATTCACTGTTTATGCACAATTAACTCCAGTGCACTTGACGTGGGTATTATTGCGAGTGTGTGCAGCCTGCCCAACTTCCCGTCTTCACTTGAGTTTCGAGCTCCGTCCCTCCTGGATCAATATTCGCGATAGGTTCCCCACCGGGACAACGCAGGATACAGCATTTAACCCTTTACCCGCTAACGTGGAGAATATGGTGAGCTCCGAATAATGCTAGCAAATGACAGATGGGATTTAACTAGGCGTTTAAAGGGTTAATTGCACAGCATCTTGGATAGGGGACGCCATTTAAACCTAACACCGAAAAAAAATAATTGTGCCCCATAATACTGTGCACAAAATTTCTTGCAGCGTTATGTGGAGTCACAAACTGCTTATCCGATTATGGTCTTAAGGACTGTTTCGTGAATTGGCTATTCTTTACTCGGTGTACCAAGATAAACCACTCAGTGATCTTAGATCATATGAAGGTCTTCCTCCTCGAAACGTCTTATCCATTTGCCACTATCAGCATTCTCATGTAATTTCACACAAAAAGCACCTGCGTGAAACAGCATCGTCAAATTTTGTGGGATTGATTAACTCTTTCCAGCCCAGTTATGCCATGTGGCGTCATCTTTTCATCTGTCCTTAATATGCATGTCGTTTGCTGAATAATTGCAGTAGTCATCTTAGCACACTGCGCTGACTTTTCTGCGCTCGGCTGGCTATGCTGACGTCACCCAACGTATGAACAAAGAGGCCAGTTCTTGAGACTTTTGTAGGCGGAGCGGCATGTGCCTGTGACGGTGGTGTGTCGCGTTAGTTGGGAACGATATTTGGAGGAATAACAGTCAGACAGAATTGTTATTTCCGGCCCAAAGTAAAGTATAGATGTGATTTGTTAATGTGTGAACGCACGAAGACGTTCTGTGAAAATTGTGCCTTCATTGTGAAGGTGCAAAATGTTGTGACTCCATACGGCATCATCGGGCATCACTTGAAGGACAGTACGTAACTTTACGGCACCATCGGGCATCACTT
>Ga0123354_10011884_pt1 | contig 13479 bp, 6 predicted proteins | sample TergutLab28metaG_2_FD_97872 | JGI IMG/M metagenome (GOLD analysis project Ga0123354, IMG submission 97872) | Labiotermes labralis P4 segment gut microbial communities from Petit-Saut dam, French Guiana - Lab288 P4 | ecosystem: Host-associated > Arthropoda: Insects > Digestive system > Gut ... | reverse complement strand
TGTTTACAACAACCACCTCACTATCTCGCGCCCCCAGCAAAAAAATACAACCCCCCTTCTCCCGGGGGGGGGGGGGGGGGGGGGCAGGAGCACGAAAAAAGAGGATACCGCAAGTGTTTTAAAAAAACTTGGGAAGAAAAGGTCCTCTAGGTAACACTGCTTACATTTCTGATCAAATTTATACAGTTTAAACATAGGCGATCGGAGATTCTCGGAGCAGTGTGGATAAAGATTTATGGAAATGTAAGGTATGGCGCCGCGTAGATTGCCAAGTGCTCAGCTACGTTACGGAAAAAGCCACCCCCACCCCCACCCCACCCCCCTCACACCGAAGGCCGCCTTAAGTAAATAATTTTCTTTTCCGCGCTACTTCTGACATTACAAAACCACCACAAAAACTGTGCAGTGGTTTTCTTCACCAGATAATACAAACAGGCGTTAAGTCGATGACGTAAGACAGCACAGTGCAACACAACCCTCCTTGCTGGCAGAACACAATGCTTCTAATTCAGTGGCTTTCCAGCATCGCTTCATCATGTAATTGCCATCTAGCAATTTAATTTATATCTGGGCTATTTAACGACCCTGCTATGAACTAAAACTAAACTCCACTGAAGATGAAGGAAGCGGCCTTTGTTTATTTTAGGGCATCATCCATGCATTTTTCCGCAGGGATCAACACAAACCCCATGTAGTACCCTCTGCGTCCTAACCCACATTCGAACCAGAACTGACACAGTAAAAGTCGGAATCCTTTCCACTTGAGGCAAACTTGCTCGACGTTAACTCCATAAGCTTGGTCCGTATATAGTTTAACGACTCACACTCAAACTGAGAGAAAACTGAACATCGAGAATGACAAGACGCAGGTGTAGCCGTCTGCTTTAAGGGATTACCCCAGCATTCAGCTGAAAAAATACACGAAACAAATAATGAAAATTGCCGGAATTTTGTGAGCCGCTAGATCGCAGTTACATCGCATTACTACACTCGGTGATGGATTAGGCCTGACACAGAAATTCGTAGGTAACAATTCTGAGTAACTGTATGTTCTTTAGACTGGAATCCTGGACGCGGCAGTCACCATCGAAGGCGCCCACAAACTTCGCGTTAATTCCCTACAGCAGTTTTGGTCGACAAGCACAGAGCTCTTCGGCTTAACAAGTACAACCCTCGCCTCTAATACCGTTCGAAGGCTCACCATGGTACTCGCAACAGCCCCTGTTATCTTCTTTAAACGCTATTATATGATAATCCTCACATCTGCACTATGTCATCTTTTTAGGTCTTATTCGCTGAAAATTTCTACGCATTTTTCTCCTCATGCCCCGTCCATCTAATCCTAATTACCCTGATAATATTTCATGAAAAGGATAAATTACTGAGTTCCTCAATACAGTAGAACTCCACTTATCCGGATTAATTGGGAAGACGAGCCATCCGGATATGCAGAAAATCCGGGTAATTGGATTTTTCTTTGACAAGAGGCTACGATGGCAGTTTGAAGTGGAAAAAACTCTACAAACGGATGTTGTAGGCTATACGTTTATTTACGTACAAATAAAGCATTAATACATACTTCCAAATTTTTTTTATTTTGTACTATGACCGACATATGCACAATTATTTCACAAATTATGTAATTTGTGAAACAACTGTGCATTTTTTCACATTCGTACCGTGCATCTTGATACGAGTATTATAAAAGTTTCATTTATTCACCAATAGATGCACTAGTGAGTTGTCTTCAAAACAATAATAAAATTTACATTTAATATACATTTTCATGTACATTTTAATGTTTTTAAAGACAATTCACTAGTGCGTCTGTTGGTGAATAAATAAAACTTTGATAATTGTGCATTTGTTGGTCAACGTACAAAATAATAAAAGATGCACGGTACATGCATTAAAACAAAACATACTTCCTTGTTTGTATTTGACAAATGGGGGGAAAATTTAAGCCATAAAAAAGATGTAGTACAATTACAGCACGAAAATATCGAAAAGTGTTTCTGTTTATCTCTGACACCCTGTTGTGACACTTACAAGGAATGTGATACATAAACCGTCAGTCACAACACACTTAGTGATTTTTCAGTTACCTTCAAACACATAAAATGTTCCAGCCACAACCGGCCATCATCATGTAACGACAAAAAAAAATCCAGACAAAATTATGTGCATGTAAACACGAAAACAGTATTAAAAAAAGATCTAAAGTTCTAATCGGAAAATTTCCAACGTAATTTAACCGCAACATATGTGGCTCACGTTACAAGATATATAATTGATTGCATTAAAACTAAAAATTATAAAGTTCAAGCCCAGACTGCTTAATGTAAAGACCCAGTCCGTACCGCGCTGTAAACACTTTTCAACTCGCTTATAAAAACCAATCAGTTTATAGTGTAAGAGGCACAAGTCGCTGTTTGTTCTCAGATAAAAACAAAACACGTAAATAAAGTGTGGGCAGAGCGTACAGTTCTTGAATGTTAAAGTTGTTAGTGCATCAAGTAACCAGTAGGCGTTAAAAGGTAAAACAACGTACTGTACTCCCTGTGCCAGACAAAAGTTTTTTAGTTTTCGATCTTCCGTTCGTAAACGCAAACACTTTTTTTTTTTTTTTCCTGGTGACACTGGGTAGTTGTATCGAATGTTATGTCGTAGTTCTGGCTGTGATTACGACGTTCGATATTTCCTTGTAAAGTCAATGTTTTCCGTTTTAAGTCAGTTAAGTGGGTATGTTTCGGCAGCCTACTGAAGCTGCAAGACGGGGGGCGTCTGCACTATACACAAGCAAGCGGAGTGCTTCTGTTTATGTACGTCCGTCCCCCGCGTTGTGCTCGTGGAGCGAAGAATGACAGTGCATACAGTATGACGTAGATATACAAGTCGATGTTCGATCCATATGTAAAAATGTTGGCAACTGGTTGTTAGAAACGTTCGCATTATAATTAAACCTATTTCTTTCCTAGTTTTATGGGTTCACTGCATTAAACCCTCAAGGCACGTCGCACATTTGAAAGCCTGTTAGTTCAGAATTAAAAATTACGAAGATGAATACAAAACTCTATACAGCGCATCTTAACATGAAGAACGTACTGGGTTATTGTGAGGTAAGTACGTAATGTTAAATGTCTATACCTCCTAAACGGAATTCTACATTGATACAACTCTGTCATCATTTTAGAGCCAGTACACTACCAATCAGTGTCATCTTTCAACACATGCTCCACCATTTAGTACACACATCTGCAGTCTTTAAGTCAGAGACTCAACGCTTTACCTTAAGAGGTAAAGAAAACCAGTAGCACAAGCTTCTCGAAACTGTTGTTCCAGTTCATCACGTATTCTTGGTTTTGACTGGCAGATATCCACGGAATGTTCTCCAGGTTTCTTCCCCTCCCCCCCCGCAGAAACAATATTTCTAAAAATATGCTGTATTCTTTACGTGAAGCAGTGTATACACATCGACGTGTTAGAGGCAATTGCTGTCTCCAGCACCACGGTCCCTGTTGTACATGGCGTCACATTTCAGAACGCACTACTGTTCACAGCCATTGCAGTATGAATCTGAAAGCTCAACTTTATTAAAAAAGTGACGTGTGCATTGTTTTGCATGCCTTTACACTGAATAAAGCCAGAAATGTCGTCCTTACGCTATCCGGCGTACTAAAACAAGGATGGGAAAGTGTACAGTCGTTCTTTGCAGTTTGCACACCTGACCCGCTCGAAGGCCAAGCTGGATGAACTTTGCCTTGGAGTACGTCAGCAGGAGGATGTAAGAAACTCGAGACAGGCTGGCAATGTGTGGGGAACATCATCCTCTGCCCTGCGGTGACATGTTAATTGACTGGGCAAAGAACAAAATGCTAAAATGAATAAAAAAAGATCTATTCCGACTGTAGTCTTGTGGACTACAACGAAACAATGTGGCCTTCTATACGTCTTCGTAACTCAGAAAACCGCAATTCTAAGCATTCAGTATCGTGAAAACATCAAATATGATATCGAACATGTCTTAGTACTAAACGCACAAAAAGGTATGCCTAAATTCATTAATGGAATACATGGCAATCCAAACACAAAGACAGCTAACACGTTCTTTGAAGATGTAGTCGCTGGTTCGATCCCAGCTGGTGTCATTGGAATTTTTATTGCCATAAAATCCTTCCGATCGTACTATGGCCCTGGGGTCGACTCAGCCTCTAACAGAAATGAGTACCAGGAGCATCTCCTGGGGGTAAAGGCGGCCGGTGCGTAAGGCTGACAACCTTACCACTATCCTGTGCCGTTGTCATGAAATCTGGGAACCTTAACTTCCTGGAACCCTCTGGGTCACTCCAGGCCTGTAACGGGACTGCTTTACCTCAGTAATAAATGAAAGTCGCCATCACTGACATCGATGAATGCTTATCACCATTCAGTTCAGAATCAACTGTGTGTCTGCAATGTACAAAACAATGAAGATTAAAACGCACAACTTTATAAGTAGTTTTATTGGGGTGGGCAACTTGGTGCCTCGAAGTACTGAAAGAACATAACAGTAGCTTCGATGATGCTGAGAACAGCGTGCTGCGGAGAATACTGCGACTTACAGGCAGGCGGGGGAATAACAGCAGAACAGATCAACTGTTGTAACAAGGAGCTTAGTAATTTGCACTGTTCAATAAAATGATTAGGGTATTCAAACCAGAGTATGAGATTAGCAGGACAGGTAGCAAGCAATGTGGACAGGAGAAACACAGGCAAGGTTTCCGCAGGAAAAATGTGATGGGGTGAAGCCACTGGTAGAACCAGCGGGAACGACTATGGGAGACTACATCAACATGGGCCTTCAAAAATGACATGTGAACTGGATCCAAGTCGCTCAAGATATGGATAAGTGCAGGTTCCTTGTAAATAAGATAATGAATATTCGTGTAATCTAAAAACGAGTGTAATTTATTGGCCGGCTGAACGGCTATCAGCTTCTAGACCTTGATGTTCATTTACTGCAGATACAAATCCTTTACCGACAAACGGTTGGCACTAAAGACGTAACACCTCTTGATTTAAGTTATTATTAATTTTATTTAAACACTCATGAACACTTTTAATCACCCCGAGACGTGTTATCAATAATGAAAGTGGAATCAACGTAAAAAGTTTCATCTGATATTAATAAGCTAAGAATAGAAGATGCCAAGTTTTTAGAAAATATAATCAGAGGCGATACATCAGAATGTCAACAGTATGGATAATCCAATTTTTTTTTTTTTTTAGATTTAGTGTTGATGCAACAAACTGTGAATTCATTTATGGTATTAGGGTATTTTTATAGTATTATGCCTTTATATTTATTGGTAAAATACTGCAGCCCAGAGATCAGTGCGGCTCGCACGCACCGACGAATTTTGACATGTCTGCGATAAGACAACCGCCTAATCTCCAAATGTGACAGGCCGCACTGCAGTGACACAACAAAACCAGTCAATGGACAGACCAGCATATGCAGTATGAAGTGTACAGAGAACAATACACATACCTCTCACTGAGCGTAACAGTGGCACAATACAAAAATTGCCCATTTGGAATTAATACTATGACTGCTAAAAAAAAAAATATATATATAACAGCTACATGCGACAATAATGGCATCTAGCGGGCTACGTTTTGACTAAGAAGTGTGCCGGTATTTTCAAATGTAGTCGTTATATTGCTGAGTTCAAATCGTAGTGTTAACTGCAAATCGCAGTTTTTGAGTTGTGCCACTGTTGCGTTCAGTGAGCGATATCTACACTCCGAGGAAAATAATGAAACTCAAAGACAGGAAATATATGCAGAGCGCAACACTTCTGGGGCGTTCGCTTTGCTATTGTCTCGGCATTTTTAAACCGTGAACGCTGGGTTTTAACACTCCTTTAAAAGCGGAATACGTAAGATGGGTTATTTCAAACACAAACAACGTTAAATTTTAAAGGCGTCTTTTCACATTTTTGCTCAACGAACACACTACAGCCGATAACACGCGAACTAAAAATAACCAAGAATTTCCCTTATCTTTCTCAATTGCTTTTGCTAAAAAAAAATTGAAATATATGTTTTCCTTTAGGTTTCTGTGACCGTGCATAGTGAGCAAATTGTGAAGAGAGAGAGAAAACCAATAAGACGCAACAATCAGATGTTTATTATCAACACTGCCCGAAACATGTTAAGACAGTGTTGATAATAAACATCTGATTGTTGTATCTTGTTGGTTTTCTCTCTCTCTCTCTCTCTCTCTCTCTTCATAATATGTTTTCCTGCTGAATGAGGTGTTACTGTAGTGAACAGGAGACGTCGGCAGTACACTGACTTATGTTTTAATTAAGTGCATTTTCGTGTACGATTATGCAGATCTGCAAGTTCAGGTAGGCAGGCGCAAGCTTATTTTAGGTAGTATTATAAGTCTTCGGTAATCTATCTATGCTCCGCAAACCGATATTAATAGTCTGGCAATATTCGTGAGAATTCCGAAAACCAATGCCGACTTTCATGTAATCTCTGCATGTGTTCGGAGGACCAATGATCAGAGATGAACACGGGAATACAAGTTAGAAAATTACGCATACAATACGCAGAAATTTATGCGCAGGACGTGTTCCGTAAGTCCTCGCATAATTCAAAACTAGTATTTAAAAAAGACTTAATTTCCCATAGGAATAAATGTAAAGTAGGGGCATGCGCTCTCACAGCGCGTAAATCTACAACCACTGTAGTAAATTAAAAAAAAAAATTACTGTCCGTCGAACACAACTACCTTTCTTGAATTCAAACTTTCACCGTGTTCTGAATGTTGTATGCTTTCTTCTGGGTAATTCCCCGGCTTCTGAATTTTATATGCCGACGTTTCGAAATACTCTGTTTCATATTCATAGGAAGATAGGTACATACCTTCATATGAAGATGAAACAGTCTTCCGAAACGTCGGCATATAAAATTCAGAAGCCGGGGTATTACCCAGAAGAAAGCACACAACAACTACCCTTCTTTACCGTTGCACCGTGCATTTCGTGGAGTCATTTATTCAGCACACCAACTAATGCACATACATAAATTTTTTACATTAAAACATTTAAAATCGCTCCTTAACATGTTTCGATCCTAAGATCATCTTCAGGGAGCTACACTGTTCCTTGCTAAAGTCACATTTTTTAAAACACTCACTGATTAATTTCCTTATATTAACCTGGTGCTGCGGCAGCATGTCTGTAACAAAAAATATATTTATTAAGTAGGTTGTCAAAACAATATAGTAATATTAGATAATATAGTAATAATTGAATTTTGTACACAAATAAATAGGCTATCTGGATTGAAGCGATTTTAAGTGTTTTAATGTAAAAAATTTTTATGTATGTGCATTAGTTGGTGTGCTGATTAAATGAACAACTGCTTTTGTTTGTTTAGATACCGTTACATGTTTTGGCCGTTTACGACAATCATCACGCAGTCAATGGTGTTTTAAAGGTAATGTAAAATACAGTACAAGTGCATTCACTCTGTGGGATCACACACGTTTACAATAATTATTACAAGATGAAATTTTAAAAACTGGTTGTGAACGACCTGAGGTTTGTGAAATTAGAACTTCTAATTTCACAACAGCCAGCTAGTTGACAACAAGTTTTTTAAACTATAATTTTACAAAATTTTATATTGAAATAATTATTCTAAACTTGTGTGATCCCACAGAGTGAAAAAAAAACCTTGTACTGTATTTTACATTACCTTCGAACACTGCACTGATGACCTGATGAATGTCGTACACCGCCGAAACATGTAGCTGTATCTAAATAAAGAAAGGTAGTTGTGTTCTACGATATACAAGAACTTGTATAGAACTATAATTTTGCCTGTTGTTTTGTATGGGTGTGAAACTTGGTCCTTGACACTGCGGAAGGAAAGGAAGCTGAGGATGTTTGAGAATATGGGGTTGAGGAGAATATTTGAACCTAGGAGGGACGAGGTAACGGGGGAATGGAGGAGATTGCATAAAGAGGAGCTAAATGATCTGTACTTCTCACCCAATATTGTGCGGATGATAAAATCGAGAAGAATGAGATGGGTTGGGCATGTGGCGCGTATGGGTGAGGAGAGAGGGGGGTGTATAGGGTCTTAGTGGGGAAACCGGAGGGAAAGAGACCACTGTGGAGACCTAGGCGTAGATGGGTGGATATTAGAACGGATCTCCAGGAGGTGGGATGTGGATATATGGACTGGATTGGGCTGGCTCAGGGTAGAGACAGGTGGCGGACACTTGTGAGTGCGGTAATGAACCTTCGGGTTCCGTGAAATGCGGGGAATTTCTTGACTAGCTGCAAATCAGTTAGCTTCTCAAGAAGGACTCTGCACAATGGAGTAAGTAAGTAAGTAATTAAGTAAGTAAAGTAAGTATAATTAACTGCAAACCAGTTAGCTTCTCAACAAACAAAGACTCTGCACCATGGAGAAAGTAAGTAAGTAAGTAAATATAATTAGCTGCAAACCAGTTAGCTTCTTAAGAAGGACTCTGCACCATGGAGTAAGTAAGTAAGTAAGTATAATTAGCTGCAAATCAGTTAGCTTCTCAAGAAGGACTCTACACCATGGAGTAAGTAAGTAAGTTGTGTTTTACGGATAGTAAACGATTTGTTTGTGAATGTTGCACACACAAGATGTAACTTACTCCATGACACTGTAACGAATGTTTGCTTTTAAACACACTTTTTAAGCAACATAAGTAAATAACAGATACAATGTCATTTAGTTACAATTTTATAAATTGGTGTACTACACTCACCCAAATAACTGCAAAATCACAATATTCCGACGACACTAAAGGTACAGGAGATACAACATGCGCCTAATTAGGAGGTACTGTCTCCTCCCCTAAGATGTCTTTTATGTTTTAGATTCACATAATTTCAAATTGTGCGCATAAAGTGAGACTTTACTGATGATTTTCATACAGCGCCATATCAAATTCGTATAAAATGCGACAGCTGTCATTATGCCGAAAACCATGAGATTTACTGGTAAAAGTACACACTTATCACATACAAAATGTATGTTTTATTTTTTTTTTTTACAACTTATCTTTCGCAAGTTTTCGCTCCGACAAATGGTCAGTAACTTACGCTCTCGGTACGCACAGAAATGCCTTTAGGTTTTTATCAGTTACTTTCACTGATGTCAACCACAACCTAAATGTGCTAAGACAAATTTTATTAAGGCTTGCCAGTCCCAATGTGTACGAATATCTGTTCACGCGTATAGACAGACAGACAGACAGACGAAGCGAATGGAAGAGGTGCTTTGTAGTGCTGGGGACGCACCCTAAGTATACAACAGAAAATGTGGGATATCACATCCTTTTATTGTAGGTGTGTTCGCAAAGCAGTTACTAACGTCACCTTGGTTACCATAGTTACCACTGTTCCTACTGTCACCTCTGTTACAATGGTTATCGTGGGGTACGCGACGGCGCATTTGGTTGAGGCACTGCGCTACAAGCCGGAAAGTTACGGGTTGGACTCCCGGTGGTGTCACTGGAATTTTTCATTTACATAATCCTTCCGGCCGCACTATGGCCCTGTTGTCGACTCAGCCTCTAACATGAAAGAGTAGAGGGGTAAAGGCGGCCAGTGCGAAGGGCTGACAACCGTATCACCTCCATGTGCCGACTGTCCTTAAATCTGGGAACCTCAACATCCAGGAGCTCTCAGGGCCTGTCTAGGCCTGTACAGGGATTGTTTACCTTCTACCAAAGCTACCTTGGTTGCTTATGTTTCTCATGATTTTCGGGTTACCATTGCTACTTGATTGCTGTAACTATGCGAACTGGCCGACAGTTATTTATCTCAGTAGTTAACCAACTTGATGCACAAAATTTTGTTTTACAGTAAGTTTATTTCATGCCTCTACATGTTTCGAGCACATATGCTCATCATCACCAAAATTGCATTACACAGCCTCTGGTATCACCACACCTAGGTGTGATGATACCAGAGGCTGTGTAATGCAATTTTGACCTCCTGATGATGAGCATATGTGCTCGAAACATGTAGAGGCATGAAATAAACTTACTGTAAAACAAAATTTTGTGCATCAAGTTGGTTAATTACTGAGATAAATATACTGAGATGCACGGTCAGCAAAACGTCAAAAAATGGCCGACAGTTTTTTGTTCTTTGGACATTTTCTGTCGTAACTCGAAGCTAATGCTTGGTTAAAACTATTCATTCCGTTTCTCGCACCGCATCTTCAGTTAAGAAGAATATAAATAAATATTACGGAAGAAAGAAGCAATTTCACTGTTCAAATTCGGTTGACTGCCACAGAGAAAACCGGGAAAAGATCACACCATAACAATAACATAACGAACAGGAAATTACATATTTTCAATGGTTTATTTTAAGATAACCTCGGGTGACGAAAGGTCGCTTCCGCCCAACTTAATTAACTAGCACGTGCCACCGCACATTACGTAAACCTGATTACAACTTCCGTTTTCTGTACTTGTCAGCTGATGGACGGTGCCAGCATTCCGCTGGAGATCTGCAGACATGTTAACGAATGTAAATGTCAGACAATGTTCTGTTAAAAAGCTCTATGACAGGGCTTTGTTCATTCATTTATTTAAATGTGGGGTGGAGACCTCAACCTCATGATACTTTTTCATTTATGTTATTGTGATTTTGCCTCTTGATGTCCGATACAAACTGCCGGAAGGTGTTGTAGAAGATACATGGATGCACAGTGTTTAAAATGTTTTGTTCGTTCTGATTATACGAACAGATGTCGATTAACATGCGCGATGGAATAACGATACCAAAAATTCACTGGTACGAAGCTCGGTTACCGCAGATACATCCCTACTGTGGCAAAGCTAATCGTAATACAGATATAACCTAAGGGAGACAGGAAAAAACCAACCCCCTGCATTCCGTTATGTTTTCCCTACAACCGAACACTTTTCCAAAAACAGTCATACATTATACTTACGTAATGTAAACTTCTCGCCACACATCAGTTATTTCGTACAAGTAAAACTCGTATGGAGTTACGTTTCAGTTTCCGATAAGGTATGGGTTATACTGGGTAGACAAGAACCGTATTTTAAAGTTGCATGTATACAGCAACTCCAAATCTAACGGAGGTGGAAAATGAAGGCAGATGCATTTCGTACACTCAACAAGTAGGTTTACTGTAGGAAATGACAGCAGGCGAGGCAATGCGTCGGAACGGCCGCAGCTGTCGTGTTTAAATGGGGACATACACGACGTTTCGTAGCAATCTGAGATATTACTTGGGAATAGAAATTGTTCGGCATTACAATTTAGAGAGATAATATAGCCAAACTTACTTATTTACCCAATGTTATGCGCGGATGTGAAACTTGGCTCTGTGACACCAACGGAAGAGTAGTTTGAACGGTGTCTGGTTAAAGGGTGCTGAGTAGGACGAGGGTGGATGCGTTATCACACTGAAGAGGAGTACATGAGGAACTTCATAATCTTAGCCATTTACCAAACATTAATTGGGAAGTCAAATTCTGGGGAGTAACAAGAGCAGGACATCAATCAAGCATTGGGCAGATGACAAAAGCATACGAAGTTTTGGTTGGAGAAGTGCGAAGAAAAAGAGACAGGTCGATACTTCGGGGTGCAGCGGTACACGCCAGAAAGGAATTGACACACACGCCCACCTTTACCACTGTACCACTCCCAAACAAGACCGCACCAAAAGCACAATCAAGCCTGGCGGGTTGCATCCAAACTAACAGGCACTGACGTCAAAAGAATCCACTGTTCTGATTGGCACGCTGTATTTTCTTTTCCAGATGGACGGATCCTGCCGGAACTTATAAAACGTCAGGAACGAGATTAGGTTGCTGACAACCAATTATAGTCGTCTGTCATCCGTAACTACCGAACGCGCGCCACGCTCCTGACGAACTGAACACAGAAGGCGGTCGGTCAGAAGCGCCGGCCGGCCCCCGCGCCTATTGATCGGGCGCGCGAAGCCAAGCACAGAAACATTGTGCCCGGCCAGGAAAAGGCGCCAACATTGAAATGCAGGCCGTTCTTCTCTGAACCGCGTTCGATATTCTACTAACGTAATAGTGAAAAGCCTTTTTAACACAATTTGTTTCGCAATAGGTGGACACTACCGCATCCCCGCCAGAAGATGAGCGTGTTCTGCAAGCCTATAAATTCTTCGACGAAGGTCGCTTTTTTTCCTCTGGACCTGAGACTCTCACAGTGGTACTGCTGACGACTTCAAGTCTTACAGTATGCCGCGCCTGTCGAATGGTAATTGATTTGCTCATCCCCGTTTCGGAAAAATCGTAGTGCCTTCATCATCAGGGTCAAGCAGTCCGAGGAAAGTGCCTGACCTTGAAGAAGGAACTACGATCCTCCGAAATTTGGGCAACTATTTGCCAGTCGATTACCAGTCGACAAGAAGCAATTTCCCGAAAGACCTGAAAACCCTTTGTCCTCATCCAACGTCAATAGAGCGGGCCTTGGATTACTTTACACCACTCTCGATAACACCCGATTTCTTAATAAACTCCCGGCAATCGAATAATACCGTATATTCTCGAATCTAATCCACACCCTTTTTACAGTTTCAGAGGGCTAAAAAATCATATGTGGATTAGAATCGCGTGCGGGTTAGATTCGTGGTTGTGAGCTGGATTTTGGAAAAATGATAAGAACCGCTGTACGTGCCGTAAGAACAATACAATATAATAATTTATTCTTTTATTTATTTATATTATATAATATTTATAATTTATTATTCATCAGACTCGCCGTCATCACTCATAACTGAATCGTTATCCGTCACCCAGTCACTATCATCAGCTGTGGTGCGTTTGTACCGCTGGCAGTTAAATGGCCACTTCACACACGGCGCGTTAGTTGGATAACGGTTAAAGCATTGGTAACATCCAGTTTTATTCAATCAGCCTACCTTGTAGGCAAGGGGCGGTTGAAGAAAATGTGTGGATTAGATTCGAGAATATACGGTATTTCAGTGCCGGCTTCATTAACTTTCCTTTCGTTTGCCTCTGCAAAACTCTTTTCATTTGCTTTGGAGGCTAATTAAAATCACTTGTTCTGCAACTCAGTCACATATGTCCAAGGAAGCAATAATAATAATAATAATAATAATAATAATAATAATAATAATAAGAGTTTATGTACAGAGATACAACGAATGTGGAACCTGAAATGTACGATTATACCAGTAATAATTGGAGCCACTGGAACAGTAACGAGAAGCTTAAGACAAAATATGGAAGCTCTACCAGGAAGACATTCGGTAGATTCTCAACAAAAGACAGCTATACGTGGAACATCACACATAATACGGAAAGTACTGCAATGTGAAGCTTGAAGCCTGAGCGGTGGGGATCACCGCTGGTTCAAGAGAAGTACCAGGAAGAAATGCCTGTGACAGGAGACA
>Ga0123354_10011883_pt1 | contig 13480 bp, 8 predicted proteins | sample TergutLab28metaG_2_FD_97872 | JGI IMG/M metagenome (GOLD analysis project Ga0123354, IMG submission 97872) | Labiotermes labralis P4 segment gut microbial communities from Petit-Saut dam, French Guiana - Lab288 P4 | ecosystem: Host-associated > Arthropoda: Insects > Digestive system > Gut ... | reverse complement strand
TGTGTGTGGTGTGTGTGTGTGTGTGTGTGTGTGGTGTGTGTGTGTGTGTGTGTGTGTGTGTGGGTGTGTGTGTGTGTGTGTGTGTGGGTGGATGTGTGTGTGGGTGTGTGTGTGTGTGTGTGGGTGTGAGTGTTTGTGGGTGTGTGCGTGTGTGTGGGTGTGTGTAGTGTGTGTGGTGTTTGTGGTGCGTGTGGGTGTGTGTGTGTGTGTGTGTGGGTGTGTATGTGGGTGTGTGTGTGTGTGTGTGTGGGTGTTTTTTTAAATTCACATTCAGCATGCTCCATAACACAGTAATACTACATGATTTACAGTTAAATGTTAACAATACAGTTACATATATTTACACTTAGGTACACTTTCTTCTATTTTCTATAGTTACGGCAGGTTTTAATTTCGGGTTTCTAATCTAGTATTGATTTTTTGTCTTCTATCCGCTGAATTATTAACTAATGAACTTATTAGCCAAATAAACTAACTGAGGTACAATATGTATATATTTAATAAATGGCTTTTAATGCGCTAAAATCTATTTATGTCTCAAAATTCGTGAACGTCTTGATGTGTTTTCTTGTGAGTTGTTCACACTGAGAGGACTATGGTATTTCGTAGGATCCTTCTCTCATTTTCTAGTTGTGTGCAGTTCAAAATTATATGGTTAATTGTCTGTTCTTCTTTTAGTCCACAAGGGCACGTTGAGTTAGGAATAATCTTGAATCTATGGATGTGATTTCTGGTTAAAACAGTGACCCTTTATCAGAGCCGTAAATTCAGTTGAGGCAGGTATCATGGTCTTCATTCTCTCTTTTATGTATGGGAAGAATAATTAACTTCTTGCTCCTTTTGTAGATCTCGTACACTGCTCCTGCCATTTTGTTATTTCTTTCTCCTTCCCTTTCGTAATTATAGTCTGTCTTGGCATTTTATCGCACACTAATTATCCTATGTCATCCGCTGCCGCCTTCTTGGCCAGACGGTCTGCCATTTCATTTCCTTGTATTCCGACGTGTGCCTTCACCCAGTTAAAGAGCACTGTCCACTGTTGGTCCTCAGCCTCTTTATTTCCTTCCTTATATTCCCTATTAGTATGTAGTGTTTGTGTGTGTGTGTGTGTATGTGTGGGTGTGTTTGTGTGTGTGGGTGTTTGTGGGTGGGTGTGGTGTGTGTGGTATGTGGGTGTGTGTGGGTGTGTGTGTGGAGTGTGGTGTGTGTGTGTGTGTGTGTGTGTGTGTGGGTGGGTGTGTGTGGTGTGTCGGTGTGCGTGGGTGTGTGTGGGGGAATGTGGTGTGTGTGTGTGTGTGTGGGTGTGGTGCGTGGGTGTGTGGTGTGTATGTGTGTGGTGTGTGGGTGTGTGTGGTGTGTGTGTATTTGTGTGTGTGTGTGTGTATCTGTGTGTGTGTGTGTGTGTGGGACTGTTGCACGAAATATGCGGAAAAAACGGAGTAAATGGGTACAGCAGTCCCATTACAGGCCTGAAGTGGCCCAGAGTGTTCCAGGTATTTAAAGTTCTCAGTTTTCATAACAACGGCACAGGATGGTGATAAAGTTGTAGCCTTACGCACCGGCCGCCTTTACCTCCAGGAAATACTCCTGGTACTCATTTCTGTTGGAGGCCGAGTCGACCCCAGGGCCTTAGTGTGATCGGAAGGATTTTACGTCACCGAAAACTGCCAATGTCACCAGCTGGGATCGAACCAGCGACCTTGCGATTTGTAGCACAGCACCTTAACCACTGTGCCACCGCGGTCCCCGAATGAAACAGAATACTTCCTTGGTAAACCCTGAATGAAAGTGCTTGCTTGCAAAATATTGTCCAAAAGGCTGATAATATTAAAATGTGTTTTAAAAACTTATGTACTTTTGGTGTAAATTCTAGTCATTTCACACGGGAGAGCGTGCACAGGTGCATCTGTGCACTAGACGGCCACCTATAGGTGTGATGATACCAGAGGCTGTGTGATGTAATTTTGACCTCTTAATGATGAGCACATGTGCTCGAAACACGTAGAGGCATGAAATAAAACTTATTGTAAAACAAAAATTTTGTGCAACAAGTTGATTAATTTTTAAGATAAATTCGCTGAAGATGTTATGAGAACACCGAAACATGTTGGAGTAATTTAATAGTAATTTTACACTACTTTTTTTTTATTTTATTACCGTGCAATGTGTTAACAATGTTTATTAAAACCAGCACAGCACTCACAACGGGGGGATGAACACAGGCCGAACCAGACGGACATAACATAAACAAAACAGCATGCTACCAGATAACCTCATGTACAGTCTGTCTTAGTAACTTCATTCCTACACTAATTTACTATCCCTGAGGATGATCCCATAGAGGGACTGAAACATGTAGGAGATATTTTAAATCCATTTTAATCAAATAATGTGGTTTTAATGGTTTGACAAGTATGTGCAATTAGTTGTTCTTAATAAATATTGTTTACACTACTTATTTGTGCATGTGTTAGTATAATAATAAAAAACATTAATTAGTGTAATAATTATACATTAATAATATGCACGGTATGAACATAAAAATAAATGTTGGAATATAGTTTGATTTTATGCGAACTTATGAATTCAGTATATAGTGCATATTGTTGGAACAATGTTTAGTTAAATAAATCGATAAGGACGCAAGACGTGAACAACAATGTTAATCTTATGATCGAAAGCTGCGGTGTTTAGGCGTTTTGACTTTACTTCGCAAGCAAAGAAACAGAGAAGCTTGGGAACTTCCTGTAGAATTCGTTAATGCCATACAAGGATTCCTCGACAACTCAAATTCGACGCGATACCTGGAAAAAATTTTCCACAGAAAATATACTATGTAGGAAATTGAAACAACAAAAAAAAAACCAACTCAAAATTAAAATTGCGATAATTATTGCATGATTTGGAATTACTGTTCCGTGATTTCGTCAACAAAAGAGGAAACACGACCGGCAATGTAGTATAACGTAACATTGAAGCGCGTTCGTGCTTCCATTTTTGAAGTGGAAAAACAACGAGTATTTCATATTTTGAGTGTGTTTTTGTAGCCTCGGGTATCCAGAATGTAATGCGCATGCGCCATATTGCCATCTTTGGCCTGCTAGGCTCTACAATATTTTCCACATTACCTCATAAATGTACGATTTTCGAAAAAAAAATGTTATTGTTCATAAAAAGTGTCTTTTGATTTTATCTACAAATTTTGTCCGAAATATTTCTCTTTCAAAGAAGAATTGGGCGCGGTATTATTATAAATGTACATTGTTCTTCATGTAAAATGCCCGTTATTCTTTTCCAATTTTAATGAAACTTTCATTTTTTTGACAGATTTTCGAAAAATCCTCATATAAAATTTCACGAAAATCGGTCTAGTGAGAGCCGAGTTGTGCCATGCGGACGGACGGAAGGACAGAACGGATATACATGAAGTAGTCAGTCGTCGCTTTCGCAATTTTACGAATGCGCCAAATAGAACTGTAAACGTCAAGTTGATTTTCCAAGAAACAAGCCTGTAATGGTCTTCGATGTTTTATCGCGAAGAAGCAGAATCCTACAAAACCTGCGGAGTGAGGATTTGTTAACTTCTTGTGAGACTTATGGCTGTCACAGCAGCTATACTGATGAGTCAAGTCTTCTCCAATACGAAGCTGTGTCGACCAGCGAATAGCTCCACAACGTTTCAAGAAATCCTACTTGATTCTTCGTAGGTATTCAAGTAGTCCAAGGGCTATTGCTCTTGAACTGCTTGATTTTTTATGATTACAGAAATACGATTCTTCGAAACGTCGAGAAACAATTCCCCAAAACATAAAGAGTCAAATTCCGGAAGAGGTGGATGTTTTATAAATTATTTGTTATGACTGTATATTGTTCATTCTGTGCTTCCAAACGTTTAACCCAAAATACACACAAATTGTATTTACTTCAAAATAATATATTTTTAGAAACTTTGAGCCAGCCAATGTACCCACACTGTAGAAGCCAATGTTCACACTGTAGCAGCCACTGTCCCCACACTCTCCCTACCATGTAGCAACAAGTGTCTCCACATTTTACCATCTAATGTCCCCAAAACTGTCCCTACCCTGAACCAGCTAATGTCCCCATAGTGTAGAAGTAAATGACCCCATTATACCAGTCAGCGTCCCTTCACTGCTGCAGCCACTGTCCCCTCACTGTTGCAGCCACAGTTCCCTTACTGCAGAAGCCAATGTCCTCTCACTGCAGCTGCCACTTTCCCCTCACTGTAGCAGACACTGTCCCTACCATGAACCAGCTAATATCCCCACACTGTAGAAGTCAATATCCCCATTGTAGCAGCCAGTTTCCCCTGACTGTAGCAGCCACTCTCCCCTCAATGTAGCAACTACTGTCCCCTCACTGCAGCAGCCACTCTCCCCTCATTGTAGTAGCCACTCTCCCCTCTCTGCATCAGTCAACGTCTCATCACTGTAGTAGCCAATCACCCTACCCTGAACCAGATAATATCCCCACACTGTAGAAGTCAATGTCCCCATTGTAACAGACAGTGTCCCCTCACTGCAGCAGCCACGCTCCCCTCATTGTAGCAGCCACTGTTCCTACCCTGTAGCAGCTAGAATTTCCACATTGTACCAGCCAATGTCCCAACACTGCAACAGCCACTGTCTCTTTACTGTAGCAGCCACTGTTTCCACATTTTACCAGCTAATGTCCCCACACTGCAACAGCAAATTCCCCCCCCCCCTCACTGCAGCAGCTACTCTCCTTTCACCGCAGCAGCCTATGTCCCCTCCCTGCAGCAGCTACTGTCCCCTCACTGCAGTAGCAACTGTCCCTTTACTGTAACAGCCACTGCCCCCAGCCACTGCACCCAAACTGTAGCAGTGTCTGCCCCCACAATGTACCAGCAACTCACCTACACTGTCGCACATCCACTCCCTGCAGCACTGTCCCGGCACTTCAACGAGACGGGGGTGTCTGCAGGACCCTTGAGGCGATATGTACTCTTGGGGACAGAGTGAGGCGCAGGCATAAGTTCCATTCTGGAACACACGTACACATGCTTGATTAACATGGGGATTTCTGACCACAGTTTGGATAAGCGTAGTTGACACTCAGTGGTCTTAAAATATTGTGGTATAAAGTGAGAAAATGTAGGAAACACTAAACTAACAATTGTATTACTACATTTTCTTGTGCTTTTTTTTTTCGATATTTTCAATGAAATTGCAGCGAACACAGAATAAAGCACAATTTCAAAACCTTCACTTTCTAATCTTAAACAATTTTACAAATAAAGATATTATTTTAAGATGGACATAACGGAAGGGGTAAATATGGTGTGAAATACAAACATTTGAGATCTGGACTTTACCATTGAGATACGGGAAACTCTGCCCAGCAACTTCTCATGGGAACACCCTGTACCATGTCGTTACGAAATGGGACACGAATTGCTGTTATAGACATAAAATCCAATACAATATAAATCTGAATTACTCTCACGGGCTCATTGTAATTCCACCAATGTCCGAGGCCGTTCGTATTCAAGAAATGTCTATTCAAATGCAACGCAATATTTCGGCTTGGAACATGACTTCTTGAATTATTGATCAGCGCAGCAAATTCATTTACATTTTAGCCATTATCGTCAGGAACTCTGCCTCACTCGATATACTGCAAGTAGGTCGTAAGCTTATACCAACAAGTCAGGAAACTCATGTACTGTATAAACATTTTGGCATCTTGGTTCAGGTAATAATTCTAGATTTGCAACTGTTAAATGATATATTTTGAAGCTCTCTCTCTTCAAAACTTAAATTAAACTCTGTCCAAGTCAGAAAGACATTTGAGGGAGCAAAGATATACCACCACTCGCTCTTAATATCGGTAGTAGATGGACGTATCTCGTCAACTTCACGCTCCAGCCGTCTTAGTCCTGGTAAATAATATAGGTAACCAATAATAGAAGGCTGGATGGACCGCAGAGCAGGGGCTGACATTCTAGAGAGGAGAAAAGTCTCTTAACCTTGATCAGAATGGAGCCCCCCCAAATAGTCCAGCCAGTAGCGTAGTCACTATACTGACTAAGCTATCTTCCACTAATATAAAACCGACAGGAGCAGGGCTAGGCGAACTTGGATATTTGTACAAACAGCGAGTTCTTGGCTCTCATGGGATGTTAAGCAGCGTAGATGGATAGTTAGTAACAGAAGTTTCGGGACAATCTATCGGTCAGATTTTCAAGGGTAAAGCAGTACAAGATCCGTCTGTAAACTACCTACAAATCTGCGGTGCGTAATCCCAGAAGACTTGAGGTCTCAGTAATACGGCGGTGCAAGCCTCACATTACGCACTGCACGCACCGTGTTTACGTTAAGCTACACATACTCTGTGCAGATATTTATGGAATCTGAAATGACTGGACGATAATGTGTAAGAATATCCAACGCGAAGTTTGATAAAATAACAAATCTTAAGTTACTATATGACAGAAGAAGCCCTTCTCAAAATTATGTAACCATATTGCTGCCTCTGCTACTCCCCATCTTCTGCTGCGAACACCAAGTTTTCAGGTGCTTCCGAAACATCGATAGTAAAACCGGCAATACTCTGAACTTGATATTGCCACCATTATAATCTCAAAGTCAATATACGCGAATTAGTCTGGGCGCAATACACAACCTTGGATTATTGACTCCTGAAGATGGGACCAATAGGTTGTCCCGAAACATCGGTAATAAATTACAACTACTCGCTTCGTAACAACCAAGAAGAGCGCAGTTCTGCGTCTACTTCGCGGTGGAAAACTGACATCACGCGCTCAGCCTTGAATTTAAGTTTTCAGGAATGTTGGTCTTTGTCGGCTAGCGAGTGGTTGCGAAGATCGAGTCGCCTTTACTTTCAAGGGCAAATGGTTCAAGAAGATTTGAATGCCTGGTCGTTAAAGATAGAGGTACCAGGGAGTTCTGAGCCTCAGAGAATATTTACAAGTCGGCACGACGTCATAACCCAGGAAAACCTCACAGCGCCAACATCCAGCCTTCATTACTAAAAAGGTAAATCGGTCCCAATACAGGCCCGAGGTGCCCAGAGGGTTCCAGGAAGTTAAAGTTCCCAAATTACGTGACAATGGCCCTGAATGGTGGTAAGGTTGTCAAGCTTACGCACCGGCCACTTTTACCCCCAGGAAATACTCCTGGTACTCATTTCTGTTAAGAGGCTGAGTCAAACCCAGGGCCACAGTGAGATCGGAAGGATTACGTAAATGAAAAATTCCTATGACATCATCTGGAATCGAACCAGCGGCCTTCCGATTTCTAGTACAGTACCTTAAACACTGAGCTACCGCGGTCCCCAACCTTCATTATTAAAGGTCCTTTAGGATTTATTTATGTGATTCACGCACAGGCGGCCCTTCGTCTGGACACATTTGAAACGAACATCCTGTATATTGCAAGTGAAATATGCATACTGCAAGTAAAACACACATAAAGAATAAGTTTAGGAAAACGTGCGACTGAAATTTAATAAATTACAAAACTCGTTTAACATGTGAAAAGTCGTATTTAGCATTAAATGATTCCGAATTTTACCTACGGATTGTTGTTATATATCTAGTGTGATTCCGAGAATGACCCATAATTACTAACAAGCTCAAACGGCTGGTCTGCTCAATACAGACGCAACATTTCCCGTGGTACAGGAACTGTAATTTATTTAACAAAATTCGGTGTTCAGTAGTTAGAATACAATGCTCATTGCAAGCGCTGTAGCTTCAGTGCGCCTCGATACGCAACCACTGTGCTGTCTAACCACACAGTGAACACTGCGTCTTCTCTATGATACTCAGGAAACTGCGAATTGTTGCTTCAAACAACATAACCGTACAGATCTTTGCATTCGCAACCCCATGTTTTTTTCTGTGAAGTCCGAAATAACTGAATTAACTCCATGAAACAGAGTCGTATTTGAGAATCTAAGAGTTTCTCACTTAGTAGAAAAAAGTCTCCGCATTTTATGGAAGTCGAGGGTTCATCACCGTGTTCACGACATCCCACCACTTGTCCCTTTCCCCATCCAGATCAATCCACTCCATATCCCCAATTATATTTTTTGAATATTAATTTGAATATTACTTTCCCATCTATTCCTATGTCGTGAAAGTGGTCTCTTTCCCCTGGCGTTTTATCTGAACCCTGCAAGCAGCTCTCCTACACCCCATACATGCCACATGCCCCGCCCATCTCATTTTTGCTGTTTTAATCACCGAATGATATTAGTTGAGGAGCAGGGAGCTAAAGGTTGTGCTGAAGTCGTACAATGAGAATACTTCAAGTGGTCAGAATAAATGTGTTTCAAATGATGTCTAAATATCTCAGTAAGTATGGTGGCATGCCAGAGGATGAAGGACGAGAGGTAGATCCTTTCTTATATTACAGTTTTTAGGGTGTAAATCTCGACGTTCCGGCCAATAAACAACTGCTATGTATAGACAGACTTACATTTTAGATGTTTCGCACGGCGAATATGTTCTCAAGAAACGCCGGTAAATTTCTAACACGATAAAGTTATCACATCCCACAAGGCCATAATCTTTACCCACAGCCATAAAATCCATCATCTCACCAAAATATTTCACGCAGCGTTTATCAGCCTCTTTTTAAATTATGATCCGTGGTTATTGTCGCGGGAAGAGAACGGCCTGGGCGTGAAGCCGACCACTCACCGCAATCCTGTGACGATGTTAATATTCACAACTCCATACGTCTTCATGATCTGGCAATTAATACATTAAGCATTAGAATACCTTTACTTCAGCTTGTGGTATTTCGATCTGAGACGCCATGCAGCCCCATCGTATCCCACGAACATACTGCCTCCAACTAGAGTCGAATGTTGATGCTGGAGGCCTTAAGTTCTTCCCAAACGTCTGTAATTTTGTGCCAGAATAGCACGGTGTCAAATTTACCGCCGCCAGCATCCAGTATCTCGCAGGTACTTAGGTCACTTCTGTGCACAAAGTACGTTGACACATCTTGCAAATCACTTCTAGGAATTTTAGTATTTGTGTTGTGGTAACAATTCGGCGACATCAGTTGCCACATTTCGGAAAACTTTGCCTGCAGTTTCAGACCACATGAGACGTCACTATAGCCCAGAGCTGCAGTACAACTATATTCTATGTACTCATTACTAGAACAGACCACAAAATGACGGACATTTATTCCCCTCGCCACCACCCGCAGCACCGCCGCCACAATAGACCACCAACAGCCTAGGGCTTTTGTTGATTTCTCGTATATAAGATTCTTTTGTTAACAGTAGTGATAGATTGGAGGGAGGGAGGGAGGGAGAGAGCTGGGGATTTAAAAATGGCGATTGGGGTGTAAAGAACTTCTGATCCCCGTGGGATTGCAGCGTAGACTGAACACTTCTCTTGGTCGTGTTTTGTTAAGAATCGCTTCGTCTTTGTGCTGAGCACAAAAATAATCTTGCCTTACGCCGGGGTGACGGACTTCTTTAACAAAATAGAGTCTCGATCAACAATTAATGGCAATGATGTATTATTATTATTATCATTATTACTAATTTTTATGTAATTTCTTTCCAGTATAATGTTCCTAGTTTTACATGTACATGGCTTTGTTCGGCTCACTGAAATTTAATTTATTTTTATTTTTTGGTAGTAGTAGCAGTGTAGTAGTAGTAGTAGTAGTAGTAGTAGTAGTAGTAGCAGTAATAGTAGTAGCAGTAGTAGTAGTAATAGTAGTAGTAGAAATTTAGCAGAGTAGTAGTAGTAATAGTAGTAGCAGCAGTAGTAGCAGTAGTAGTAGTAATAGTGGTAGAAATGTAGCAGAGTAGTAGTAGTAATAGTAGTAGTAGAAATGTAGCAGAGTATTAGTAGTAGTAATAGTAGTAGTAGTAGAAATGTAGCAGAGTAGTAGTAATAGTAGTAGCAGCAGTAATATTAGTAGCAGTAGTAGTAGTAATAGTGGTAGAAATGTAGCAGAGTAGTAGTAGTAATAATAGTAGTAGAAATGTAGCAGAGTATTAGTAGTAGTAATAGTAGTAGTAGAAATGTAGCAGAGTAGTAGTAGTAATAGTAGTAGCAGCAGTAATAGTAGTAGCAGTAGTAGTAGTAATAGTAGTAGTAGAAATTTAGCAGAGTAGTAGTAGTAATAGTAGTAGTAGAAATGTAGCAGAGTAGTAGTAGTAGTAATAGTAGTAGTAGAAATGTAGCAGAGTAGTAGTAGTAGTAGTAGTAGAAATGCAGCCGAGTAGTAATAGTAGAAATGTAGCAGAATAGTAGTAGTAGTAGTAGCAGCAGTGCAGAAATTGTAGAGCAGTAGTAAGTAGTACTAGCAGTGCAATAGTAGTATATTACGAGTGCTATAGTAGTAATAGTAGAGTGGTGTTAGTAGTAGTAGTAACAGTGCAGTTGTAGTAGAGTAGTAGTGTTATTGTAGTAGCAATAGTACAGTAGTAGTAGTATTGTAGTAGGCATATTATTAGATTAGTAGTAGTAGCAGTAGCAGTAATAAAAGTGTAGTAGAGTAGTGGTTGTAGAAGTTGTAGTAGTTGTAGTTGTAGTAATTTTAGTAGTTGTAGTAATACTTTAGGCGGTTGAAACAATAGCAGGGGCTATAAAACCGTGGATAAAGTTTTAAACCCAGGAGCAGAATCTTGGCACAATATAATTGAAACGATAACATACAAACAGATAGGAATGCAAGTGTTGTAGTGAGCACAGATAAGGTTACAATGCATATAATGTTACTGCTGGAAAGCATCAGGGAAAAGCGCCCACTTTAAAAACCAACGCTTAGATGGGGAGGACGAAGGTAAAGGTAAATCTTCCAGAATTTCTATACAGTCGACACATGAAGGTGGCAACGTTTTCAGCCCTACGCACCGGCCATCTTTACCCCCTCACAGGAAATATTCCTGGTAGTCACTGCTGTTAGAGGTTGAGCCGACCTCAAGGCCATAGTGCGGCCGGAAGGATTATGTCAACGAAAAAATTTAGATGGGGACTATTAGATGGAAATATTTGTAGGGAAGTGTAATGAATGAATGTAGAGACCAGCGGCGGGCTGTTGTTATCAAGGTAATGAACTTCCAACACCCATAACATAGGAAGATTCTTTTAATAACTGTGCAAAGTTTCTCAAGAAGGAATCTGCTGCTTGGACTGATAGTATTGTTGAGATATTCGTTCTTCTGGGTTATTACGCAGAAAATAGTGAAGCTAAACCAGTCCCGTTAGAGGTCCGAGGTTCCCAGAGCGTTCCAAGAAGTTAAGGTTCCCATATTACGTGACAATGGCTCAGAATGTTGGTAAAGTTGTCAGCCTTACGCACCGAACGTTTTTACCCTCAGAAAATAATCCTGTTACTCATTTCTATTATAGGCTGAGTCGACCCCAGGGACATAGTGCGATCGGAAGGATTATGTAAATGAAAAATTCCAACGACACCATCTGGAATCGAACCAGCGACCTTCCGATTTGAAGCGCAGCGTCTTAACCACTGTGCTACCGCGGTCCCTACACAGCAAGTAGTAGTACTAGTAGTAGTAGTAGGAATGTATTAGTAGTAGTAATGCCTTACCGACGTTTCGAGCCAACCTGTGAGTAAGGAATTACCACTACTTGGTGTGTGGTAAACCGGAAGGGCACAGTTCTCATCTCTTTCGCGGCGGAAGTCTGAAATCACGTGTTCGTAATAGTTGTTGTTTTTTCGTTTTTACACCGTGCATGTTGTCGAGTTACTCAATTATTATACCAACTACTGCACATATATAAAATTTATAAAATTTACACATTAAAACATTAAAAACGCTCCGACATGTTTCCGTCCTAGGACCATCACCAGGGAGCTATATATTCCTTGCCGAAGTCACACTAGAAATAGTCACAGATTAATTTCGTTGTACAAGTTGGGTGTTGTGGTAGCATGCCGTGATTGCGTAACGTTATGTTGCGAAGAGTGCCCTGCAACGGATGTGCATTCTGTGCTTCGTCGCGTGATATCACGCAACGAAACACAGAATGCACATCACGCAACGAAGCACAGAATGCACATCCGTAGCAGGGCACTCTTCGCAACATAACATTACACAACACGGCATGCTGCCACAACACCCAACTTGTACAACTAAATTAATCTGTGACTATTTCTATTGTAACTTTGGCAAGGACGATATGGCTCCCTGATGATAGTCCTAGGACCGAAACATTTCGGAGCGTTTTTAATGTTTTAATATGTAAATTTTATAAATTTTATATATTTGCAGTAGTTGGTGTAATAATTGAGTTGTTGTAGTTGTTGTTGTTGTTGTTGTTATGTCGCTAGATATTTTGCACTTCTAAAATCTGTAGGTGAAATAAAGAAGCCTTCGAAGCCTCTGCAACTAATTACTGAACAGTTCTCTCAAAACGGTTTCTTAGGACCGACAGTGGTTGTGTGTGGCCGCCGCCCGAGTGGCGTAGCATGCAGAGTAACACATCGCCATGAACAAAGCACGAAATTGAGTAACGGCAACAACAGGGTGGAGACAAAAATGGCGGAGGAGCGCCACAAGGTATGATGGAAGGGCTTTTTCAACGAAAGATTGTGCGGCGTCCTAAGTGCAATAAGTGGGACGAGTGATGTAAGTGGCCAGGACAACGCCAGTGCTGCTGAAGAGAGAGATTTACCGCTGGGAAAGAAAGTGATACTCGACACAAACAGTTATAAACTGTGTTGTGAGACTGATTGTACGGTTACTACATGCGGATCCCCCACTTATCCTCCTGCCTACAAACTTCTGAGTGTGTTAACTGTGGTATATTACTGTCCTGAGAAGAATATAAGATATGTGACAGTTGATAGCACATTTCATTGTATTACATTTTTTGTTTAATATGTTCTGGTATCCCATTCCGATAAAGACTATAAATGCAACTGCCATATATACATTAGAATTAGAGAAATTAGAATAGATATTTGTTATTTGGAATAGCAGTGTGTACAATTTATTTCACACCTTCTTGTCCTGAGTGTGCTAAATGACCTTAGGGTCCCGGACCAAGTTACGTCTGTACCCTGTGGTTCATTACCAGTTACAAGCCTGAATATCCAAGTAGACTTGAAACTTCAGCAAAACTTTTTGTGAGAACTTAAAATCTCGCACAACACTAAGATTACCCCCCCCCCCACCATCCCCCCTCCCCCGCTTCTCAGGAAAATTCAGACTCCCACATCTGAAACCACACATCAGACAAAAAAAACTTTTTAATAATATCTTTACTATCACTCGTAAAATTCGAAGCTTGTGATAAGGTGTAGAAAAGTCTTCCGTGCCCAAGACACGAGGGCGTATGGGGGCGCAGTGGTACTAAAAACTAAACTCCGTGGCCTTAGTCCGCACGCGAACTATACCGACAGAGCGGCCGCCGCCGGTCGGCGAAGTTAGTGCCAACTTTTGCGGATAGAGGGGTGTCACGTGGTCAGCG
>Ga0123354_10011881_pt1 | contig 13481 bp, 6 predicted proteins | sample TergutLab28metaG_2_FD_97872 | JGI IMG/M metagenome (GOLD analysis project Ga0123354, IMG submission 97872) | Labiotermes labralis P4 segment gut microbial communities from Petit-Saut dam, French Guiana - Lab288 P4 | ecosystem: Host-associated > Arthropoda: Insects > Digestive system > Gut ... | reverse complement strand
CTGACCTAAAGAAACATGAAAGCTTTTTATACGTCTCTCACACTTTCTGTACGGCTTGTGTATATTCAGAGCTATAAAAAGAGCTAGAAACAAAAAAGCACATATATATATATATATATATATATATATATAGTAGCTGATCCCGGTGGCCGTTCAGTCTGTAAAGCCCCTTGATTGCTGGAATCGCAGGTTCAAATCCCACCGGGAGCATGGATCCTAGTCTCTTGTGTTTGTTGCATGTTACGGAGGTAGTTGCCTCTGCGACGAGCCGATTACTCGTTCAGCGAAGTTCTACTTTGTGTGTGTGTTTGCGCGCGCGCGCAATCTATAAACTTCAAAAAAGAGACAGCCTAGGCTCGAATTGCGTTTTTGCGCCAAAGAATAAATAAATATAAATATAGACATAAATATAAATATATGTATGAGAAGTTAAGTGAATTTCAAAAGTTCGATGAGCTATCAATTTTGAAATCACGAAATGTCAAACGGCCGATCCTAAGGACCGCGCGGCCTAAGACGTGGGATTACAGCCGCTTGCTTGCTTGGACTGCAGCTTTGAATCCTTCCAGGGGCAGGGAGGTCTGTCCCTTGCGAGTGTTGTGTGTTGTCAGGTAGAGATCTCTGCGACGGACTGATCCCCTGTCCGTAGGAGTCCTACCGAGTGTGTGTGTGTGTGTTTCAGTGTGATCAAGTGCAACAATATTCTCTACACCTACTGTGAGTAGGTATACAGGTGTCAAGGCTAAGGCAATTGTCAAAACATATTTGAGTGTAGTGACCATGAATATATTCAGTGGGCATACATGTATATATTTCTTTGCGTATTTATTTACATTTTTTTTTATTAATCCGGGCTGTCAGTCATGACGTTACACCATTAAATAAAACAACATTTGAAGGATAAATGTACAATTTTCCAGCCGAAAGAAAGACTAAGAAATAATTCCACGTATTGTGTGATTTGAGATTCATAAAATGCCATATCCTTTGGATTGGCTGGTTGTTCATTCCACAGATCTAAATTCTTGTGAAGCGCATAGTTTCTCACTTCTTACGGAACTTTTTTCTTTACCTTGTTCGTTACGTCCTGCCACATGTTCCTGTAGGGAGTCAGACGAAATGACGGCAAACCTTCAAAGCTCATTTATTGTATACCAAATGCCGCAGAATGTAAAATGAACGTAAATGGAACGTTACGCTCAGTGTGTTAGGGTGAGAGAGTGAATGATGATGACATGGATGGAGCATGTGAGAGAAGTTTAATTTAAAACTTAAAGGAAAGATACCATTTGATAGATATGGCAGCAGATGAAAGGGCAATGTGAACACGTATGTTGAAAGAACTGTGTGAGGATGCAATATGAATTTAGGTTCCTCGCAATAGGCTCCAGTGCCTGCTTGTTGTGAATACCGCTGTGAAATTTTGAGTTCCATAAAATGCATTAAGTTTCGTAACGAATTACGAGGTCGATAATTATGTACTGAGTAATATGCTTGTAGTGAAATTCTCCTTTTCTCCTAAGAAGCACCAAGAAACATGAAAATAGTGCATTCCTCATTGCGGGGAACCGTCTAGAAAGAGAAACCAAAATTCGAGTGTTTAAGTTTTGATGTAGACATTCTGTAACAGCAGTAAGTGGGGTTTCTTTTGTTTGTCAGATTTTAACATTTTTAAGAGCATTTATTAAGAGGAGTTTGCTCTGTTTAAAAATACATTTGAATTTAAAGTTTATACATTTTAGCCATAAGTGAATTATATTTTCTTACAAACATTTACCGTTGTTGGAATGTAAAATTTGGGACTGAGCAACATGAAAAGAGCATGAATGTTTTAAAACGTAGATTTAATTATCTTCATTCTTCGCACGAATTGTACTAAATGGCGGATGTAGATATTGTATAAGAGGGAAAGGAGATTACAACGTACTTGGAAAATATAGTTTTGCAGCGTACCTCTACTTTCCTTAAATCTACAATCCAACCGCTGATTTTCTGGTAGACAGAAGAATGGCTGTCTGCGCAACAGAAGTTACGTCTAATAAGTGCCACTTTAAAGTTCATATTTATTTTTGAAAAATGTATCTCGACGAGGCTACACGATCATTCGAAACGTCGAGAATCACTCGCCAAACTCACAGCTGAACTTCTCAGAAGACTTGAATCCTAACGAAAAAAAATTGTGAATACTAAGTAAAGTGATATTTTGAAATTGTCAGTTCGGTCGTGCTGTGGGATTTGACGTTGTCATTGAGGGAAGGTTTAGAACTCGGCCTTAATGATTACGATAACCCTTAATACTAGTAAACGATTACAGAAGTTTCGGAGGAACATACTTGGCACAATCACGCATTGATGAGTTTGCATAAGCAGTAACAAATTTGGACGTGCATTGAATAAACATGAAATCGAATTTGGTATGCCAAACTGCACGGTAGGAAATTAAAAATGTATGATTATTTTTTTCTGTTATTTATTAGATCAAGCATGTATCGTCATCTCTCATTTTTTGCTTTTTTTTAGTAATTTGGTTTCGCAGGTTTAACTACGGACCCAACTGTCGTAGCACTGTTCATGTTTTTAACCAAATATTATTAATTCTAAATAAATAAATCGACTTTCTAAGCAGAGCCCCCTATATAAAATATGCGGGCATTCCTCTGTATAGTAATGAGAAATTTGTTATTTAAAGCTTCAGTAAACCTTTGAAAAAGAACTCATGGAAGAAGCATTCTGGCGTCCGGTAGTGTATTTATGCTGAGGAAAAGGCGAACCCGGCGATCTGTTTTCACTGCTTGGCACTGAAAATTCAGATTCGCTTGTTCAAATTCGCCTGCAGTATGGCGTAGTTCGATTTTCTTGGTAGGTCATTGGCAGATGGTGATGGATTCTTAGGCACAGAATGGATAGAACAGAGTGTTTCAAAATGTGTGTGCTGTAGTGTTTGTTAAGTTTGACGTTCAGGTGACCGTGCATCGTGATGAATTCTTAAAATAAAACCACCTAGATGCACTAATTTCTCAAATTTATTCTGGAATAAAACTACATGTTTCGGGCACTTCCTCTGTCCATCATCAGGAGTTTTTTCACTGTACACACAACAATGGTACCTGTATGACATATACCATTGCTGTGTGTACAGTGAAAAGCTCCTGATGATGGACAGAGGAAATGACGAAAACATGTAGAGTTTTATTCCAAAAATAAATTTGAGAAATTAGTGCATCTAGTTGGTTTTATTATATGAATGTTTGCACGTTGTTATATAGCACCATGAAATTTCTTCATTTTGTATAAATGTAAGTTTGTGGACAGACCATTTATTATATCCTAAAGACAATCCTCATAGCCAAAAAGTCAGTTATTAATATTTATTTTTTCAGCAGGCTTATGAAATAAGGTATCCTGTAGTTACAGGTTCACACCGTTGCACTACAGAATGATAAAGAAATTGCACTGCTGTTTTGAACACCAGTGTGTTTGCCTGCTACATAATAAGTATTCTTACTGAAAGTTCAAGCGGTCTGCGATGTTACGCTGCATATTCAACTCAGTAGCCTCAGGTATTTTTCTTTTCAGTATAAACAGTCTTCTGAATTCGAGTTTACCTGCATTACTGGGAACTCGAAATTCTAGTTTTGACTAGAATGTCAGCACAAAAAAGTTATTATGAAATGAAATTCTTAGTAACACAATAACATATTTTACTAGAGAATTAAGTTCCATTATCCAGTAATTTACTTTCACTTTTTCTGGTACTACAGAATGTTTCAAATTTATTTCGTGCTATTAAAACACATGTAGTGTGTTAGTATGAAATATTCTTGTCACTAAGGACATCTACTCTACATAGTTATATTAAAGTATCAGACGTTTCCGTCACATTATTTTCTCGAATACGGATATGTTAAAGCAACACGGTGAAAAAATACAGTAATATTTTATTTTAACCATATAATGGAATACTGTATTTACATAGATAAAAGCAAATATACTCAAACACATATACTATAGAAAGCATTATGCCTTAAAACTGCAAATTGATGCTTGCTTAATGAATATTTTGTCCACATTAAGAACAAATTTAAATTAACCCTTTGACGCCTAATGTCAACTATAGTGGTCGTACCGCACCGCTAACCTCTAAAGTTGCAGTTTAATATATTTATTCAACAAATATAGGTACTGAATATTTTAAACATGGTGTATACTCTCCGTTTTTTCTCTTCAAAATGAAGTTTGTTTCATAATTCTAACGTATTTGGTTCCTGTATTATTCACATTTTATATACAGGGTGTGCTTAAAATTAGAAAAATAATTCCGGCGCCAAAAGGTTAACAGTGTTGACTCCCCATTTACACGCAGTTATCATAAGAAACAAATATCTTATCTGTCATTTATAGAATCATCAACATTCTACAATATTCTGCACGAAATTTAAACCTTCTGACGTCATCTGACTTTCCAGACCTTGGAAATAAAGTCCTGCCTGCCCTTCCATGAACCCTTATCCGATATTTGCATCTGTCGCTACGAAAATTTTCAGTTTATAAAACTTTCACACACCACACGAACCGTGACACAAAAGGGAAGGGCAAGATTTTTCGCAATGCAAACTGTTCAATTCAGAAAATATTTTACTTTATTTTAACGTCAATTCAAGGAAAGTTAGCGGAACCGTCACAAAACAGTAAATACGCACACATACCGGAGGGAACTTCTTATTTGTAATGTCCGGATTTACACCGTTTTACACTACATACTCCGATACAAAATAATGACAGTAATAATTTCTATGTTTGGGAGTCGAATCGCTTCGTATGATGTTTGTTACTACCCACGGTGTTTCCGTCAGCTGTGCATGACCCTCTGCTCTCGCCGTTAGGTTGAATGTATGCAGAGCTTGACATACACTTGCTACGCAAATAGATGTCTTTATATATATCTCAGTAATTAACCAACTTGATGCACAAAATTTTTGTTTTATAATAAGTTTATTTCATGTTCTCGAAACATGTAGGGGTATGAAATTAACATATTGTAAAACAAAAATGCACGGTCAGCAAAACGTCAAAAAAAGATGTCTATGTCATTCACGTATATCAGTCAGTGGGACAAAAGCTATCTGACGGTACAAAATTGTCATGTTGCCTTCAGAATCCAGTGACTTTGCTCTACTTGTATAAACAACGACTGTCTAGAAAGTGCAGACATTGTGTGGTGCGTGATTTTTTAACAAGCTGACGGATGGAATTTTTATAGTATTTTCATGGAGGATATCTCATTATGTTTAATATTTTACCAGTTTGATTGTCTTCGGTTTATACAATGTGAATGTCATGTAAGATTAATGTATTTTTATATGACCATACATATAACATCTATATACTCCAGTCATTTTCAGCATCCTCTAAGATTAAAATACTGTGATATGCTGAAATGTGACTTACTGTCTTACAGAGGTTAAAGGGCATTTACCGGTCCCAGTGGCCGCGCGGTCGAAGGCATAGGTCTGCGGCCGCTCGCCTGCTGAGATCGTGGGTTCGAATCCCACCGGGGGCATGGATGTCTGTCTGTTGTGCGTGTTGTGTGTTGTCAGGTAGAGATCTCTGCGACGAGCTGATCACTCGTCCAGAGGAGTCCTACCGACTGTGATGCGTCGTTATGTGTGGTCTAGAAACCTCAAGAATGAGGAGGCCATGGCCCGCGTTGGGCCGCAGCGCCACAGGAAAAAAAGGGCATTTAGCAATCTGAACTCTAAACCCACCTTTTCTCGAAATACATTTATCGAAATGGCATGAAGCATTCCATGTTTCAATGAAATCTTATTTTCGATTATTGTGTAGTTTTATACAGGCTGTCGCGAATACATTGGCGAATTTTATGTTGTGCGGAAGAGGAATCATATGTGTGTCAACTGAGGGACCCTTGGTGTTTGCAGAAGAGTTTTTTTTTTATTGGAGTGCTTGTGCCTGTGAGCTGGTAATAACTAATCGTTAAAAGTTACATGCGACGAAAAGTTACGAGTGACCCGCATTAACGGAATTGGGTGAATCGTGGATTCTGAAGTGGAACAACATTTCGTGTCTTCTTAACATCATTAGGGAGATAAAATGGAGACGAATGCCAAGCGTGAGACATGCAGCATGCGTGGAGTGGACGTGCAGTACAGGCGCAGTGCACTGGAAGAACTGAAAGGAAAAGGTCAGGAGGACTAGACGTAGTTTGGTTGATAATATTAAAAAGGATCTGGAATAGGACGTGATTATTTGGACTGTGTTAACGTGGGTGAAAGGTAGGGGCTAGTGAGGGCTCTTGTAACAACAGTAGTGAAGCCTGTGCCTCATTTACAGTAGGGACATTTTTCTGGAAACAAAAAGAGATTTTACCGCATATATATATATATATAAACTTCTATGTGGTGGATGTGCACTGGCATAACGATGGCATTAAGAGGCACATTCAAAGAAATGTGATTCAAACTCAACGAACAGTACGTGACTTCTAATATTTAAGTGCGTTTTATGCAGCTACACAACAGCCTTCATTAAAGGGGTGCAATGTATGATGTAATTCACTAGAATTAAATTATTCCTCTATAAGTTTTTCAGACACAGATTTTACTCTAAATCCCTGATTAAATTCGCAGTTTGCAGACCTGAAATCCACGTATGTGTGTGTATATATATATATTCATCCACAGATCTAGCCCCATAGGTTTTCTCTTACAAGGAATTGTGTTACCCAGTAATCCATACCGAAAATCTAGACTCAGAAAAGTGAAAAGATGTGGAGGAGGCAGACGAATTGCGGCCAGTTATGTATTATGCATATGTAAACCGAATGTAGCCACCGATCTTCCTCTAACAAAGGATTATCCTTCTCATGACCCGAAACCACGTACGAAACAAAGGCACCTAACTTTGGAAAGAGCCTGTCAAACAAAGAGTATTTCTCTATTCAAACCTCCGCCTCGTCTGGTATCCAGCTCCCCCAGTTACCCAAACCGAAATTACTCATTTCAGCACGTTGTAATTAAGACAGCAGCAACTACCCCTGTCTCTGTCACCCCATTCTTTTGCCTGTCTGTTGTAACTCATCTTCAGCTTCCCCGAAGGATAAACTCGCGAACTGAAAACTCTATTCGCTCCTGAAAAGACTGCGAATTACATGGGCCGATAAAGTGAATTTTCTTAATACATTTGTGCGAGCGTTAATGACTTATGAAAAGTTTTCATTCGTGTGGCTGGTGACTACTTCATATTTAACTGGTTCTCCTGGACGCTTCGTGACTGTCGTGCTATGTGTGGAACTGAAAAGCCGTCGCCAGTTGGTTATAGCAGCAGCAACAAGCAGCGCCTGTTAGATTCATGCAATGATAGAAGTCGGAATGTATAAACTCCGGTCGTATTGAACTGGCACAAACTAAGTCATTCATAGTACTTTCGTAATGTGGTGGTAGGATGTGCTATAATAATGACAGTAACATAGAACTGTAGTTTGTTGAAACGGCCAGCCAGACAAACTGTGATACCAAGAATAAAAATAAGCATGAACTTATAACATATGGAACGCCGGATTCATTAACGCTTATCGAATGGACGTCAATATTTTGTGTTTTTGCGACAGTAAATTTAACAAAGGTGAAAATATGAATTATACTGAAAGAAATAAAGTACAAAACTGGTAAGGACTTTATATGTAGTAAAGTATTTATTTCGTCGTTATTTGGTTTAAAGATCCTCTTTAGTGAAAGTGCAGTGCTATTTCGTAAAATACAATAAATTGACTTACAAATGTCTTAAAAAGACGAACGCTGCTTGGAAGTCAAAAGGGAAACACGAGTAATAAAAGACAAAATTAGTATCTACAGCCTCTCTGTAGAAGATACAAAACCGATACGTGTGGTGCGTGCTTTTCCATGTTTCTGAGAGACGCTGGTTCATTTTTAACGTAATTCGATATGTTCTCATTTAACTACAATATTTCCTTCCTGTGAAACCTTTTAATCACGATGCTGTATGTTGCATATGGTCTTTGTAAGACGGCCCGCAATGGGCTTTTCCGTTACCTTCTGTGCCTTATGTTATTTACTTTCCTTTATTTTCTTTCTTGCCCACTGCCTTTCGCTCCTTTTTTCTTCATTATTTCCGTCCTTTTTCCTTATTCCTTTCTACCTTTCTTTCTCTCAGAAATCCCTTCTTTCCTTTGTGTTTCTTTTGTAAGCGTATCAGCCCCTGTAAATTTGCAATTGAACACAGAGGGCTGTCAGCAATCTTCGGAAGATATGTGACAATATACGCCTGTGTTTTTTGACATTGTGCATTAACTGAATTTTATGTGGTATACAGACTTTTGGGGAGTTGAATTTTCGTATGAGGGACAGTAGCGTTATTGAAACGCCGGGTGAGTAGCGTAGTGGGTTGGTTTTGAGTTATCGGCTGCCTCTTCAGTTTTGTAGTGTTGCTAATTATGACGATGTATTGACATGCAGACACATGCATCACTAGCAGGTACTTCTTGCAGTTGCGGTTTTTTTTTTGCTGCTTTGCGCCTGATTGATCTGCCCATACAACCCGGTGCCTTGCTGCAGGTTCATTAGTGGAGACATACCTCTCTACGTACACGGTGAAATGACTTCACTTTTACACTAAACGGAGACAGCTTGAAGACTAGGGTTGTGTGGTTCATATGTTGCTATCGTCCGTCCATTAATGTGTGTAACGTCATGAAAACCTTTGAAAATACAAATGCGTAAGGAAAATATTTCCACCCTAAAACAGTTCATTATACGGTCGAAGAGATTGTGCCTATGTACGGGGGGGGGGGGTGGAAAACAGGAAATAAGTTAAAGAGCGTAGATGCACATTTGGAATAGGTTAAGTAAGAAGGCCTAGAGATATGGTTACTCTGGTGAACAGGTGAACTATTTCTTGATTTGATAATTTTTCTCCTCGTAACATTAGATGGAATAAATATAGTTTTGATATTCTTAGGGTTAACATCATAGAAAAAGAAGGGCTTCGGAGAATAATATTGAAATTGGTCTAAAAGACATAGTCATAGAAATGACTTCAGCTTTTTCAAAATGCGCTCTGTTGTTGAGCTTCATTCTGGTCTGTGTCGAAAGCCTCGAAACTCGTACCACAGTTTTGATGTGTTGATCAGGTACCTGGATATGATCGGGATACCGAAAGTAAGTACATGGCCCGAGGTCTTTGTTCAGTCAGCCATTTCGTTCTTTTACGAAACCCACCGGAATTTTACACGACCGCGACTTTGGATCTGATCCTGAAGAAGGAGTATTCCCACTCCCACAGCTTGTCCCAACAATATATACATGTATATAAATGTTAGAATTTTCTTGTCTACGGCTTCATCTGTTATGCGGTTTCTTTTCTTGAAATATTTTCGAAAATTGTGTAGTTGTTTCTTATTTCCCTAACCGTGCTAGATATTCAGTGGACCTCATTTATATTGATTTGACCACACAAGTAGTATTTGATGAGGGAGGTACATCTGTATACAATAGTATCATGTAGTTCTTAACTATCAAGAATCCTAAAGCTTAGTGTCGTTCTTTGTCCATGTATTATATAATTATTTCTTAGAATCCAAACAAGCACACTAATTAGTTTTTATGTATCTAATTATTCACATCTGATTGTGCAGTGCAATGTTATAGTCGGAAATATATATATATATATATATATATATATATACCCTTAAACGCATCTCCCTATTGATGGCTTTCTAGAAGCCGAAACATGTTGGGGATATGCTAATGTGAACAATAATTTGTATAAGAACTAAATAGTATGTTTGGTTGGATCGTAATAAGTAATTATAAAGATCATTGTCAAAATTTTCAAGGTCTAAGTAACGTCTTCGTCAGCACTTCGTTTTAGAACACACACAACATTTTGTGTGCACATAAAATACTCGTACCTTCAGTTCAATTTTATTTATACCTGAGATTTATCAAGACCCAGTAACACATAAAGGTGTCTTGACCATTTTGTACGTCAGGAGTGAAACAAGTGACCGTTGTAGACCCCTTCTGTTCGTTTGTCGTAGAGGGAAGAAAGATTGAAATATCATGCACGGATTAGGGCACAATGTTCTTTAGTTTTTTGGTAATACTACGTGGAATCTCTGGCGTTAAGTGGTAACACATACTCTTTACAGATCTGCTATCTGTAGCCGAACGTCATTTAATGTAGTTATTTTGGAACGGATTGTGTATGGACTGCTGGCCTTCATTGTGAGTGGTTCGAAGCCATCTGTAGAAAACCGAACAAACATCAAATGTGGGCCACGTTCTTCATTTTCTTACTGACATCAAACGTACATAAGGGGTAAGCATTAAAAAATGTCAACAGTAGGACGTAAGAGGATTTTAAGTTTCGAATCCCTGTCGTGAGCAACCGCCAAAGGAAATAATGAGCAAGCTTGACTAATGCCTAAAAGAAATGGTGAAAAACTGAAATACTCATAATCTTCCAGAGAATGCACAAGTCACTGTCTGACACATCTAAGTCTCGAACCCAAGAAGCCTCGAAATATCTTATATACACCAGTGAGGTTTCCAAGTGCATTATCGTAAAATGAGGGGACGTTCTACAAATATGAAGCAACCAGTCATGTGAATAGTACAGTGAGTTGTTCTTGTAGAAATCGAAGGGAGGGAGTTTATGATTGTTAGACAAAGAGGGCACGGAAGTTTGAAGTGTGCTAGAAGTCGGGGCCCAATAAGTAGAATTTCTAGTGATGAGTGTAAAACACCACCTGAACTGAAAGCGGTTAGCTGGATTCCGCTGGCGAAATTACTAGTTAATAAAGGCTTAATCAGTTACAATCAGCAACTGCCTGCCTCAGATTTAATGAACGTACACACCATATCCCAAAGATGACTCACGCACCAGAAGCAGCTAGACCGACGCAAAAGCCTTTAACCCAGTCGGTGAGCATATGTAGAAACTTGGCTCGCGAGAGTTGCATTTTGGAGGAAAGACGTAGCAGTACTGAGTTGGGGCTGAACACCACTCGTTTAGTTTGGGCGAATCCCTTTCGTTGCCGCTCACAATTCGTGCAGTTTTTCAGTTTCCCACAGCACGTATTTATGTCTATTAATTTGACAGCTCAGATGAAGGATGGCCTCGTCACTGAAAACGATTAATGATGGCAGTTCTGGTTCGCTGTTTTTCATCTCTGACATGATATTACAGCACTCGACACTTGAGTTGTGTGTTGAGGTTGAATAATGTTGTTACTATGTATGTGCCGTACGGATGCACGCCAAGGTCTTCGGTTACTATTCTTTACACGGGGGGGGGGCTGTGGTTTGTGATGTTGAACTAAGCTCTTGTCAGTGATATTCCCGTGACTGCGCATTGCACTAATAACTGTTTCGTTTAATGATATTCTCCACAATCACCGGATATAATTTTCAATAGTTATTCGGAACATTCTGTGTTCAGTTACCATCTTTGCTGGTGAAATAAAAATTTACATGTTTCGGACGGTTCCTCCATCCATCATCAGGAGTTTTTCACTGTACACATGGCAATGGTATATATCATACAGGTTTGCTGACACTGTCAGTAAACCTCTATGATGTATACCATTGTTGTGTGTACAGGGAAAACTCCTGATGATGGACAGAGAAACTGTCCGAAATATGTGGAATTTTATTCCAAAAATAAATTTGAGGAAATTAGTGCATCTATTTGGTTTTGTTGTAAGAATTGGCGATGCGCTGTCACCTGAACGTAACAATAGCTCTTTTGTCTGAAAACTGGAATTGAGCCAATTTTAAAACCACCTAACATAAGTGTCGCTGGTCCCAGTGGCCGCTCGGTCTAAGGCGTCGGTCTGCGGCCGCTTTCTTGATGGGATTGTGGGTTCGAATCCCGCCGCGGACATGGATGTCTGTCAGTTGTGGGTGTTGTGTGTTGTCAGGTAGAGGTCTCTGCGACGAGCTAATCACTCGTCCAGAGGAGTCCAACCGACTGTGGTGCGTTGTTGTGTGTGATCTAGAAACATCGTGAATGAGGAGGCCCTGGCCCACTGGGGGGTGTTGCGCTAAAAACAAACAGCGAAATAAGAGTCAATATCCAACCGAGTATTTGAGAACTACAGGATCCGTAACGCCATTTAGGCATTATCACAACAGTAATGACCCAGTAGGTACAAAATTGTCTTCACCAGAATTAAGATTACTGTGGGCGTACTAGGACTTTAGACGGTGAACATAGTTATGTTTTTCCGTTACTGACAGAGATAACTCTCTACCCCACAAAAATGTCTCTGATTTAGTATGGAAACTAATCTCTGTAGCGCAAAACCCACTCTTTCCTATTGCATCGATTTTTCCAGTGTGATGGTTCTTAAAAGGCTGTATACACTTTAACGCCCAAAGCTGTACAGTTTGTATCTACAGGAGCTTTCAGCATATGACGATAAAGAACAGAACGTGTGTGTGTGTGTGTGATGGCATATTCTTGTCTTTTAAAAACATATTTTAAGGACGAATTTAAGTCAGAATAATTCAGTGTTTTTTAAAAATTGTGTTGCTACTAATTTCATGCATATATGTTAAGACACCGAAGTCCCGCGAAGTTAATTTAATTCCTTATTCAGTTACGATACACGCGTAGAGGACATTAGTTGGAGACACACGAAATTATCGTTATGGATTAAGTGAAGCAAGCGTTCATGACGTCTGTACGGCGTCGTCTGATTCCAAGGGGTAGGATTTATTTTGTTTTTAGTTTTCCTGTTTTATAACTAATGAATGAAAATGTTCAAGACAAAAGCAAGAAAGTTAAAGCAATCGCTGTGCAGGCCTGGACGGACCCTGGTGATTCCAGGAGGTTGAGGCTCCCAGATTTCATGATAATCTGCACATGAAGGTGTAAGGTTGTCAGTCCTACTCACCGTTATTCTTTACCCCCCCTCCCTCCCAGGAAATATTCCTGCTAATAATTTCTGTTAGAAGCTGAGTTGACCCCATACTGCGGCCGGAGATATTCCCTTGACGGAGTTGGCAATCGAGCCAGCGACCTTCCGGTTTGTAGCGCAGTGCCTCAAGTGACTGCGCCACCACATGCCCCTGTCTTTTCAAGACACGGAGTGCAAAATGCCGAAAATTGAAAGAGTGCAGTTTATTTAAGGGGTATGAAAGAATTGGAGTATTTTGTTTGTTATGGAGTGTTAAAATGTGATTTTAACGATTTTAATCTCATACAATTTATAGTACGTTTGTGATAAACATAGAAACTGAATTTTTTATTTTTATTGTTACACCGTGCATGTTGTCCAGTTACTCAATTATTACACCAACCACTGCACTTATATAAAATTTATAAAATTTACACATTAAAACATTAAAAACGCTCCGACATGTTTCGGTCCTAAGACCATCATCAGGGAGCTATATCGTCCTTGCTAAAGTCACACTAGAAATAGTCACAAATTAATT
>Ga0123354_10011880_pt1 | contig 13481 bp, 6 predicted proteins | sample TergutLab28metaG_2_FD_97872 | JGI IMG/M metagenome (GOLD analysis project Ga0123354, IMG submission 97872) | Labiotermes labralis P4 segment gut microbial communities from Petit-Saut dam, French Guiana - Lab288 P4 | ecosystem: Host-associated > Arthropoda: Insects > Digestive system > Gut ... | reverse complement strand
GAATGTTTTAAATTATAACTTTAGCAAGGAACAATGTATGGTCCCTGAGGATGATTGTGGAGGAGCATTTTAAATGTTTTAATGTAAATTTTACATTTCTTAAATAATATATATATATATATATGTGTGTGTGTGTGTGTGTGTGTGTTGGTGTGTGTAATAAAATAACTTACAAATAAATGTTTACCTGCCACTGTTCTCTACGTGTGCCTTTAATATTACATCGATTTATAAAATGTCAGATATAAACGATAACATTGAGCACGTCTGATGTTATGTTCCTGGAAGCTTCGTGGCCTTTAAGAACAGAATGTTACTATGAATTCTCCTTTCTTTCTACTCGAACTTTTAATAACTTCCTTATCTGTAATCTTGCTCTGAGTCTTCAGCAGCATCTGAGCTTCCATCTCGTTTATTTGTTATCCTTCCCTCTTTCAATCATAACGCAACGGCCGTGTGCATTCATCACCCCTGTCTAACTCCTGCAACTTTGTTGGCAAGAACCGAAGTCTATTCCGAAAATGAGTCGCTTCGATAGAAATGCTTTCTGTAACAATGTTGAATCTAAGTTTGTAAACATCTTGTGTCTCCACCATTAAATCCAATCATGTTTCTCTTCCGAATTCAGTTCATCCTCAGTTTCTTCTAAATGCGTGTGTCGTGAGTGGTCCGTGGAGACAGAATTGATGTTTGTGCTCCGTTTTTTTGTTCCGTGAGAAATCCATTGCAGGGTTTGTGTTGCCAAACGTAATGGCACTCGCCTGTAAATGTTGCGATATAGCTGCTGTATTTATATGGGTTATGAGAACGTGTAGTCTCATATGTATGATGGATGTTTGGGAGAAAAAACAGAGCCTCCGCCTTCAGAGTAGGTGGCTGAAAGGAAGACGACGAAAATGAGAAGAGGCCGAAGAGTGAAGAAAGAAAGGAGAAATAAGAAAGAGAATAGAAGAAAGAAACTGCAGAAGGAACGAAAGAAAGAATGAGAAGTAGAAGTAAAGGTAGAAGGGCTGTTATCTGAAGACGGAAGTGGCAAGTTTCTCCGAGATTCTGGTGGATGCTGTATTGAAGACAGTGACAGCGGGTTATAGCAAACGTCGGAAGATTTTACGTTGGCGACGGAGGGTACTTCCTTCGGAACCCTGTGCCACACTACATGGACCACATCCAGATGTTGTCACCGCGACTGTCAGATATGAGCTGGCAGTGCTGTCTCAAATTTGACATTTATTACAGTTTATACAATCCTTAAAATTTTTTATCAGCTTTTCATCCGTTTGCATACTTAAACAGTTCAGCTTATGATTTACTTTTTTACTGCCACAGTAAGAAAATCAGTTTACTGAACGCTGCTTGAATTTTTACCTAGAATATTTAAAGTTGAGGCAATTGACTTTATTTGCATTTTCTCATATGTAAAATATATTGCGCAGAGAACACATCGGTTTAAAGTCGATCTTTCTCGTTTACAGCATGCAATGTTACGTAAAGTTTCCTCTGGGTTGTTATTAAGTACAGTGTCTTTAGGAAATATCCTTTCGCCAGTTAAGCACAACACAACGAAAGAGTGGCGTTATAACTCGGTCCATTCTTAACTCCGGCTCTAGTTGACAGTGTCACTCTTTGGCTAGTCTACCGAGGGGAAAGAGCCTTGCTTCTGCTTTGAATAGGAGGCTGCATGGCCCTCATAGCCGGTCTGCAAACTGCAGCAAAGAGAAATTTCTTGTCTTTGCCGGGAATCAAACTTAGTCTTCCACCTCACAGCCTAATGACAACATGACTAAACATCTAGGCCACATGGAAACGATTTACAATGTCACATGTATTTTAGGGATGTACCAGCTGAGTTTTTATTACAATAGTTTGTGTCGTTGTTTAAAAAGAAGGATATTTTGAATATGGAGCAGTATGTAGCCTCGCGGTGATCTCATGACTCTTATACCTGCTTGCTAACGTCAGTATTTCTCATAGTTTATCTCGAGTTCATATAGGTGCCCCTTACAGACCGTGCGTTCAGCGTAACGTGGAATAATCGCGGTACTGTAGCTCATAAACAAACACCATGTTGTCGTTGTAACGTAATTCAATGACTTAACAGCCTAGAGTGCAGTGTATTACAAATTGCCTCGTTGAACTTCGAGCGAACTCTGGCCTCTTGCAATAACTCTTTAGGGCTATGGTTTGATATAGGTACCTCAAATGTCGCAGTGTTAAAGCAGCTTGCTTTAACACTGCGACATTTGAGGTTTCCACAAGGGTTTTGTTGATGTCTCATATTTTTTGGGATGTGAAGCAGTGTCGCTGGCTTAGTTTTCTTCTTGGACCCCTCAGTCCTTGAAGACCGAAGTAATACGTTCCTTAGAAACGTCAGGGAACACTAACCCAGCGTCACTGCTTCACATCCCAGAAGGCTGATTGCTGCTTTAACATTAAGGTAAACTGCATTCCGCTCACATATAATTGTGTGTTCTGTATAATTCTCACGAGACGCGGTGATTAGTTCCATAAACAATACGAACAGTGTGGTCTTTGTAATGGTGACACTCTGTTTACTTTGAGGTAGGACTGAATGTTTAAATGTTACAATATTCAAAGGAATTTCAGGCTTCAAATAGTTAACCCACGCTGTAAATTGAAAGGAAGACGAACACTCCTTGAAATTTGGCAAAATTAGGGTACTTAGGAGAATATTTGTACCTAAGTGATAGAAATTAGATCCCAGTGGCCGCGCGGTCTACGGCGCGGGTCTGCGGCCGCCCGCCTTCTGGGATTGCGGGTTCGAATCCCGCCGGGGCCATGGATGTCTCTTTCTTATGAGTGTTGTATGTTGTCAGGTAGAGGTATCTGCGACGGGCCGTTCACTCGTCCAGAGGAATCCTACCGCGTGTAGTGTGTCTAGGTGTGATCTGGATACCTCAAACATGAGGAAGCCTAGGCCCACTAGGGCTGTCGAGCTATGAAAATAAGAGTGACAGCAAGTAATAGGATGATGGTGACAGTGGCATAATGAGGAGTTTCTTCGCACATATTACCAGAAAATTAAATCATCGAGGACAAGAAGAAGAACACTTGTGTGGCACGTAGGAAATGTCGAAATACAAACACGATTTTAGTGTTATAATCTTAAGACACGGTGTCACTTGGCAAACTTAGCGGTAGGTGGGAAAATATTAGAGCAAATGCTATGGGATCTTGACGCTAACGTGGCTGAGCTGGCTTAGGATACAAAGTTCTGTCATGCTGTTACGAATACGGTACTTAATCCGTAGGTCTATCACTAAGCGAAGGACTTTCTGTTGCAGAGCACCTGTTTCTCGAAAAGCGAATGCCTGTACACAGCTGATTCTTGCTCGTACTGTCAGTTGCATCATTATATTCCCCTGACTGGGCACCGGCATCTGGAATACAATAATGATGTTCTGGCAGCCGTGAGCTAGAGATATCACGCCTGGGTACCAACGTGTCGGGAAACACGTTGCTTCCTTCTTTAGGACCCACCCTGTTGATGTAGGCAGCATGTTTCTCCGAAACTACGTAGGTTCATTGAGCACGATGGCTCAAGTAGAGACGTTTCTGACGTTTATTCAGGAGCTGCTGGAATCGAATTCTAGCTGGAACACGGACTATCCTGTTTTTCCATGGTTTTACTCCGCCCCTTCAAACGAGTGCCGAAACCGTACCTTGATATTGGCCACTGCTGCTTTCTTTCACTTTTATTTTTATCAGTTATTAATCACCCTACCATTCGACGCGTTACAGCAGAGTTACACAACATTTTTAAAATCGTAGGATCCACCTCAAAATTCAGTGCACCGGAAGGGTGACATGAAACAAGTGCATATTGATAATTCACAAATACCAGGTACCATCAAAAACGTAGTGGCCCGGACGACTTGGCGCCCGGATATTTCTTTCATCCCTGCTGTGTATTCTGAGCTACAGACCTCATCGTTAAATAGACTTTCATTTATAACTAACACCGTCACATCCCAGACAATGTCATCTTAAAGCTGCAGTGTGCAGCCTATGTTTCACAGTAGAAGGAAGTATGTTGCTGCGATACATTGCCTGATATGTACCAAACTACAAGGTGACACCAGAATACCTAAGAGACATTGTTATACTGAGGATTCTTTGACCGTGCATCTTCTTCATGAAATAAAATGAAATGCCAACTTGATGCAACAAGGTAATTTTATTGGTGTATTCTTAGATCGACTTGTTTCGGGTACATACGCCCATCATCAGGAGCATTAGATGTTGAGTTGCAGCATATGGTATTCTGCACCGAGTTTTTGGATGGGTGGTGGTCTTGAGAGCCGCTGCATGGGTCGTGTGTACGGTGCGGATGGTGCTGTGCGACTGCACGACACCATCCGGACAGTACACACGACCTACGCAACGGCTCTTAAGACCACCACCCATCCAAAAACTCGGTGCAGAAAACCATATGCTGCAACTCAACATCTAATGCTCCTGATGATGGGCGTATGTACCCGAAACAAGTCGATCTAAGAATACACCAATAAAATTACCTTGTTGCATCAAGTTGTAATTCACTTTATTTCATTGTTCTGCTGCTTTACTTCGGTTACTTATATCGTTATTGGTCGTTGGGAATATAAATTTTGAATTCATGAACTCGTGATGGGATGAATAGATAAATATATCTGACGATTTATGTACTTAAACGAATTATTGGAGTGTATAGTCTATATCATTAATAATAAGTGCCTTATCGTATGCGTGTACGACCTTAGAGATAATTAGATACCATGCATTTAATTAAGAGTTGCAAATTGACTTTCTTATAACTGACTGCAGTTGTGTTAGCGAGCTACGCCTTTCTGATATGGACATATTTATTGCACGTGACGAGGCATGTGAAAGGTTAAGTGAGGGAACTAGGAGGTGTAACCACACGGTAGTGATGAAGCGCATAAAATATGGTACACTTGAAGCAAAAATATAACTCTTCTGTGTTTCTCAAACGAAGGCTATTTGTCATTCAACATAAACTACTTATGCTCTGACGCAAACAGTATCGTATCGGGCAATAAGCCATGTCAGTATTGAGAGAATTTCTGGCTTGTCGCAGTTTCTTTTTCCTGCCGTCATTACAAAAAGGAGTGAATGTGCAACTTTTCGCAGACTTCCTGCCCGTATCTTCTGGGTTTGACAGTTGTCGGTATGGAACCGATTTCCGACGTTTTGCGGACTGTACGCATTTACAGACATTCTCCGATTGTGCCTCAGCCTGCAACACGGACACCACTCAAACCCAACAGCACCAAATCTCCAACACACAACGAACCGAGAACAGAACAACCGATGTGGTAATTCAACAGCAAAGTCGCAAGCTCTTGATGATGGATATATTAATGTCCGAAACATGTTCAGTACATAAGAAGTGAAATAAAATAGCAAGTGACTTCAAGTTGGTCTTTTATTCTTCAGCTCCCCGGTTTATGCGCCTTAAACTTACTTAATTTCAGACGCAGTTTTTAAAAAGTAAACAAACAATATTTTCAAAACGCTCCCCGATGTTGTTCTTTGCGCGAATGAAGGCACAATGAGACGTAGGTGGTGGAAGAATGTTGTTGGGTGATAACACAGGCGGCCGGTCAGTGAGGCTGCGGCCGATCAAGATACGGCGTCTTGAAGTTATATTCCAAGTGCACTTCCTCCTACGTAATTGACGGTGTGTATGTTAACTTCCGACTGGCGAAAAATTCGACTTGAGAACGTAATTTATGCGTCAGTCCGGGAACGTCTGTATGTTTGGTCCTTTAGGAAAGGCCAATCCATCCGCGCCATTCACCTCAACATATTTTACTGATCCGAGAGAGTGTGCTACGTGACCACGCTTCATTTTCGTTTGAGGTCCTTCCATTTGTTCGTAAAATCTGCAATACTTTTATGTTCATATATTCAAACGTGTGTAGCACAAAAATGTTAGAGCTATTTATATGGTGAAAAATTCCTTCTGGGTGTGTTAATGTACTTTCTGATTATCAAGAACTCCCCCGCACTTTATGAAACTGAAATGTTCACAATAAACCCACACCGATTCAAATGATTTACCCTATTATTTGAGCCCACCCTTATTCATATTTCGGCTACACACATAATTATCAGTATTGTCATACCATAATTGCTTTGTGAAAATTTGCGAATAGCTACAAGTTTAGAATCATTTTCTTGGAACCAATGGACAAGAAATCCGACTTTGACGTTCAGGTGACCGTGCATCGTCATAAATTCTTATAATAAGACCAACTAGATGCACTAATTTCTCTCATTTATTTTTGGAATAAAACTACATCTTTCGGACAGTTCCTCTGTCCATTATCAGGAGTTTTTCACTGTACACACAGCAATTGTATATGTCATACAGGTTTGCTGACAGCTTGCGAACAGGATCAGGACGGCACTGATAATGGAGAGAGGAACTGTCCGAAACATGTAGAGTTATCCTCCAAAAATAAATTTGAGAAATTAGTACATCTAGTTGGTTTTATTATAAGAAGTTTAGAATCACTTTCTTGGAATCAATGGACAAGAAATCCGACGTGCAGCTCTAAGCTGTCATTCGTATTCAGGCTGGAACTACAAAGGAAGCTACGAGACTCTTCGTGGTGTCTACACATTTTCACTTTGTATGCATTTGTGATGTTTCTGGCTTGTGAGTTTATAAGAATAAATTTAATATCACACACCCCATAAAGGGCGAAATTTATAGGCGGCTGCGGCCTTTCTTGCACTCCAGTAGGCAAGGAACGAAGGGGTGTGGAATGGAGTGAGTGAATAATGTACTTTGAAATTGGATAAGAATTTGGGTAGCTTTAAACGAAAAAGAAGCAAAGTAAGATAGGAACTTAAACTTCGAATTTCTTTAGATTTGTCGAAAATGGAAGAACATCATTGTCAGTTACATCTAATTAAATATAATGACCTGCTTAGGTTTTTTACATGTGCACGCTCAAATTCAGGTGGAAAGAATAATGCGTAATTCTTGAGCGACTTCGTTAGTATTCTTGCATAGTCGGAAAAGATATGATAGTTGTAAATATGCACTTTCGGAAATGTGCGATTAGTCTCTGTGTATCTAATTATGTCGTAAGCCGTAATGTGTTTTTGATATAAGTTGCGGGTTTTATTCTTTTGTACAGTATCTGCGGAACTATTTTTTGCTGCGATAAATATCTATATGATATAGGTGTGTGTATATATATGTGTGTGTGTGTATATATATTACATATTTTTGTAAACAGGTATCTGCTCTTTCTGTCGAGATGTAAAAACACTCTGTGAGTCTTCATGTAAAGTGATTTTTAAAGGTATCCAGTCTAAATGAAAATTGAATTGGCTCAACATACTTCTCTAAAAATCTCAGGTGTTCAGTGTGATTAGAATACATTCAGCCTTTCTCTCTGTCTGTTTCTGGGTAGAGTACTTTAAATTCGCCTAAAAATTATGCGCGTTTTACAGTTAGGTGCAACAGCTCTGCTTATTGGTTCTCCATATTTCACGATACATTAGCGATAACAATATTTCCGTACACTTTAGTAAGTTTTCGGACCACAAGGCGACAACGAAACGCAATAAAAATCTCCCATACGGCAGACATGGTCAGCATCATGGGAATTAAATATCCATCTGTCCACATATTTCATTTCTGAAGTTAATGGAATATTTAAATCGTACAATATGACGGCATATTTATTAAATGCGTTGAAACTAGGTCTGCTCTTTATAAATAAAGAAGATGCAACAATGTGTCCCAGGAAAACTGTTTGTTACGACCAGTCACAGACACAGCCACTGCAACCATTACGTCAAAAAGGACTCGATCCTTTTCTTGTAGAATTCCTTAATTTATTTTCAAAAGAATTACCGAGCATAATGTTGCATAGAAGAGTGCAGGGAACATCTGACTTCAGTGAGCCGAACTATAGTTGGGTCATCGAAAGGATAGACATTTGTCTGTACAACAGCCCCCTCCACTCTGTGCATTCCACGCCATCACTAGTTGTCATTTGTGTTATGGTTCCTTTCTATGTATAGTCCTTGTGTCCTTCAATTTTTTGTTGGTGTTCATGACGGGGAGTTGTGAGGTGTAGGTAGGGTGCAAGGTAGGCGAAGAGTCTGAACGTCCGCAAGCCGTGTTCTTTCTTTTACTGCCCACAGCGTAATTTTGCTTCTTGGCTCATACGAAAATATGAAAATCGTAAGAGCGAGAACGTATCCATGATCAGAATGAATCATAGGACACACAATGCTGGGTACAGATAGCTGTTTACGCCGTCAAGAGCCTACAGAGTCGGTGAATTGACGACAGCTAAAGGCTAGTTTAACATCAGCATATGTAGCCTACAATAACGGTTTGAAACACTGCTGCCAGGTGCCGATCTTCTGCTGCTGCTGCTGCTGCTGCTGCTGCTGCTGCTGCTGCTGCTAGTTTCCCAACCGAGAGACAAGTGTATTATGTGTACTGTCATCACATCCCAAATGTAGGCCTAATATCTTGAAACCCATGACACGCTACTCGTATGCAGCCTGGTAGTCACATAATTACATACAATTTCGCTTCCTGCCTCACAGAGAATACACATTACGTTTCCATCACAACAGGTTCCTGCTGTTTTATTGGTGACATGTCGGTGCAATGTAAGGAGAGAGTGCAGAAATTATACAGCAAGTGGTAAATATGGCAACCATTGTGTTTTAAGGGGTGACATCCAAGAATCCCTAGATAATGGCTAAAATACTGAATGTTCAGGCACAGTTTCATGTGAAGCTGCAATATGTAGTTTTATTTGCTTATTTATTACTGCTTTACTGGGAGGCGCTTTCAATATCTGAATTTTTAAAGCGTCGAAGGATAAGGTAATTCGTAAATAACGAATTGGAGGGGATATGGGAGGAAACTGCCGTGGCCTAATTTGACGTCTTGTCCCGGCAGAGATCCTGTGATTATCTATTCAGCATCTCTGTGATCTGAGGTTTTCACGATGGCGAGTTTCAACTTAAAGTCTTAGTCATGGCGCCGTTACATAGGAGCCTGCTGTGTCCATATTTTCTTTTCTTCCTTATAGATAAACGCAGGAGCTCACTTCGAATCGCTGGTGCACATCTGCCATTAATACGTGACTCCACATCACAGAAGACTGTGTCTTTGATGTAAATTTATATATTTTATGTATTAATTTGCCTAGTGACTAACAGGTAAGTGGCCCTGCACACTGATCGGCCTAAGAGTTGGGACAGTCATTCGCTTCGTACTTTTTCCTGGCGACAGGGCCATAGCCTCTTCCAAAGCGGGTTATTCACAGAGTGGGATCTAGTCCGTCCTCTTTCAAACCCCAATGTCATATTTGTTCCTTAAGGTCACCCAGTAGCTGCTTATATCTCTTCGACTTCTACTCTTCCTTTCTATCCTTCCATAACATGTTTCAGAAGTCATTTCTCACACAAGATATGACCAATCCAATTGGCCTTCTTTTGTTTTACTTTATGTACGTTGTTCCCTTCTTCCTTCTTCATTTAACCCCTCTTCGCTGGCAATCGACAGACAAGGAGGAATGAAAGAGGGCTCAGATGTAGATGTAGCTGTAGCTTCACAGATATAATTTGGTTAACCGTGCAAAATTTAATAAGCATTTTTAAGCTCGGCTTCTCATAACGGAACACAAACATGTAACACTGTGTATTTAAGCAGCATTATAATGTTAATAACTTCACATTTGCCAAGAAGCGTTGTTAATGTGCTCAGTATGCGGTTAGCAGTATAATGCTTTCTAAAACTAGGTTGTGAAAGTCACTGGGGAACAAGATTTGCGTATTTAAAGTAGAATTTAAGTTATCCTTGTAAGCAATTAAGCACCACAACGTGAAATGAACATTGGGGTGTGTAGGTGAGTTCTGAGCTTCACGAACACGACCATTCATCCCCAAGGCATTAGCTCCCTTTTCCACAGGACTGGTCACTTCCACCGTCGCCTAACCCACAAGACAGTCTACGGATGCTGAAGTTAACGAGACGTGCAACCAAAGTAGAATGCGAATCGAATTTGCTTGGCATATAAGCGTAAGTTTTATGTGCTGCCATATTTTCATATGAAAACAAAGCATAGTGACAAGGGAAGAGCAACAAAGAAGTGTTCATCCTCTGCTAGTGCAGTGTACGCTAAACTAACCCAATTGTTTTGTCACCTTGATACAAAAAACGGTCAGTGCGAGTGCTGCAGTGTGTAATTTCATTTGCTACTTGTGACGTATCAGTTTTACTAAATATGTTTCTTTCTCTAAATTCGTTTCCTTCAATCACCTTTAAAAAACCATGTTAGTTATGACTTAATATGCTTCCAGCTTCAGACTCCTTTCTCGTTTTCCTCCAATCCTACGGGGCTGTTGCAGGAATTTCTTTAAAATTTACAATAAACGTAGCTATCAGTTTAAAAAAATCTCGTCATCCCTGGCCAAGGCACTCTATATCGGTAGAAAAGTAAAGTCACATTTATCTTTGACGACACTGAAAATTCGCACATATGATTTTTTGTCCTTCTTTGTCTTGTTCTTCGTTTTCCGTGGCGCCCAAAGGGGCTGTGAACCCACCCAGCCTCAATTCAGTAACTATTTGAAGCTCTATCCCCGGGAAAGGGCAGCAAATGCATGAAGGTTACCGTCCACCTTCAGGTAGTACCAAAGTTAAGAATGCATGGAGCTATGCTTTCACTCCCCCACATAGCTGCATGATGTTGCCACCGTCCATTTGGTGTCAGTGTCCTGGATGCCCTCTCTCTTTCTTACCGTGAGTTATTTTTTCTTCGATAAATATGTGATGGAAGTGTTTACTGCAGATAACGGAATGTACAGGTGTAGGAAATACGTACAGAAGGCGTTTCGTCTTTCGCACATTCCAGAAGGAAAGTAACAAACCGTTAGCACACTAACGGCGTAAATTACACCAGCGCATCTTCATAAAAAATTACAATAATTACAAGTGAAGAGAGAGAGAGAGAGGGAGAGAATGATATCCGGGACATTGGCGCCACATGGACGGTGGCAAGGCAACTTTAGATGTACATTTAACTTGTGCATTGGTTGTAGACCAACATTGTTCGCACTTCTGCTTCTGTCGTACGCAATAGGGTTTTTGTAGTGTTTGTTCCAAAGCATGGGCAAGAAGGAAGAAAGTCGCTTGTACTCTGAATGTCTTAACTAAACAGTTCTTAAAGATCAGACTTGAACGCTGAATTCCCCCTTGATTCATTTATTGGTCATTTATTTTTCACTTATTTTCAATTAAGGGGCATTGTTTTTGTAAATTCCAGTCGTTTAAGATTAGTTTATGTTCATCTTTCGCTCAGTCTTTGCAAAGGCGAAGAACTCTTCTTGGTTTGAATATCAGTGACCACCAACATAGAATTAGAACTGAAAATTTGTGTATCTTAAGATACTAAATACGCTTAGTGTATACAAACAAACAAACGAACGAATATGTGGGTCCCGAAATTAGGACGCTCACATCAGATATTATACATGCAAACCCACGTTACCCAACAGCCACAATATTTTATTAAGAGGATAGTTACAAAGTAATCGCTGTTACTTCAACTTCTTAATTCAATACTCATTTCAGAAATTACAGTCTTGTATTTTGAGTTGCTGAATACATATGAATAAACTACTTTTTTAATTAGCTCTTCATATATTTAATGTATATATATGTGTATATATATTTATTTATTTTTACAAGTTCTATGTAAAATTAGCGAGCAACAATAAAGACGTAGAATGACAGTTGTTAAGTAAGCGGTTGTGAGTACCTTGCCTACCTACAACAACAGGCCTGTTTCTATTTATTTATTGGGGGCCCAGCTAGCCTTCACTGAAATGGCTATCGGAAGCTGTGTCCCATGTCACCGAGTAGCCAGGGCTTGAAGTGACTATTTACATTCATATATATTGACTAGGTTAGGGTTGCGTGGAGCCACACTTTCACGCATCCGTATGTCGGAGTGGCTTCTTACTCGTTAGAATGTGAGTTTTTGTCTCCTCGTGACACTGAATGCAAGTCTTCCTGTAACGTGGCGCCTTGTGGTCTGGTAGGTAATTCCTGATTTTATCCGGGGAAGATCATTTACTACCCTGAAGAGTATTATTACTGCTATTACTGACAGCATTTCGTCCTTATCTCTGAAGGGTTACTTGAAATTTTTTGAGCTTCGAATTTGAAACGGCACGTTTCTTATTTATTAAATACTTAATTGACTACTATTTTCGGAGTATAATACGTCAGTCTTAACTGGTTTACCGATTAATCGATCGATCAGTAATTTTAATGTACTGACAGCCCTAATTAGGACGCATAATGGCAAGTCATTCTCCACTTGCATTTATTTTCCTCAGTGAACAGCAGTCGGTAAGGAATGGACGTTGCTACAAAGCAAACGAGACTTCAATCATAACGATTCAATTTATACAGTCGGTCTATAAAATCCCTGCCTATTTCGTCTATGTGCAAATCACTTGCAAAATTTTCTTTCCAACACTTGTCATTTCCCTGTCGTTTTCCATTTAATATTTATGGTGCATTCATTTACAGCTCTTTTTGCAAAAAAAGTGCTATTCAATAAGTGTACAGATTCTTTGTGTTTAACACAAAATTGCCTACGCCTTTACTCTGAACATTGAAACAGCAGGTTTCTCCGAAACCTCGCTAAATGTTATCAGAACACGCGTCATCACATTCCAGAAGGTCATAACTTTAATTGCCTCATGTATATTTCTTTCTCGAATGTTTAAACTTTGGCACTTTTCCTTTGAATATGTGAGATTTAATATTGTGACAAAGTTATAAATTACAAAATAAGTTAGGCCATTATTTACATACTTAAATACTCTAAGAGCGTTAGTTGATGTTTAAGCACTAGCTAAGAACCCCTTTAATTGTCTCAGATTTTGTCGAGGCACTACGATTTATTCTTAAATTCCTTTGATCATTTTTGCCGTATTTCGAGCTGTGCTGCGCAATGAACTGACACGTGCACTGCTTCTGAGATACTTGAGGTTCTGTCAGCGGTGTTGATGAAGATTCAAGTCTTCTGGGGCATTATGCCATCTCGACTTTCCAAGTAGTTGGCGACGTTTCGGAGGTGATTAATTCCACTATATTTAGGGTTAAGCAGTCAAAGACGACAGCCATTTACCAGTCGACATGGCGTACACCCCCCTAGAAGACATGAATTTTTAAGTATGCAGCTGTTACTGCACGTAAGTCTGTAGTTTTTGAATCAGTAAGCTCTGCAACGACAGTCTTATTCTGTGGGACAGATGGCGACAGTGTGAGAGACTTCTACAGTGACTAAGACACCTTCAAATTCCTGTAACCTAATTCCCTTTCTAAAAACGTAAGCAGTAGCCTGAGATTGCCACGCTGTTTGTGTGTGTGTGTGTGTGTGTGTGTGTGTGTGTGT
>Ga0123354_10011876_pt1 | contig 13484 bp, 11 predicted proteins | sample TergutLab28metaG_2_FD_97872 | JGI IMG/M metagenome (GOLD analysis project Ga0123354, IMG submission 97872) | Labiotermes labralis P4 segment gut microbial communities from Petit-Saut dam, French Guiana - Lab288 P4 | ecosystem: Host-associated > Arthropoda: Insects > Digestive system > Gut ... | reverse complement strand
TCCTTATCACTTCCCTACAATGTTTACGTAGGCTTCAACTCACCTACTGAAACACTCACTGCCTCATTCATTTTACACGTCCCTTGGCTTTCTCTTAATCGGATCTATATCTAGCATACCTAATGTACGTGTGTATATACTATATATATATGTATATATATATATATATATATATATAAACACATAAAGAACTACAGAAGACTCAAAATTTCGCGCTTTACTAATTGACTTAAATCCGACCTTAAGTTTTCCGAAGTCGCCTAACATTACCAGTTCACAATACCTGCTGACATGTGAGAAATGTTACGTGTATTAATACCTTGTGTGATAATTTCATATTACACAAAAATTACTACACTTCGCGTTTCTTCATTTCGAAGCCTGACCCAATCGGCTGCGATTATTAAGAATTCAAAAAATTATATGAAAGATGAATTTTGTAACAAGTTTCGGAAATCTCTGCTTTCCCTAGATTTCCGTCGTGGTACTGCAACCGAAGCACTGTGCTACATGTCAAATTTCATTCACATGCCCGTAATATTGGAGACGCGCTGTAACGGTCAGAACAGAGAAAAAACGGATGAATGACTTCATTTAATTCACACATTATAAATATTTGCCTATCCCAGTGGTCGCGTGGTCTAAGGCACGGGTCTACGGCCGCTCGTCTGCTGGGATTGCGGGTTCGAGTCCTGCCGGGTCATGGATGTTTGTTTCTTGTAAGTAAAGTGTTGCGTGTTGTCAAACAGAAGTCTCTGCGTCGGGCAAATAACTAATCCAGAGGAGCCCTACCGAGTGCGGTGTGTCTGAGTTTGATCGTGAAGCATCGATAATGAGGTGGTCTGGTCCTCTTAGGGGCTGTGGCGCCACGGCAGAAAAAATATGAATACACAACTACATTATAACCGGCTGTAAAAAGATATTTTTATATTTCAATGGACCTGTATTTATCCTTGCTAGTTACGTTGTTTCAGGTCTATAAATGCATCTGCACTCTGTATCTGTTACAGCTGTGCTAGTTCGTATGTTTTGTTCAAAGAAACTGCTAAATTCATATACCATTATGAAAGCGCCCGAATTCATGGAACCGAAAATTCGCTTGTCACTGATCTCTCTCCATCTTGTTCCCTCTGTCTCCTCCACATCCATCTCAACCTTTAGACGCCTAATGTCAACTACAGTGGTCGTACCGCACCGCTAACCTCTAAAGTTGCATTTTATATATTTATTCAACAAATATAGGTACTGAATATTTTAAACATTGTATATACTCTCAGTTTTTTTCTCTTCAAAATGCAGTTTGTTTCATAATTCTAACGTATTTGGTTCCTGTGTTATTCACATTTTATGTACAGGATGTGCTAAAATTAAAAAAAAAAAATAATTCCGGCGCCAAAAGGTTAATGACGATGACAACTTCAGTAAACCTAATGAGTGCCTGTTGTAGCAGTATTTGATATTGCTTTCCTATCTGCAGAAAAATGCGACATGTGTTTACTGAAACTAACTCCTTCACACACACACACACACGCACACACACATATTACAGTAGCGTTACGTGTGAGGTATTCAAACGAAAGGCACAATTCGCACCCAGCAGCAGGATACATGTGAATATCTGATGACATTCTTTTATATATAAAACATATCATCCATGAAATAGGACTACACCTTGTCAGTGCCCCAAGTGAATGGATTAATTTTGCATTTAGGAAAGGGGAGGAACATAATAGGACATTTGAAGAAAACGCGACATTTTGAGTTAAAGCAAAACTTATTTTTGTAATACTCGTATTTTATGATATTTTTTTAGTTGGAATAATTTCAAAATTTTCCTAAGGATGTCACATAACTAAACCTAATATCCGTGGCATAAGTAGAAACAATCTGTGATCTCTTCTCCCTTCACTCACATTCGAAAGTCCGTAAAGAAATCATTTCATTCCATAACAAACACTGCATTGCTTATTACAATACACACCTCTTACAGCCATTTAACAACGCTCTTGGTACACAATAATACACACTGCTTAATTAAGAGGCTGATTGATGAGAGATTAAATGTAACGAATTGGTCGTGGCGTATTCGAGGTACTCCGCGTTTACCCGGAGCGACTGGCGTGGACCGCGAAGTACGAAATTGTGTTTTTAAATGTCCGAATGTTGACTTTTGCATCACGCGATTTTCTTCCAGAAAAAACGGAGAGAACTTTTCGTACATTACTAGGGAGAAAACCAACAATGAAAAGAAAAATAGCTCCTCAAATTGCAATGCAAATTTTTGTGCGCACAGGAACTAGAAAACCACAAATTATACTAACACAAAAATCAGTATTATCTATCAGCCTATACAGCCCATCGATTCTAATGAATTCTGACGCTAGTACAGTACAGTAAGGATTATTATATTTCTGGTCTTATTCTGCCGACTCGTATTCCAAGAAAACACAAGTTTCATTCTGACCTAGCAGTAAATCCCTAGACATGCATTCTTCAGACATCTGTTTCGAACTCGGCCGGATAGTCGACTACCTTGACTGGGATATTTCGTGGCCTTCTTCAGAACATTCAAGCAAGTTCCTCAATAGCGCTTAATTGGCTGAAGCCCACTTCCCATTCACCAGTCGCCCTACGATTCAACGGTACATTCTTAGCTACTGACGTCATAAAATAGACCATACAAAAAAAAATCTGCGGAACGAACCATTCCTCAAAGCGTTGTGCTGTATTACTCAAATATGAAACTATGAACAAAGTACAGGCTCCTACCAATCCTAACTATCCGTCATTGTGCGTCAGACTCTAATTCCCGTACCTTGTGGCATAACTAGATATTTGGAGCAACAATGTAGGTAGGAATGTCGCAAACTTCAACCAATGGCATTACTGTTCAGTTCCATGTGTCACGCGCCTATATGCGGCCTACCTCGGTACTAACCACTTCGCAGGATGACAGTAGGGGGGGCAATTCTTTCCTGTCGTTCCATCACCCGACGGCGCCTGACGGGTTACGTCTGCCTCGTGAAGGTATTGCAATAACTTCATCTTCTCCAGAAGGCGTCTCCTGTGCTAACAGTCACCCACTGTTATTTATTATTGTATGGTTTTTCGGTGTGTGCGCACAATTAAACAATTTACTTTTTACTTCGCATTCTGATTCTTACCGCTTTTCGTACAAGACAGTCGGCCTGTGCTGATAGCTCCATTTTTTATTTTACTCTTCAAATAAACAAAAACAAACATTTGTCCAGCTAATTACACTGTATTGTATTCTCTCATTTGGGTGATTCCCCGGCATCAGAATTTTATGTGCCGACGTTTCGGGACACTCTCTTGCATCTTCATAGGTGGTGTAAACTAGAAGAATAAGACTTCGATATTTTGCTGACCGTGCATCTCAGTATAATCTTAGTAATTAACCAACTTTAATGCACAAATTCTTTTTTTATAATAAGTTTATTATAAAAAAAGAATTTGTGCATTAAGTTGGTTAATTACTAAGACTAGAAGAAGAAGAGATTGCTCGGGTAATTATACAAGTAAAGGTTTAGCAGACTTTACCTTTATAAATATCCTAGCAATCAACCCGAAACTTCGGTGCATAAAATTATGACGCCGAGGAATCACCCAAAAGAAAGAACACAACATTCACAACACGGCGAACGTTTTAAATCAAGAATACTTTTATCGTGATTTTAGCGTACACAAAATTAAAGTTTTCATTCTTTTCATTAAGTTTACTGTTAATGTTCAATTGTGAGCGAATTGTATTACATTTAACATACAATACAGAAAGTAGGAATAAATCAATTAATCAATAAAGTTAGAGGTGCTGAACAGAAATTCAGTATTAAATGAATCGATTAAACACTTCCAATTCGCAATACCATTCAAGAATTTTGTAGTAAAATGCCTGTGAAACCAGGAAATCATAAAGACTAGGCTACGGGTTAGACGATCTGGTTTCGATTCTGGAAATGAACAAAAGATTCATCTCTTCTCCCTAGCACTCAGACTGGTACTGTCACCACCCAACCTAACGTTAGATGAAGCAGACTTGTTTGGGTGTGAAGCTGACCGCTGAGCTCCATTTAGTGCCGATCTTACTAACGAAATAAGCTGTACCTTCACCTAACCTACAGCCCTCTGCCCTTATGGTGTGCACAGGAACAACTCTGCTTCCGTAATTTTAGTGCAGATATTATCCTCTCTCTTTGCGTGGCTTAAGAGTGCACAGTCAATTTTCGGCACAGAGGTATTGTTCCATCCTCCATATCGAATTTTGCACCCCTCGCACACTACATACATCAGTAAGTACATATATACATACATACACACATACATAAATACATACACACATGTACATACATACATACATAATACATACATACACACAAGTACATACATACATAACACACATACATAAATACATACATACATACACACATACATATATATATATATATATACACATACATACGTACTTACGTACGTACATACATACATACACACACGTACATACATATATAACACACATACATAAATACATACACACAAACATACATATGTACATACATACATACGTATGTACATACGTACATACATACGTATGTACACACATACATACACACACACACACACGCCCGCCCGCCCGTGCGCACGCACGCACGCACGCGCGCGCACACACACACACACACACACATATATATATACATACATACATACATACTAAAAAACTAGTAATGAATCAACATTTATAGCAACACACCTGTTGAAAATTTTTAATTTCACGAACGGATGAGATGTTGTAATTAAATTAACTAAGGAAAATGTCCTTTATAGGAATATGATGGACAGGGTGGACTGGATTCACCTGGCTCATGGTACGTGTCACAGGCAGCCTCTTGTGAACATGTTAAAGGGCCTTCGGGTTCCACAAATTGGAGGAAATATTACTCTCAGATGACCAGTGTGTTTACCGAGGACTCTACCTCACGTATTTGAATACGGGAAAAATATATTTTCTGTTAGCATAGTTTTGTTGGTGACACATTGAGGCGAAGGAGGGCGAGCCTACTGCCTCACTTATTCTCGTCCCTACAGTCACACTCTATCGTCATCCACTACCTCACATTCTTATTTTTCTGAGGTCATTTTTGAAAACTGGTCTCCAAGCGTTCATGTATATGTGATCAATGAAAAATACTTTCTCTCTTCCCAAAGGGAAAGTGAGCTGAGTCCAGCGACATCAAACAGTTTATTAAAATATTAACGTACATAGAGTTCTTCAGAAAATCAGCAGAGAATTATTTAATATTTCGTGGAACGTGTGGCTCCTGGAAACTGCTGATATACATTGCTGGCTCGGCTCTCTAGAACATCAGACCTCAAGTTACTGAATTTTTCAATATCACTACCGAACAGCGGACAAACCAAACGAGCATTTCTGAGAAACAAACTGGAGATAAATGATTTCGAATTTAACTGGGCACGATTACCCTGAAATAATGAATTTTATGTGGGTGTTCTAAAACAACTTCGTACATTGGCGTGTAGGGACGGCGTTTAGTAACATGTTGATTACAACGTTATGTGTGGATATTAAAAACGTTTGAAAAATTACTTGTATTAATGTAATTATTTAATCACATACATGATAGGAGAAATTTCTGCACATCCCCTGGTTTTCCTTCGTGCAAATGAACAATGAATATAATCTGACAATTATCAAGAGCGTACACAAAGTGCATACACAGAAAAAAATTTCCCATTCCTTTTCAACCAGATTCTATAAAACTAAGAGACGTATATTATTAAATCCAATGAATGCATTCCTTCTACATCATTTTATTGGCATCTCAGTTAGTCAAGTTGTTATAAGCCTATTATTAAAATGTTTTACTGTGCTCATAAGCGCCCTAAACTGACCACTCTTTTAAGCCACACAAATCCTATCCACATACTCTAACACAGCATTACTTCAAGATCCGTTACAAAACTCATCTGCGCCTATATTTCCCAGAGGCTCACTTCTTTGTTGTTTTGCCACCAAGCGTTTGCTAGAATAACTCACTATTTTCCTTATACCACAAGCGTAACTGACACTGTAACCAACAGATTACACAGTTACCAGTCACAAAAGTGTAGCTGTGATTTATATCTTGACTACACCCTTAGTTAAACTATCAGTTTTGCTAGCACTTATTTTTCTTAGGCGTTATGAATTTTTCTCGTACAAATTAATTTCCATTTCTAATTAATTCATAATTAAATTATACTTTATGTGCTCACGTCGATGTCTATGGGAATAGCTATCGCGTGGGATGCGACGCCGTATTGTCTGGTAGGTATTAACCGATGCTGCAGAGAAATACACCGCTCCATCATAAGATTACTGTTTAATTTTAAAATATTAATTTAAATCCTTGGCAAGGCCATCTCAGCACTCGAAGTCGTATTTTACAGCCTCAGAATAGCCTATAAGAAATGAGAAAGGAAAAGTGGAAGTGTGCAACGATATATCAAGTGACGGCACGCGTCGGCCGAACAAAGCGTCGGTCGGACCCTTTGTTCCTCGGCATCATCAGCGGTGTGTAATGAAGACGGATGATCGCCTCTACGCATCAATGGATGTGAGCAACAAAAAGATCCTCTCACCCCGACATTATATAAGAACATGGATAAAAGACACAGCTGCGCTACGGAGATGCGAATTGCTGGGAAAGCTTGATATCCTGTCACATCTCCGCGACAGACAAAGCAGACATTTTACAAATTTGCGGTTTTATACCAGGGAAAAATCTTTTACCTTTCCTTTAATATTTTCAGAGTGAGGCATTCTTAATTCTTCTGCAACCAGGCATAAGATATTGCCATGTGACTACGGACGTTATGAGGCAGTTTAAAAATTCGCCAAGTGGGCTCTCTAACAGCTATCATAGTTACTATCAGTGTCTAACAGATGGCGTTGAGACGATATATACATACATTCACTACCCCAAATTTCCAGTGTCTGACACAGGCAATTAATCGTCAGATGGCATCGACATTCCCAAGGGTTAACCTATAAAACACTGGCAGTGTTCCACAGATCATGTTAGTCGCCAGACGTGTACATTCGTACCTTCGCCTATATGAGGTTCACAGTGCCTAAAAGAAGTCGACAATCGTAAGATGGCCTTAGAATTTATATACTTTCACTCGCAAGAGACTGCCGGTAGTGCATTCAATAGCTCCTTTTTCACGAATGAGAACTGCATGTATGAAATCATTTCATACGAATGTGTGATAATCCCATTACTAAGTACAAGCTCCACACGAATAATTCAAAAAGTATTTCATCTCACACTTATGTGGGAAAGACGAAATTAAAGAATGAGACTGGGAGTAAGAAGAAAAGAAGCAAGAAAACAATGCTTCTTGAAATGCATTTTCTTCCTCTGTGTGTACATAAACACGATGCGAGAATAACCTTTCGTGTGGTGGAACGGACCACAGAACTTCAGTGGCGCGAATGACGAGGTCTGAGGTTCTCACAGCCATGATGCTGAAGAATCGATTCTTCTGGGATGTGACGCTGTGTCGTAGCACATTCCTTACAAATTTTGGAGAGTGCTTACGCAACAAAACGGTGTAATATCACAGAAGACTTGCATCTTATCACACTTATCGGTTACAGATATTTTAAATTCTTCTAATTTATAATCATATAATCAACACATAATTCGTATAGTAGCATATTAATCAAGTACAGACTTCATGTAATCAGACAAAACAAGACAGGCATTGCACGTATATCGTAACACTGCGGCGCTCGTGCAACCATTGTTGTAGTGGATAAGCAATGAGAATTGCACAACCTGTGTGTGTGTTTGTAGCCTCAGGAATCCAATATGCAATGCGCATGGGCCATATTGTCATCTGTGGACTGCACCGCTGTGAGGAATTGTTTCAAATTATTTTACAAAACGGCAAGATTTTCGAAAAAAAATCTTAAACATAAAATGTGTGTTGCGGGTCTCTACAATTTCTGTCTCAAACATTTTTCATTCCAAGAACAGAGCGAGATACGATCAAGCATATGCATTGGTCTTCATGTAAAGTAGGCCTACTCTTTATTCTTGATCGATATTAAAGAAACCGAATTTTCTTGGCAGATTTTCGAAAAATACTCAAATATAAAATTTTATGTACATCCGTCCAGTGGGAGCCGACTTTCTGCATGCGGTCAGACGGACGGAACGACGGACAGACACTACGAAGCTAACAGTCGCTTTTCGCAATTTTTCGAACGCTCCTTAAACTATCTTTTAATCTGCCTTGCCTTAAGAGCTGAAATGAACCCGTCTGTGAATTCTGTACGAGTATCCCTGTCATAACAAAGCCTTCAGCTGCACAAAACACACTAGCGATATGACGGCATTAATTTATGTCTATGAAGGGTTTCAAACGCCCTCGTCCATACCCACCCATACACAGTAATCCCTGAGCCATCCAATAAATTCACCACAATTTATGGAACCCTCATGTTCATTACCGTGTTCACTGCACCCCGATACGTACCCCTGTCCTCAAACAGGTTACTACAGTGCATACATCTGCGAGATACATTTTAATATTATCCCTCAACCTACGTATAGGTCTCCCAACTCGTTTCACTTGTCGCATTTCCCCACTAAACGCCTGCATATCTCTCATCTCCCATACATGTCCAAGTTCCGCCCCACATCCTCCTTCATTTTACCACCAGATTAATATTTGGTGAAATGTACAAAATCGTGATTCCTTCTAAATTCAATTTTCTCCTTCCTTCTTATATCCCAAATCTGACCCCATTATCTTTCCCTAACATCCTAGTTTGCAACACGATAAGCTTCAGTTCTTACGTTAAAAATTAGAAACCACTTTTCACACCCATAAAGAAAAATAGGCAAGACACGGTACTGTAAATTTTAATTTTCATATTCTTAGACAGAAAATGAAAAGGAAAATATTTACGAACGGAACGGCGGCAGGCATTTCCCCGACTTTAGTAATATGCTGCTCTTAGCAGCGTCTAAACATTGTGAAATTCCAAGTAAGCCTAAACTGGGCCGAGCAAGCTGATACCAATCGACTCTTCTTGGATATAGATTACATTTGTTTGTGTTGCGTTAGGATGCGTTTTGTGTGTATTGTGTTTTGCGCGTGTGGATATTAATATCTTATGAAATGTGAGGCCATGGATATTTTGGTAACCAATACCGTGGTTTGGGAAACGTACCGCCTCCATCTTCATAACTCACTTCTTTTCCAACCTACAAATGGAAACAGTAACTTCCTTCGAGAGGCTGTTACCTGTCAACTAGTCTACGAGGTGTAAGACACAAATAGACAGTTGTTTTCACAGGCACCGTCATGAAAGCCATGCCTCGCACAACCTTGTGTGTGCATGTGTGAGTATTATATGCTGGGAGTATGTGCAAATGTTTGCTTGCAATAAATAAACTACACTATTTCAGTCTAACACAAGTAGTTCAAAATGTTACTTTTACGGTAAATTACCGTAAAAAATGGGGCCCCTTAGATTTTTAGTATATATTCCATTTTACGTTTTTTGTATCAACAAACACGAGGATGGCCTAAGCACAGGCCGAAACATGTAGTACACGTAAAAATGTAACATTTTGAATTAAATCAACCTGTGTTGTGGTAGAGTGAATAAGTATAGTTTATTCAGTAGCAAACACAACGGCATGGCTTCCATAAAAACTGTTGTAATAAAATTATCCTTTTTATTGCGGAGTTCCCATAGTACTCAGTAACCACACCTAGGAACACTTTCAAGAACAATGCCTCCACTTTTTGTTGTTGTTACAGAATTTGCATGTTAATTGTCTCGAAAAGAAATTTATGAGGGGGATGGAATGAGACGGCTGACGTCTCAAGTTAATAACGGCATTACGTTTACTCTACGAAATTTTCTCTGCAAGACCGTGTTCTCTTCGTATCTCCAGTTCGCCACCCCTAAAAGTTTATATGAACTATCCAAAGTCTAAATTCTTCCGCCCATTCCTTCACGTTTAAACTTCCTAGCACAGTACGCACTATTCTTCTGAAAACACAGATCTCTAACCGCACCTATTAACCCCGACACACAAAGTCCGTACAATACCTTCAATCGTGTTCCTGTAATCTGTTCCCTATGTAAGCCTTACAATTAACACGTGTACGACAACGAAGCATAAGCAAGACACACTGTGTGTATACAGGACACGAACACTCATACTGCATCTTACTCACCTTATTAAACATTCGTATCCAGAAAATGTTTTCAAATAATTTACACGATTTAACGCCCCAACAAAGAAAAAATTACAATCGCCCTATGTTTATATGTTGTTGGTCGATTGTCTTTGAATGTGGTGTTAAAAATTATCTTTTCATATTTTCAAAATTGTTTCAACGGTTTCCAGTTTTCTTTCATTATGCCACTTTAAAGCTGACAATACAAAAATATTGTTCTGAAAGCAATTCGAAAAAAAATAACATAAGATTTTTAGAAACTGTTGCAAGCGTGGCAACTTTAGTGCAAACGACCGTCATGAAGACTCGTCGCCTGAGGCAATCGTGTAACGGAACAGACGCTTCTATATTGGACACAGAAGAACACCAGTTCTTAAATCTTGTATTAATATTTCTTCAAGAATTCTGAACTTCTTTTCCAGGTATTCCTCCATACAATTCTGTAACTTGTGACATATCCACACAAAATTTGTTCTTCAGTTTACGCAGATTTTTTTGTGCCCAAGTACTGAAAATAAATTATTAATATCTGAAATGTCCCCTCTGTTTATATCCTTCCAAAAAGAGTGCATGTACTTAGTGAAGGTGTGATGGATACACGAAATAGAAATGTGCTCACCGAAAGAATTATATATTATACTTTTAAAACATAACGTCAAGTGTAGTAACTATAAACAGAATTTTCTCTCATGCAAAAAATAAAATGTGGAAATGAAATACCATGACAGAAATAAGCAAAAATTTCTAGAAATATTTCACTATGAGGTACTGTGGAAAGCAGCTAAAAATATTCCCATGCAGTAATTCTTCAAAATATCCCCCCCCCCGTATTCCACACATAATAGCTTTAATTTCCAAATATCTCTACCATCTGTGCTTGCAGATAGCAGTGTTCCACACCGAATCTTAAATTGGAACAAGTGTACTGGAATTTGCTCCGAGTGGGTCTGAGACGCAGCGATGCAAACCATAGAAAATATTATACCTAGCTTCTACCTGCAACACAATTTTAGCGGTGCTCGTACTGCATAACTACTACACAAAATCGTATCAAATATTTGTCCATGTTTCCTTTAAAGATAAAATTACACTGCTCTTAACATTTAATGTTTTGGCTCCAAAAACAACATAACGCTCAAATTTTCACAAATCAGTAAATTAGTGTTGTTTGCAAAATATCAGATTATGATTATAACCAATAAATGCACACAAGTTCTGTCTGTGGTCAAGCTTCTGAGCATTAAAGCAGGAAGCACAAATGTGTACCACTCTGATGATAAGATTACTGATGACGGATGAATTTTATGACAAAGGGTTTAAAGGAAGCGTTCGTAGCCTAATCTACGTAAAATTCTACAATTTTCATGGAAGAATTAAGGGGAACCACGACAAACCTCGCTCAGGCAGCCGGTGATACGGCAGGGAATCGAACTGAACGCATTTGGGACACAAGCCTATACACTGGCTGCTAAACCAATCCGCTGCGCTAGCCTGTGTTGGTTAGAGATCTTGCAGAGAACACAAAATTGCAAGCCACAACAAAGCGTCAAACCCTCTGGCGAATATAAAATTATTTCCCGAAATTCCGGGATAAATTTATGAGTCTGTTGTGCTGTTTTGAGCAGATAATTTCAATTATATGTGTTTAACTCAGTGTTATTAAATTACACAGCATTAACTTCTGCTGTATATGGCGTCAAGGCGTCCATCGCGAACGACAGTTTTTAGGTCAGCAGGACCGTGACCAGAGTGCTGCAGCTAAACGAAATATGGACGGTAAAATAAAACACTCCTTGCAGGTCGTAATCCTCGATTCCCAAGGTTGCAACTGATGAATGTAGGCGATGTTCCTAACAGCTTTATGTGTTAATTACAGGCTCCCATAAAGGTGTCTGGTCAACTGAAATACAAGGCACAAATTTACAGTTACGACATGCGCCTGCAATTTGCTACGTTCATTGGGTATATCTACGTTATGACGTGAAATAAATGACACGTGCCAAAGGCACTGTGCTTACTGACCAACATTTCCAACAGAACACGCAAAATTTTAAAAATAAACAGCTATAATGTCTAAGTTGGGAATAGTTACTATAGTAAAGACTCACTAGGGGCTGGTAATGGGGTTTGGTCCTTGGCGTGTATTCACTCATTGTTGGCCACTGTGTCGAGTCACCTTCTGTGCGGTATATACCCTCTTATTCACCGAACAACGGATGTTATTTTCCGAATAAGAAAGTATCGGACTAACAAACTGTGCTTTACTTTCGCAGAAATTAACAAGACAGTACTATGACGAAACGCTGAAGAGCATTCGGGCAACCATTGTTACAGTGGAAAAGCAAAAAGTATGACATATTCTGAGTGCGCGTCTGTAGCCTTAGGTATCCAACACACAATTCTCATGCGTCATATTGTCTTCTGTGGCATGTTCGGCTCTGTAATATTTTTCCACATTACCTCATAAACGGTATGATTCTTTTTTAAAAAAAAGTTATGGAATGTAAAATGTGTGTTCTGATTTTCTCTACAACGTTTGTGTGAAATATTTCTCATTATATGAAGAAATTAACGAGATATGGTCAAAAATATACACATATCGGTTTTCATATAAAGTACTTTTATCCTTTTCATATTTTAATGAAAGCTAACAGATTTTATAAAAAACTGAAATATCAAATCCCATGAAAATCCTTCCTGTGGGAGTCGAGTTGTTCCGTGCGGGCAGATGGACAGACGAAAATACAGACGGACAGACACGATAAAGCTAACAGTCGCATTAGCAATTTTGCAAACGCATCTAATTATCCTTGGTACTTTACCTCCACCGTATTTCTTCTCGTGACGCTTTAACAAATAATTAACTTCAACTTTTAACACTTTGAAGACGAAATTGGTCCGTTTTACATAAGAACTCAGCGCGTACCGCACAGTCAATACTCTCCAACTCGGTTATACAAAACCAATCAGTTAATGCTGCATGAGAAAAATTTGCAGTGTTTTTCTGAAATTCATACACAACAGAAAAACGCAATGTGAGCATCATTAAAAATTTTTTAATGTTCAGCCTGTGCTAAGTAAAGTAACCTCTACGAGGTAATAGCTTAAAATTCATGAGACGGTACTCCTACACCGTATCGGTTCTTGGATATTTGAATGGTTATTTTCCTAGCCTAAGAGACTTAAATGATGACACATTC
>Ga0123354_10011874_pt1 | contig 13485 bp, 9 predicted proteins | sample TergutLab28metaG_2_FD_97872 | JGI IMG/M metagenome (GOLD analysis project Ga0123354, IMG submission 97872) | Labiotermes labralis P4 segment gut microbial communities from Petit-Saut dam, French Guiana - Lab288 P4 | ecosystem: Host-associated > Arthropoda: Insects > Digestive system > Gut ... | reverse complement strand
TATAAAAAAGCGTTGCGCCTGCATATAAGCGATGCCCTCTTCCGTGTATTGCTCCAAATTTGCATTAGTGAACGAATATTTGTATTCATAATCGCCTTTCTTGTTAATGGTTCGACGGATGACAAATAAACGGCGTAGCATTCGACGATTTTCTTCATCCCAAATATAAACGGTACGAAAGTGATAATCCCACGCTCGGCGTAGGCTCCACTACGTCGAGTTAAAAGCAAGCGTCCACGCTTGCAAAAGAAAATGAAAATGCTGAAATGGGATTATTTGCGAGCAGGATGTATTTTACTATTCATACAGAAAGCCAATTCCGAAAGATTGTAGATTGATAGAAATAAAGCGATTGCCCTACGGGCAAAGGGTTTTATTATTTCGCAAAAGACAAGAATTTTTATTCCATTTGTCAGCAGTTAGTGCGTGAAAAAAACGAATGAAAAAGACAGGTTTATTACCTATCGAATTAAAGCGGAAGCTTTGCTTTTCAAACGGCGGAAGCGGGAGCTTCCGAATAACATCAGGTAAATAATCAATAATTTTTGTTTATTAAGAAGTTCTTCTTACCTTTGAAACGTTTTTAATTTATTGAAATGATTATGGGCTCATTTAAAGCAAAGACAGAAAAGGAGATAATCTGCTTTTTACCCTTTAGTGGCAAGGAAGAAACGGTAAAAACCGTTGAAGAACTAAAAAACTGTAACAAAATAGGATGCATCTTTGTCGTCTATCCCGGCAAGGATGAAACGGACGCTCCTTCTCTGCCCCAAGGTTGTCAGGGTTTGCCTGCCGGATTTTTGCAGCAAACCCAAGCATGGAAAACAATTGTTTCGCATATTGATACGCCCTATACTTTAGTATATTCACAAGCTTTACCGCTGCAACTGAGCGCTTATGCTGTTGAACGGATGTTGCGGGTGATTTACGATACCGATGCCGGCATGGTATATGCCGACCGGTATAAAATAAAAGAAGGATTGCGACAATCATATCCGGTAAACGATTATCAAGAAGGGAGTTTACGGGATGATTTTGATTTCGGTTCTTTACTGCTTTTCCGCTCTTCAACACTGAAAGCAGCTGTCAGCGAAATGGATGTTGATTATCAGACGGCAGCCTTGTACGATTTGCGCTTGAAGATTTCCAAACATAAATCCCTGTTTCATTTACCTGAATTTCTCTATACGGAATTGGAAACAGATTTACGTAAATCGGGAGAAAAAATATTTGATTACGTTGACCCCAAAAATCGGCAAGTCCAAATTGAGATGGAACAAGCTTGTACCCGTTATCTGAAAGATGTGGGAGCTTGGTTGAAACCAGAGTTTACTCCGGTTGAATTTTCCGAAGAAACATTTCCCGTCGAAGCTACGGTGGTGATTCCGGTACGCAACCGAGAAAAAACCATTGAAGACGCCGTCCGTTCCGTATTGATGCAAGAAACCGATTTCCCATTTAATTTGATAGTGGTTGACAATCACTCGACGGATAATACGACCGCGATACTTCAGAAAATTGCATTAAGCGACAAACGGCTCATCCATCTTATTCCCCACAGAAACGATTTGGGTATTGGCGGATGTTGGAATGAAGCCATCATGCACTCGCAATGCGGAAAATTCGCCATCCAACTCGATAGCGACGATTTGTATATTGATAAACACGTTATCCAAACAATTGTCAATGCTTTTTACGAACAAAACTGTGCAATGCTTGTAGGAACCTATCAAATGGTTAATTTTTATTTAGAAGAAATTCCCCCCGGAATCATCGACCACAAGGAATGGACGCCCGATAACGGACGAAATAATGCGCTTCGCATCAATGGATTGGGAGCGCCTCGCGCATTCTATACGCCTGTACTGCGGGAAATAAAAGTACCGAATACGAGTTATGGAGAAGATTATGCTGTTGGGCTGGCTATCTCCCGGAATTACCGTATCGGGCGAATTTATCAACCGCTTTATTTATGTCGCCGATGGGATGATAACTCCGACGCTTCGCTGGATGTGAATAAAATGAATGCACATAACCACTATAAAGATTGTATCCGCACTATTGAATTACAGGCGAGGAAAAATAAAAACTAAATGAGTAAAACGAAGAACACTCCTCAAAAAATCAGGTCTCCGTGGGCATGGATTCCTTCGCTGTATCTGGCTGAAGGATTGCCTTATGTGGCTGTAATGACGATTTCCGTTATTATGTATAAGCGAATGGGCATATCGAATACCGATATTGCATTATACACCAGTTGGCTTTATTTGCCATGGGTAATCAAGCCGTTTTGGAGCCCTTTTGTCGATTTGCTTAAAACCAAACGCTGGTGGATTGTTACTATGCAGTTGCTTATCGGAGCCGGATTTGCAGGTATTGCTTTCACGATTCCTTTACCGCTGTTTTTCCAATCGACGCTTGCTTTCTTCTGGCTGTTGGCTTTCAGTTCGGCTACGCACGATATTGCTGCGGACGGATTTTATATGCTGGCGCTTGATACCAATAAACAAGCGATGTATGTCGGCATACGAAGTACTTTTTACAGGATTGCAACCATTATGGGACAAGGATTGCTCATTATTTTAGCCGGTTTCCTGGAAACGCTTTCCAGCGCAGAACCGCTTAAAATTCAAATAGAAGCTTCCCCCGGATATACTCAAAATACCTTGATTCTTCCTCAAACGCCAAATATATCCGAACAAGCCGGAAATATAATGTTTCTTGCGGACAAAAAAATTCTTGACATTGGAACTCAAAGTATTAATAAAGATACATTGAAAGCGATTGTAAATGAAATAACCGGTTGGAACGAAAAAAACGGATTCATTTTGAAAGAACAGACGGAGAAAGACGATAAAACTAAATCATCTTCAAATGTATGGACGGAGCATGTTTCGAAGCCCTTGGGACTTTGGATAAAAAACAATTTTGGAGAGAAAAAAGAAACCGCCCTTTCCAATGAAGTTGGAAATATTGGCATCCTGGCGGTTCATTTATCCAAGAAACCGGAAGCAGGAGAGGATATGGCGCTGAATACTTCTTTAAATAATGGTGATAAAAGCATTTCTTTGATTCATGGCGAACGTTTGATATTTAATGAAAAGAATTGGAATAAACCGGCTTACATGATTTTTCAAGTTGACCCGAAATTGAATGGCTCGACAAAAGCTGAATTTAAAGGATTATCGGGAAACATCCCGTTTGCATGGTCCATTACATTTTTTGTTTTGACGGGATTATTCATTTCATTTAGTTTATATCATAAATTTAAACTGCCTAAACCGGATTCGGACGGGCTGCATTCTCATGTTACAGCCTGTTCAATATTGACGGAATTTTTTGCTACGTTCCGTTCCTTCTTCAAAAAACCGCAAGCAGTGGTAGCTATCCTTTTTATGCTTACTTTCCGGTTTGCCGAAGCACAGTTACTCAAATTAATCAATCCTTTTTTACTTGATTCGAAAGATATTGGCGGATTAGGACTCACCACAGGACAGATAGGTCTTGTTTACGGTACGATTGGAATCATCGGACTTACCGTAGGTGGAATTATAGGGGGAATTATTGCAGCTAAAGGAGGACTGAAAAAATGGCTTTGGCCCATGACTCTAAGTTTATTACTGCCTTCTTTAGTATATACTTATTTATCTTTTGCACAACCCGGAAGTTTATGGGTGATAAACAGTTGTGTGTTCCTTGAACAATTTGCTTATGGATTCGGTTTCACAGCCTATATGTTATATTTGATGTACTATTCCGAAGGTGAACATAAAACCGCTCATTATGCAATTTGCACCGGTTTTATGGCGCTGGGGATGATGTTGCCCGGAATGGTTGCCGGTTGGATGCAAGAAAAATTGGGCTACAATCATTTCTTTATTTGGGTCATGATTTGCAGTATTATTCCAATCATCGCGGTTTCACTTTTGAAAATTGATCCGGGCTACGGTAAGAAAAAATGAGAATTTGGATTATAATTATTGGATTTATTTTCTCTGACGTCACGTGTTACTCGTCGCCTGTCTCGAATGAGGTCATCGTCGGAGCGGAACAAACGGAAGCTTATTTCCCTCTATTGAAAGGAAAACGGATTGCACTCTTTTCCAATCATACGGGAATGGTGAAAGATAAACATCTGTTGGATGTCTTAATCGAAAACAAGTTCAATGTAGTCGCCGTTTTTTCTCCTGAACATGGTTTTCGCGGCGATGCCGGTGCAGGCGATAAAGTGTCAAGTTCGGTCGATGCGAAAACCGGAGTGCCGATTCTTTCGCTTTACGACGGAACCACCGGCAAGCCAAGCAACGAATCCATGCAAAAGTTCGATCTGCTAATTATAGACATTCAAGATGTAGGTCTGCGGTTTTATACCTATTATATTACGATGGTGAAACTAATGGACGCTTGCGCCGAGCATCATAAGAAAGTTATTCTACTCGATCGTCCCAATCCTAACGGACATTATGTGGATGGACCGATACTTGATATGAAATATAAATCGGGAGTAGGATGGCTGCCGATTCCGGTAGTCTATGGGATGACTTTAGGCGAGCTTGCCAAGATGGTCAACGGTGAAAAATGGCTTCCCGAAGGACGTGTCTGTGAGCTGACGGTAATCAAATGCAAAAACTACACCCATCAAACGCTGTACCGCCTGCCTGTCCCGCCTTCGCCGAATCTGCCGAATATGAAAGCGGTTTATCTCTATCCTTCACTCTGTTACTTCGAAGCTACGCCTGTCAGCTTGGGACGAGGCACTGACTTGCCCTTTCAAGTTTACGGACATCCGGATATGAAAGGTTACAGCTTTACCTTTACGCCCCGCAGCGTTCCGGGAGCGCCCAATCCGCCTCAAAAAGACCGGCTTTGTTACGGCGTGAATCTCAGCGGGCTTTCCGATGAAGAAATATGGAAGAAAGGGATTGATTTGAGCTATTTGATTGACGCTTACCGGAAATTGAACATAAACGACCATTTTTTCCGCCCGTTTTTTGAAAACCTCATTGGCGTCGATTATGTCCGTAAAATGATTGAACAAGGAAAAAGCGCCGACGAAATCAAAGCGATGTGGCATGACGACGTAGTTAAATTCGAGCAACAACGCAAACCTTATTTGTTATATGACGAATGATAGAAATCCATAATTCATAATTCATAATTTATAATTTATAATTACTTTCATGTCTCCCGCAATAATCCTCCTCACCATAGCAACTTATTTCCTCGTCTTGTTTGCGGTTTCATATTTTACCGGACGAAAAGCCGATAACGCAGATTTTTTTTCAGGTAACCGGAAATCGCCATGGTATGTTGTTGCTTTTGCTACCGTCGGTGCGGCAATTTCCGGAGTAACCTTTGTGTCCGTTCCGGGAATGGTTGCGAGCAGCGGTTTTTCTTATTTGCAGATGGTATTGGGTTTTGCAGTCGGACAGCTTCTTATTGCTTTTGTACTAATCCCTCTTTTTTACCGGATGAATCTGGTTTCCATTTATGAATATTTAGAAAACAGATTTGGATTATCGACTTACCGTACAGGTGCATGGCTTTTCTTTGTTTCCAAAATGCTGGGAGCCTCCATCCGCTTGTTTATCGTTTGTGTAGTACTCCAATTATTGGTTTTTGAACCTCTCGGCTTATCTTTTATTCTCAATGTTATTTTTACGATAGGAATCGTTTGGATCTATACTTTTCGCGGAGGCGTCAAAACATTAATTTGGACGGATTCGTTTAAAACCTTTTGCTTGATTGTTTCGGTCGGACTGTGTATCTATTACATTGCCGGTAATTTAGGAACAAACGGCAGAAATATCTTTTCGGTAATTTCCGGCTCCGACATGTCGAAAATATTTTTTTTCGGCGACATCAACGACAAGCGTTACTTTTTCAAGCAATTTCTTGCCGGAGTATTCACTGTTATCGCTATCACGGGATTAGACCAGGACATGATGCAAAAATCGTTGAGTTGCAAAAATTTCCGGGATTCTCAAAAGAACATGATAACCGGAGGAATTTTGCAGATATTTATTAATCTACTCTTCCTCGTATTGGGCGTTTTGCTGTATTCCTACGCCTCTACGAATGCTATTCAATTGCCTGCACATGGCGACGAAGTATTTCCTTTTCTTGCTACGCGAGGATACTTTCCTGCAATTGTAAGTTTTTTATTTATTATCGGACTTATATCCGCCGCTTATGCCGCCGCCGGTTCGGCGCTTACTGCGCTAACAACTTCCTTTACCGTTGATATTCTTAAAACTACTAAAGAAAAAACAGAAAAAGAAACGGTGGCTATCCGTCAAAAAGTACATATTGGTATGGCAATCGTGATGGGATTGGTTATTTACGCCATCAACTTGCTGAACAATGCCTCAGTCATCGATACGGTTTACAAATTGGCAAGTTATACGTATGGACCCTTGCTGGGAATGTTTGTATTCGGGATTTTCACGAAATGGAAAATCCGCGATAGGTGGGCGCCGGCGGTTGCTATTGCTTCACCGGTAGTATGTTTAGTGTTGGATCTCAATTCCAAAGCATGGTTCAACGGTTATGAATTTAGCCACGAACGATTGATATTCAATGCATTATTTACATTTATAGGATTATGTTTATTGATACAAAATAAAAGAATTATATGAAGAATCTCCTATTTGTTTCATTATTTCTCTTCTTTTTCATGCCTTTCTCTGCGAAATCACAGGAACAGCAACTACCCGAAGTTACGAAAAGCGCCATTGAAAATTATTTGACGGAACTTATTTTGCAGCAAACTTCCATCAAGGCAATCACAATTGATTCTGTCGATGTTGAAAAAAAGAAAATCTGCTTGTATGCTGATGCCAGTCTTTCCTACGGCAGGTTTGACAAGGAAATGACCGATTCTGTTTATGCTAAAATTAAATCCTTACTTCCTTCCGAATGGAAACGGAAAACCGTTGAACTTTATTCCGACGGTTATAAAATTGAAGATTATGTTCCATTGATACGGAAAGAACGTTTTGCTAATTCAGTGAATACTCCTATTATAAGCAATAATTCTATTCCTTACAAAATAACAAAAGGACTTCAAAACAAACATATTGCCCTTTGGCCAAGCCACGGCTGGTATTACAATTCAGACAAGAATCGCTGGGAATGGCAACGCGCCCGTCTTTTTCAAACAGTAGAAGATCTGCTTCCGCAAAGTTTTATCTATCCCTATCTGACTCCAATGCTCGAAAATGCTGGAGCTACTGTTTTCATGCCTCGCGAACGCGATACGCAAACACATGAAATAATCGTTGACAATGATAATAATGTAACGCAAGGTCAATCGGAATACAGCGAAACATCCGGTGATGAAAAATGGACTACCGGTGGGAGCGCTGGATTCGCTCATCTGAAAACCGTATATCAAGATAAAGAAAATCCTTTTAGCGACGGTACTTACCGACAAATTAAAACCATCGCGAAAGGAAAAGCAAGCGCTTGCACTTGGTTGCCCGATATTCCGGAAAAAGGAAAATACGGTGTGTATATTTCTTATGCAAGTTTGAAAAACAGCACAAAAGACGCTCACTATACCATTTACCATACCGGCGGGAAAACTGAATTTAGTATCAATCAAACGATGGGCGGAGGCACATGGATTTTTCTCGGTTTTTTCGATTTCGATAAAGGCGTGAATGAACAAGGGAAAATTGTTTTATCTAATCTATGCAAAGATAAAGGTAAAATCCTGACTGCCGACGCGGTGAAAATTGGCGGAGGAATGGGGAACATTGCACGAGGCGAACCACTCGAACCCAGCGGACGCCCACGCTACATCGAAGGTTCTCGTTATTGGCTGCAATGGGCGGGACTTCCCGACAGCGTTTATAGTTGGACAAAAGGTAAAAATGATTATACGGACGACTATCAAAGTCGCGGACTGTGGGTCAATCACCTGATTAACTCAAATATTCCTATTGATGTCGTTCTGGCTTTCCATACAGATGCCGGCGTTACTTACAACGATTCTATTATTGGAACCTTAGGTATTTGCACGACTCACCACAACAATGAAAAGTTTGCCAATGGAAAACCGCGTATCCTTTCTCGAGATTTGGTTTCGACAGTTATGGATGAAGTTGTTAAAGATGTTCGGAAGCAATACGAACCGGACTGGACACGCCGGCAAATTTGGAACCGCAATTACAGCGAAGCACGCATGCCCGAAGCACCCGCAATGTTACTTGAGTTTCTATCGCATCAGAATTTTGCCGATATGCGCTACGGATTGGATCCCGAATTTCAGTTCACCGTGAGCAGAGCAATTTACAAGGGCTTTCTGAAATTCATCGCTTGTCAGTATCAATCGGATTATGTCGTTACACCGTTACCTGTACAGTCATTCAGCGCCCGTTTTTCAGGAGAAACACAGGTTCAGCTGGAGTGGCAAGCGACGGTCGATTCTTTAGAACCTTCAGCTCGTCCAACGAAATACGTCGTTTATACTGCTATGGATGATAATGGTTTCGACAATGGTCAAATTGTCATCCCGCGCTTGACGCGGGATCCCCTGAACGATAATATACAAGTAATTCTTCCGATTGAAAAAGACCGGATGTACCGTTTTCGAGTCACTGCAATCAATGATGGCGGAGAAAGTTTTCCGTCCGAAACCTTATCGGTTTGCCGGAAAACAAATGAAAAAGGCATAGTCTTAGTAGTTAACGGATTTACTCGATTATCGGCGCCGGACAGTTTTTCTGATAAAGACAGCCTTGCAGGATTCCTTGACTATATTGACCATGGAGTACCCGATGGTATTCAAACCAATTATATAGGAAGTCAATATGAATTTCGTCGGCAAATTCCATGGACGGATAACGATGACAATGGATTCGGCGCAAGCAACGCCGATTACGAAGCGACAACCGTTGCAGGCAATACATTCAACTATCCGTTTGAACACGGAAAATCAATTGCAGCAGCCGGTTATTCGTTTGTTTCCGCTTCGTTTGAAGCGGTGATGAACAATCTGCTGAGTTTAAATGATTATCCGGTAGTTGACCTCATTCTTGGGAAACAAAAATTGACTACGGTCGGACGTGGAGTTTTTCCGCCGCGCTTCAAAACTTTTCCCGACAGTTTGCAAACGCGGATAACCGCTTATTGTCATGCAGGCGGAAACATCTTTGTCAGCGGAGCTTATGTAGGTTCGGATTTGTGGAGCAATCAGGCAAACGAAACCGACAGGCAATTTGCTCAGAATGTGTTGAAATATAAATGGAGAACAGGTCATGCCGCTGTCACCGGAAATGTAAAAAGCGTTTTTTCGCCATTTACGCAACTGAAAGGTAATTATCAATACTACAGCAAACTAAATCCAGTGATGTATGCCGTTGAATCGCCCGATGCCATTGAACCTTCGGGAGAAGGCAGCCATACGGTTTTCCGCTATTCCGAAAATGGATTAAGCGCCGGCGTTGCTTATTCCGGCGTCTATAAAACCTGCATCCTTGGATTTCCTTTTGAAACAATTTCGGATGAATCGCAACGGAATCAGTTCATGCAGGACTTATTAGATTTTATGGCTAAGAAATAATCACTCATACGCTCTTGCAATTTAGAAACGATAGAATACAGCCATAATTTTTTTAGAAAAAACGTCAAAATATTTTGGTATTCAAAAAATAATTTCTAACTTTGCACCCGCTTGAAATTTAGGATAACGTTATAAACAATTTTTATACAAAAGGGCAGATACCAGAGTGGCCAAATGGGGCTGACTGTAACTCAGCTGACGTACGTCTTCGGTGGTTCGAATCCATCTCTGCCCACACCCCCGAGCCCCTGAAGGGGGGCAAGAAGTCCCCTTTAGGGGATTTAGGGGTTAAATTGCGGAAGTAGCTCAGTCGATAGAGCATTAGCCTTCCAAGCTGAGGGTCGCGGGTTTGAGTCCCGTCTTCCGCTCTTTTGTTTGTTGCCTGTGTAGCTCAGAGGTAGAGCACTTCCTTGGTAAGGAAGAGGTCCTGAGTTCAAGTCTCAGCACCGGCTCAAGTTAGTAAAGCGATAAAAACAATATTCATTCAAATAAAGATCTATTTAATATGGCAAAAGAACATTTCAACCGATCGAAACCTCACGTTAACATCGGTACAATTGGTCATGTTGACCACGGTAAAACTACATTGACTGCTGCTATTACTACCGTATTAGCTAAAAAAGGTCTTTCGGAAGTACGTAGCTTCGATTCAATTGATAACGCTCCGGAAGAAAAAGAAAGAGGTATTACGATTAATACCGCTCATGTTGAATATGAAACTGCTAATCGTCACTACGCTCACGTTGACTGTCCGGGTCACGCCGACTACGTAAAGAATATGGTTACCGGTGCTGCTCAAATGGACGGCGCTATTATTGTAGTTGCCGCTACAGATGGACCTATGCCTCAAACACGCGAACACATCCTTTTAGCTCGTCAAGTAAACGTTCCTAAATTGGTTGTTTTTATGAACAAAGTGGATATCGTTGACGACCCTGAAATGTTGGAGTTAGTTGAAATGGAAATGCGTGAATTACTTGATTTTTATGAATTTGACGGTAATAATACTCCGGTTATCCAGGGTTCTGCGTTAGGCGCATTAAATGGCGACCCGAAATGGGAAGAAAAAATCATGGAATTGATGGACGCAGTGGATACATGGATTCCACTTCCTGTACGCGATGTTGATAAACCGTTCTTAATGCCGGTTGAAGACGTCTTCTCGATTACCGGTCGCGGTACGGTTGCAACCGGACGTATTGAAACCGGAAAAATTAAAACCGGTGAAGAAGTTCAGATTATCGGTTTAGGCTCTGAAGGCAAAAAGTCGGTAGTTACGGGAGTTGAAATGTTTCGTAAAATCCTTGACGATGGTCAAGCAGGCGATAACGTTGGTCTGTTGCTTCGCGGTATCGATAAAGACGAAGTAAAACGCGGTATGGTAATCACTCACCCCAACAAGGTTAAACCGCATACCAAAGTGAAAGCTGAAGTGTATATTTTGAAAAAAGAAGAAGGCGGTCGTCATACTCCGTTCCACAACAAATATCGTCCGCAATTCTATATCCGTACATTGGATGTTACAGGTGAAATCACGCTTCCGGAAGGAACTGAAATGGTAATGCCCGGTGATAACGTAACCATCACTATCGATTTGATTTATCCGGTAGCTTGCAGCGAAGGCTTGCGTTTTGCTATCCGTGAAGGCGGTCGTACGGTTGGCGCTGGTCAGATTACGGAAATCATAGAATAAGTTGATAGTTGAAAGTTGGAAGTTAAATAATATTTCTATTAACTCCCAACTTTCAACTCTCAACTTTAATTACACGGGTTTAGCTCAGTTGGTAGAGCGATGGTCTCCAAAACCATAGGTCGAGAGTTCGAGCCTTTCAACCCGTGCATGATAATAAAATGATGATGATTCGAAATTACAGATGAATAAAATTATTAATTATATTAAAGAATCTTGGAACGAACTTGTACATAAGGTGTCTTGGCCAACTCAACAGGAATTGACAAGTAGTACGGTTGTCGTAATGACTGCTTCCCTAATAATGGCAGTTGTATTATTTGTTATTGATTTTAGTTTTAAATATGTCGCTGAATTCTTTTTACGATAAAATCTTTTAACTAAAAGATGTCTGAAATAGAAAAGAAATTTTATGTTCTCCGAGCCGTCAGCGGTAAAGAGAATAAAGTGAAAGAATATCTTGAAGCTGAAATTAAAAATTCGGACTTGAAAAATTATATTTCTCAAGTTTTAATTCCTACAGAGAAAATCTTTCAACAACGTAACGGGAAAAAAGTGCTGAAAGAACGCGCTTATCTTCCGGGTTATATTATTATTGAAGCAGCTCTGGTAGGGGAGGTCGTGCATTTCCTAAAAAATGTCAATTATATTATTGGATTTCTCGGAGGAAATAAGCCGGTACCTCTGCGTGCATCCGAAGTAAACCGGATTCTCGGTACGGTGGATGAATTGCAGGAGCAACCGGAAGAATTTGATGTACAATACTATGTTGGCGAAACGGTTAAAGTAACATTTGGTCCTTTCAACGGTTTTCATGGAGAGATTAAAGAAATCAATCCGGAAAAGAAGAAGTTGATTGTGCTTGTTAAAATCTTTGGTCGGGGAACCCCTCTCGAATTGGGGTATTTACAAGTAGAAAAAGAATAAATACGATTAGGTTACGCTCTTCGAATTTTCTTTTCAAAAAGGAATTCTAAACTTTAGAATCTCCACAAAAGTGTTTATAAATTAAATTATTTAACAAATGGCAAAAGAGATTGCTGGACAGCTAAAATTACAGATTAAAGGAGGAGCTGCAAACCCTTCTCCACCGGTTGGTCCTGCTTTAGGATCAAAAGGTATAAATATTATGGAGTTTTGCAAGCAATTTAACGCCAGAACTCAAGACAAAGCCGGTAAAGTAGTGCCTGTGGTAATTACATATTATACGGACAAGTCTTTCGATTTTGTCGTAAAAAATCCGCCTGTGGCAATTCAATTATTGGAAATTTCCAAACAAAAAAGCGGATCGGCAGAGCCTAATCGCAAGAAAGTGGCTGAAATCACTTGGGAACAGGTGAAAACGATTGCTGAAGACAAAATGGCGGACTTGAATTGCTTTACGCTGGATTCTGCAATGAAAATGGTGGCAGGAACAGCCAGAAGCATGGGTATAACGGTAAAAGGGGTATTCCCTGTAAATTAATTAAAAAACTTCAATAGAGATATGGGTAAACTGACAAAAAAACAAAAGTTGGCTTTAAGCAAAGTTGAAGCAGGGAAAATATATACACTGAAAGAAGCATCCGCTTTGGTGAAAGAAATTTCATCTACCAAGTTTGATGCCTCCGTCGATATCGACGTTCGTCTCGGTGTTGACCCTCGTAAAGCTAACCAAATGGTACGAGGCGTAGTTTCCTTGCCCCATGGAACCGGTAAGCAAATTAGGGTTCTTGCATTAGTTACTCCGGATCAGGAAACTGCTGCGCAAGAAGCAGGAGCCGATCATGTAGGACTTGATGAGTATATAGATAAAATTAAAGGTGGTTGGACGGATGTTGATGTAATAATCACACAACCGGCTATTATGGGTAAAATCGGCGCTTTAGGAAGAATATTGGGTCCTCGCGGCTTAATGCCTAACCCCAAGAGCGGTACGGTTACCAATGATGTGGCTACGGCTGTAAAAGAAGTAAAACAAGGTAAAATTGACTTTAAAGTAGATAAAGCCGGTATTGTACATACTTCGGTTGGAAAAGTATCCTTCACCGCCGATCAACTTCGCGAGAATGCGAAAGAATTTGTTTCAACGCTTATCAAGTTAAAACCTACTACCGCTAAGGGGACGTATGTCAGGAGCGTTTTTCTTTCAAGTACAATGAGTCCCGGTCTTAAAATCGATCCTAAATCAGTGGATGAAAATTAAAAAAGATTGAATTATGAGAAAGGAAGATAAAACCGCTGTTAT
>Ga0123354_10011872_pt1 | contig 13486 bp, 12 predicted proteins | sample TergutLab28metaG_2_FD_97872 | JGI IMG/M metagenome (GOLD analysis project Ga0123354, IMG submission 97872) | Labiotermes labralis P4 segment gut microbial communities from Petit-Saut dam, French Guiana - Lab288 P4 | ecosystem: Host-associated > Arthropoda: Insects > Digestive system > Gut ... | reverse complement strand
TTTATTTTGTAAAGGGGAGGGGAGGGCCCCCGGGGGGGAAGGGGCCAGGCGGTTGGGGTTTTTACGGAAAGGTTGGGGGTTGGAGCCCCCCCGGGGGGGGTTTTTTTTTTTTTTTTTTTGGGAATGAATGTGATGTGACGTGGCAGGACTGTTTTCGAAGTTCAACTTTAACGAAATTAAATCAACGATTTCATTAATATAACCGTTGTGTTTTGTCAGTTGTTCTCTCTGGGCTAGCACCAGTGCAAACTGACTGAGTGGAGCGCAGTTCTTTTCGAGAAGGTTATTTGCCTATTATGTCAAGAAATTCTCCGGATTTTGTGTGTGGACCTCAGTGGTTCAGTATCGTGTGCACGAGAGCCCGCTACTGATCTATCTCCGGAGACAGATGAATCCGAATCACACCCCCCGATAACACTTCTTTGATCCATTTGAATATTATCTTTGTTATTCTTCCGCTGCCGCCTGCGGCATCAATGTGGTCTATTTTCTTCAGACTCTTCCACGAAAACCATCTGTCTGTTTGCTGATTACCCTAACTGTGCGGTATGGGCTGAGAAGTGTATTTTGTCTGTCACATAAATGGAGAGCATATACTGAGGTGTTCGAGAATAGGATCCTGATGAAGGTATTTGGGCATAAGGGAGAGGAAATAACGTTAAGAGGAGGCAAAATAAAATTGCAGAATGAGAATTATCATGATTTTTACCGCTAACCAGATATTCGGGTGTTAATAAGGGAGAATGAGATAGGCGGGGCATGTGGCACGTATGGGGGAGAAGAGAAACCTGAAGGAAAGAGATTATTTGGAAGACTTAAGTGTATGTGGGAGGGTAGTATTAAAATGGAGTCTAAAAAATCAGCTGGTAGTGCGTAGCCTGGACTGATCTGGCTTAGTGGCGGGATGTGTGGGAACGTGGTGGTGAACCGGGTTCCGTGAAATCAGGAGAATTTCTTGGCTAGCTGACGAACAGTTAGCTTCTCAAGAAGGTCTCTGCTGTGTGTAAGTAGTAAGTTACGGCTAGGAGTCCTTTTCAGCTTCCTGTTTTTACTGCTCGCACATGATCGACAGAGTCCCGTTCTAGAACACCCACAGTTTACTCTTTTTTTCTATTAATAAGAGTGGCCCATTTTCACGCCTATGAAAACCTGGAGACAGAATTTTAGTTTCGTATATTTTAATTCTTACGTTTCTAGATAGCAGGCGGAAAGATTGAGTGAATGGTAGTCAGCATTCTCCGAATTTAGTGTGCAGTTAATTTCTTCGTTGAATGCAATTTTGACTTATTGCTGTCGTTCCCAGTTATTGGAACACTGTCACGTTTTGAACGAATGTATTCAATGATAGAGCAACGCCTCAAGTTCTTAAGAAAAGTGCGCAGGTGTGAACGAAACCTTTCGACTATCGTTTTTATAATCAAGTATTGTTTGATGGTATGTTGCACCTATTTGAAACAGTTACTCAGTATCGAATTTCAGAATAGGTAAAATTTTATCTTCTTTCGTTTCTGCTATTCTATTAATAAAAACAAATTGCTTATTTTTCCGTTCATTGCTTCCACATCGTACACCCGGAATGGATATTGAAAGACGAAAAAGAGAAAAAAACAAAGGTCCCACCGAGATTTGAACTCGGATCGCTGGATTCAGAGTCCAGAGTGCTAACCATTACACCATGGGACCACATGTTTTTGTTTTCCCTTGCATTTCTAATAAACTCAAACCCGCTGCTTGCGCTGAGGAGGCGTCCGTGTTGCATTAGGCAGGTGTACCACTGTTATTCTGAATCCACAATCGAGGTTGGTTTCGAAAGGTTCCTGTTGTTGTCCCATGATTACTGATGTCAGTAAAGTCACAGCGAACAGCAAAAATTTCATTTATGAAGTCTGGCGCCGTGAGGTTAAAGGAACAGGCGTACTTGACAGATGGGGGCAGACAGAAGTGCATTTTTTTTAAAAGAAATTAAAGCACAGGAAGCATAGGTGGCGGCAATGACCAGTGACGTACAGGGCCTAGTACAAAATGGCGGGTTCGATTGAGATACCTCTCCGAGATACAGATGAAGTATGTAATTAAAGTTGTTTTGACTGTGCGCTTGATGTATTTTTAATTTTTAGTGATTTTATTATGATGTGCTGTCTTAACGTTTAGTTGCTTGTCAGGTGTTAATAGACTAGTACCTAACCTAATTTCATTAATCTTCCTCTGTTGGCTAGGTATTACCACAGTGTTGGCGGAAAGTTCAGGTTTTCTCGTGTAGTTGTGAACTAAACGTGTGGGCTTGCAATAAGGATTTGCGTCTATTAAACGACTACGCATATTTAATCTCGGCCACACTGCAAACGCTACGTGTACAGATGCACATCAATGGCCGGATTTCGCTTTTGACCGTTCAATACATGCAATTGCAATGAGTTCACCTCGACCCCCACACGCGAATAGAAACCATTCATTGTCGAGTGCACTGCGTATAGTTATTCCAGCATGTGAATGAAATTAATTTTCGTTAAATAATGTTCTGAATGAGGGTGCAAGGTTAATGTACGCATGTGTTAGATTCTCACAAATTAATCAGGACTTGTTGCTGTTGAGTACGTACGTTGCTCTTGCAACCACAGTCGTGGTTGCATGAATTTGAATAACTGGTTATGCAATAATTGTTAATTTATAAGTCACATTTTTGTATGCCAGCTTTTAATTTACGCCTTTTCTTAATTGGTCTCTAGTACTGTATGGAGTAGAATAGAGTTCACTTACATTCCAGATATCCTTCTTTAGACTAAGTCAAAGTATGTGCAACATGTCATAACAGAAGTGCAACTCGTATTTCATATATAAGCTGAAGTAACATTTTGACACGCAGCTTGACACCATTACACGTATAAATTGTGGGCTTTTTGATTTGAGGTGAAGTGATTGCATTTGGCTTTTGGAGTGATAGTGTATGTAAAATATGGTTATGCCACTTACTGATTGCAGCAGTGGTTAGCACAATTACCATAGATGATTCAGTCTATTTTACTCAGGATAATTGGAAATAGTGACATTTTAAATTCAGAACATGTGCTCTGCTATTAATTATAGGTTTTATTTTCTTGCGTACACTCTGAAATCTGTAGACCGAATCTTGGTGTTCTGGATTGGGGCTGTTAGGTTCATGAAACTGTGTAGTCTGTATGTGGTTACCAGCATTTTGGTTGGTCCTGCCACTTCACTCTTCTGTCCCAGCTTCCTCTGTAATGTTACACACCTATCAAACAACATGGACGTTCTAATCTGGAAAGGCACATTATGAATTTTTTGCTGGGAAGACTTCAATTCTGCTTTATAACTTTAATGTATTTGAGAACCGGGTGTGTAGGAGAGTATTTGGACCTGAGAGAGGTTCAAAGAAAGAGCATAATGGGGAGACTTAGGATGATCAAATCAAGAAGGATGAAATGGGTAGGGCATGTAGTAGGCATGAGAAGTATGGGAAGGAGAGAACTATATTTGGGAAACTTGAAGAAAAGATACCACTTCAGAGAGCTAGATGTAGATGGGATAATAATATTAAAATGTATCTTTAAGAAATGTGTGGGGATTATAGACTGAGTTCATGTGAGGATTCTGATCTTCTGGAAAGTGATGTTGAGCCCCTGAGAAAGTGGTTCTTGATGTTCGTTTAAACGTTAGGAACCACTTAAACCAGTGACACAGTGTCACATTCCAGAAGAACAAAATTCTTGATTACATTACATTGAAGACTTCAAAAGTTGTGTGTGTTCATGTGGCTTGTGAACGTGGTAGTACATGTTCAGGTATCATAAAAAGCGGGGAGCTGTTTGAGTGGCTGAACGACTGTTAGCTGCTGCATGAAAATAGTTTAGGTACTGTTACATTCAATGTAAACTTTTTGCAGGTGATTGAATTGGATTTTGACCAACTTCCAGAAGGCGTAGAGGTCCTCGGTATTCTTCGCCATGAGAATGCACAGCTGCACTTGTGGGTCAGCTTGGCTGTAAGTTGTGCTGTGCATGACACACATCACCTCATTAGCTTTACTGTTACAAGACACGTGTCACCTCAGTAATTGTACTGTTAGAAGACATGTGTCACCTCAGTAATTGTACTGTTACAAGACATGTGTCACCTCAGTAATTGTACTGTTACAAGACATGTGTCATCTCAGTGTACTGTTACAAGACATGTGCCACTTAAGTAGCTGTAATTTTTTGTGTGTGGCATCCCTCTGTGTGTCTAATATATGGACAGGTAAAATCAATTGCAGTCACAACACGGCATTTACATAGACAAAAGTTTTGTATACTTAGTTCTGTGACATGTTTCATCCTACAGGTGGGTCATCCACAGGCACATATGAAAGAAAAACATATTAAGGAGGATAGCATAAAATACAAAAATAAGTACTGACCTCTCAAAATGTAAAAGAATGAATTACGAAAGTGTCAGTAGAACAATATGGTGGAATAAAGTAGAGCAGAACATGTAACCATATGTACTATATTAATTACATAAAGTAGAACAACATAATGGAATATAGTAAAGTAAAACATGTGACTGGATTGCATATATTAATTTTACATAATTACATTTCATTTCTTGCATAGCCCAAAGTTGATAAACACTGCTACCATTCGAAGCATTTTCCTAAGCTTGTAACTTACTGTGGAGTTCGATGTGGTGTGCAGTTTGTGTTTCCGTTATGTAGTATTCAGCTTGGGTGATTTATGATATTACTCTGGATGTGTCACATTGCTGTATTATTGTACTTGTCCTTCTTCAGTGAAAGTTAACTTTCTCTGAAGAAGGTGGACTGGTGAACTATAATTTGACATGATGTAATCTTGGCATTAGAGGGTGTTATTAAGTAAACAAAAATAAAGAAATACAATGGAGCTTGGTAGCTCAGTCACTATAGAGACTGGACTATGGGCTGGATGGTCTGAGAATTATATTTCTGGCAGGGGCTTGGTATTTATCGTTGCTCCAGGGAATCCGGACTGGTTCCCAGTTACTGAGCTACCTTTCTAGTGGGCATCAATGTTCTTTCTCTGGGGTGTGAAGCTGAGTACTTGCCTCTTTCTAATGATGAGTTTAGGTAACTGGGAAGCTACACCTACCCTTTTTGGCTTGATGATGATGGAAGCACTGCAGTACTGTACGTAGAAATGAATAAGAGTAACTGAATAAACTGTTGCTTTAAAAGTGTTTAAAGTAATATTCTTGGAACTTATTGTGTGTAAAAAAGCATTTAGGCATGTCATTTATACAATTTTTCAGCTTGAATATTACAAGCAGGGAAAGATTGATGACTTCATCCGGATACTGGAAGCATCTCGGCTGGATGCAAATGTGGACTATCGGGACTATGAGAAGGACCAGATGCGGGCACTGGACATGCTGGCTGCATACTATGTGCAGGAGGCAAACCGTGAAAAGAACAAGGACAAAAAGCGGGAACTGTTCACCAAGGCCACCCTGCTGTATACCACTGCAGACAAGATTATTATGTATGACCAGGTGCGAAAGACCAATAGTGTACTGTTACAGATTGGATAGTGTGTTATCAAACATTGTGTTTGAGCGGGTAATGCTTGGGCCTCATATCAAGGAGGCATCCATTTGAAGTCTTTGCCTGTAGACCAGATGTAGTATCTGTAGGTCCTTCACTGGGTGTAAACCTGAACTTTTTACATGTCTACTTCTGTATCCTTTCCAGTTTGTTAATCGCTAATGATTTGGCACTATATTATCTGAGCCTCAGAAAATGTCCTCCTGTTAGTGGGTAGTGGCATTCATATATGCCACTGACTTTAAAGCTGAAGCAGTTAGTATATCATCCATGGAGTGTCAATTGGTTATCAGATTAAAGGTAAATAATTATCCAGAACTTCTGTAAGCCAAATTAACTTAATCTTTAAACAAACTGTGTGTGCATATATGAATATATGTAACAAAAACCCCTAGTAATTAATTTTATGTATTTAGGCAACAAGGAAATTTGATGCATTTTAGGCCACGCCTGTTTTATATTCCACAAAATACTGTTTATTTCTTAATTTTATCTTCATTTGTTCAAATAATACATTTTTCATCTGCAAAAATTTAAATACCAACCTGGTCAGCTAAAGATTAATGATTCATATGTATTGTGTTTTCTGTGAGGCACAAACAGGATTTTTTATATATTATTCTGATCACCCTCACCTGCTAATGACCATTCATTGGTTCGGGGGCAGTTAATTGCTTGTCTGTTACCTTGGAGGCCTGGGTTCAATCCCATGTCAAGTATTTCTCCATGTACTTAAGTTTTCCTCTGCCAGTATCATTCCACTTTGTTCTGTACTGATCATCTTCTACGTGCCATTGTTACCAGAAGGACAAATGGCTGAAGCCTGGGAACCTTAAAACCTTAAAAAAGAATGCTCTTTGGACAGAAGAGTGTTTTCTCACTCAGCTTGCTGAAAGATTAATGAACTGAATGTGTGCAGATGTGTGTGTGTGTGTGTGTATTGAATGTGGCCACAGGCCATTGCCTTCACTGTTTCTGTTAAAGGTATTGTCACTTGTTAGACTGGTGTGTAGTGTATGCTTTGTTTATGATGACCTTTTAGTACATTTAAGTGTCTCCATGTTGATTGTACTGTTCTTCACTGATGCCTACTTGCAGAACCACTTACTGGGACGAGCGTATTTTTGTCTGCTGGAGGGAGACAAGATGGAGCAGGCTGACGCACAGTTCAACTTTGTGCTGAATCAGTCACCAAACAACATTCCGTCTTTGCTTGGCAAGGCATGCATTGCGTTCAATAAGAAGGATTTCCGCGGTGCCTTGGCTTTTTATAAGAAGGCACTTCGCACCAATCCTAGTTGTCCTGCTGCTGTTCGCTTAGGCATGGGACATTGCTTCATGAAACTTGGCAACCAGGATAAAGCACGGTACGTTCGGTTGATGGGCCTACTTTCTGCTCTAAGATTGTTAATATAAACTAATCCATTGTGCCTTGTGTTAGACTTTACAACTTTTCCTGAAATTAATTTTAATGTTATCTTGCTATTTTCTTCTTCGCTTTCTATTTGGTCACATTCTTAGAACTGTATCAACTTTGTGTAAGCATGTGTTTAGTGGTTTGAAGTGCCTACATTTTCTGTGCCAGCTGCTTGATCCTGAACATGGAGGCGTTACACACCTCCAAAATGTCAGTAACTTTTTACCAGTCAGCAGGTGTTACATCCCAGAAGATCTGAATCTTCACCAACACTGCTGTAAGAACCTCACGTTTCTCAAGCATGTGTTTGTCGTTTAACCTCTTGTGCTCTAATAACAAGTGTAACTCAGAGCTACACTGAAGGCCAAGTTTGATTCAGACTGCCCTAGATGCTTGTACTTTTTAAATACAAGTCTTAGGCCTATGGAATATGTCATGGTATCTCAGACATATGGATAAGGAGTGCATTTGGAGCAGTTCCATTTTCTCATTTAATGGGACAGCAATCACCCACATACTTGGTTTGCCATATCCTCCCTTTGCCTTGTACAACCAGAAGATGGCATCTCTAGAGTATGCTTGACACACTGAAGCTGCTGGAATACTTGATTTTGGTTTTGTGATTGCATGCTATTTAAAATTGTTGATGTATTTTGAACTTAATGATTTATGAATATTGCTGTGGGCATTTCGATTATTCCAGGAAGAGGAAGGTGTTTTGACACAAGTTAAGTAAATGAACTTATTACCATTGAGGGTGGTGCAGATTGATTTTAGATATTTGTTTGCTTGGAAAAGGGTGGACAAAATTTGGGAACACTGCCTTACAGGGTTGAGACTGTTGATTAAGGAAGCTGGTTGTTTCTTTCAGTGCAGTTAATGGAAAAGAATTAAGGTTTTTTATTAGGAACATCTACATCATATTGTGTTCCAGATTGGCATTTGAACGTGCTCTGCAGCTGGATGCACAGTGCGTTGGAGCTCTTGTTGGTCTTGCGATTTTGAAGCTTAACCAGCAGCAGCCAGAATCAATCCGAACGGGCGTTCAGATGTTGTCAAAGGCATATACCATTGATTCTACAAACCCCATGGTCTTGAACCACCTTGCTAACCATTTTTTCTTCAAGAAGGTATGTTTTTTGACTGAAAATATTTACTAAATCATGTCTGGTGTTTAAACATTTGCCGTTTGAATGAGACATTGCCAGTGACAGACTCTTCAACTGTATATTGATGGTGATGGTCTTTGTGCATACTAGAATAAGCATTCAGTTAATTTACTGGCATAACATTCATTGAAAAGTTGAATGGCATGTCATGTTTATTATATAAACTGTACCGCATCATGTTATCATGACATTTGAGCCTGTCCACATGTTCAGTATTGTGTGGAAAATATTTCCTTTCATGTCATTTTCTTATCTCCCTTTGTTCCTTGTCATTATTTCTTTTGTACCTTTATCTCCTTTCACCTGTTTGCCAGTAATCTTCCAACCCCTCTCATTTTCTAATAGTTTCTCTCTGGCTTCGTTACTTCCTTTGCAGTCTTTTACACACTTTACTAAGTGTTTTTCAGAACAGCCTGTCCCAGTGCAGTGATGCTGAAAAATATTAGACATTCTGGTCCGCACCGTTAGCATGTATGTACATGTATTATTGAATAATTTGTCAAGGCCATCAGACACTAAGAACAAGTATTTCTTCTGTAATTGCACACAAAGTCGCGTACATCAGCCAACTTTTGGTTAGGATGGAATGATACTTTCTCAGATGTATAATTCATATTATTGACCATTTGGATCACTGAAGGATGAATTGAGAAAGATCTGAAATGATACATTTGTGACTTGTTTTTAAGGTACTGTATTGGTATTTTTCAATGGATGGAGTAAGCAAAAATATGCAAAAAGTTGTTAGTACCAAGTGCCCAACTGTAATGTTCAGTCACATGCATGTAGAAGGGTCTTTGCAGTTCATGGGAAGGAAACAACAGTGAATATGCTGCCTCCGTTGTTTAGGCAAAAGTTTCACTAAGAAGTTGATAATTACATGTCAGACTGCATGGTGTTGTGACCCAGGTGAGCACAGTGTATCCAAGACTCTAGCAGCAATCTGTAATGCAGTAAGAAGGTAAAAAGGTAAAGCAGTGCCATTACAGGCCTGGAGTGGCCCAGAGGGTTCCAGGAAGGTAAGGTTCCCAGATTACATGATAGCGGCACAGGATGGTGGTAAGGTTGTCAGCCTTACGCACCGGCTGCCTCTGCCCCCAGGAAATGGGTCTGGTACTCATTTCCGTTAGAAGCCAAGTCGACCCCAGGGCCATAGTATGATCGGAAGGATTATGTCAATGAAAAATTCCAATGACACCATCTGGGATCAAACCAGCGACCTTCCAATTTGTAGCACAGCACCTTAACCACTGTGCCACCGCCATCCAAATCTGTAATGCAATGCCCACAGTTTATAAATACATTATTTCCACTTTGGCATTCTGAATTCACTTTCAAGTTTATGTACATTTTGTGAAGCTCTGAGCTCATTATTGTGGTTACTTTTGTTTCTGTCATTACTGTGGTTACCATATGTACCACCACTCTTTGATGTTTCTTATGACCATTGTGGTTGTTGCAGGTTGCTTTGTTTCACATGTTGCCATGTTTATTGCTCCCTCATGCATGTGCCACATTACTTTCGGTTGTTGTTGGAAGTTACGTGAGATGAACAGGGGCTGGCTTCTTATGGTATAATATTTATATAGTCATTATGCCACCATAACTGGATTCTTTCGGAGTTATGTACTGGCATTTCCTCCTGTGCACCCGCAGTACATATGTTACTACATTTTGCTCACTGTAACTGCCTGTGAAAAAGTGTGACTTCTTTTGTGATTAATATTAAATTCATTCATCTGTTTTATCCTCTGTTTAACCTTTAATGACCGTGTGCTGCCGTATTGTGACAGTGCGTGCGTGGGATGTAGCTCTGTTGTAGTTTAACCTTTAGACGCCTAACGTCAACTATAGTGGTCGTACCGCACCGCTAACCTCCGAAGTTGCATTTTATATATTTATTCAACAAATATAGGTACCGAATATTCTAAACATGGTATGTATTCTCTGTTTTTTTATCTTCAAAATGCAGTCTGTTTCATAATTCTAACTTATTTGGTTCCTGTATTATTCACATTTTGTATACAGGGTGTGCTAAAATTAAAAAAATAATTCAGGGACCAAAAGGTTGAAATGTTAAACCCTGTGGCGCTGGAATTAATTGTCTGGTGTGATCTGCTCCAGTCTGGAATATAAAAGGGTTGCGTAAGAGCAACCTTAATCCACCACCAGCAGTACCTGATGTTTGGCAGTTGAGCATGAAATGACATGGCGTGACATAGCATGACATGGCACAAAATGATGTTCGGTGCCAAAGGGTAAATACCGTTACCCACGAATTAAAATTTTGTTGCTTCTCCCATAGTACTGCACAGTTTAAAATCTGCTGCTTCTACTTGATAAATGTGAATGTTATGTTTTTGGTATTTGTTTCAGGATTACCACAAAGTACAACATCTTGCGCTTCATGCATTCCACAACACCGAGAATGAAGCGATGCGGGCTGAGAGCTGCTACCAACTGGCCAGAGCATTCCATGTCCAGGTTGTACTCTGCAAACTCAATGTATAGGTGCCCTGATTAGCTGTAGTGTGGGTAGAGGTTGTGTAATTGGTTCACAGATAGATGCATAGGTAGGTGGGTGGGTTTGGGTGAATAGATGGACAGACAGAAAGATGCATGCACAGAAGTACAGTTGGGTGGTCAGCCACATATTCGTATGGAGCGGAATACCAACATACCACAGACAGAAACAGTTTATAAAGCAGTTTTATGTAGACAGATGACATGCCTGCTGGCTGAAGAGGATTTTAGTGATTCATTTGCATGAAATTTAGCAATATTTTGAAGGATGATGAACAGATAAAGTGGTCAGTGGGTTAATAGATGGACAGGTGGATGAATAGATAAGTGGGTTGGTGGATTAATGGATAACTGGATGATTTATTGTAAAAATGCAAATAGGTGGATTTGAGCAGGTGTGATTGTGACTGTACAAATGAATGAAGTACTGTGGGTTGTTATAACTGTTTGCTGCTTGCAGGGGGATTATGACCAGGCATTCCAGTATTATTACCAGGCCACGCAGTTTGCACCTGCTGTGTTTGTGCTGCCACACTTTGGTCTCGGGCAGATGTACATCTATCGAGAAGACTCAGAAAATGTGAGTTTGTCTAAACTGTGATGTTTCTGGGTTTGCTAGGCCAGCCATGGGCCAGTTCTCTATTGCATTACTGTTGGTAGCTGTGTAACTCAGAATTTACTAATTTTATGGAGTTCATCCCATTGTGTCCCAGAAATGACTAAAACATCAACTGATCAGTCAACTCAAATATCAGAAACACATCGCATGTTTTGGATCAGATTACTCGATTCGTCTGTCAGGTATATACAGACTTGAAATTTACAGGCAACTGCATCTCATGTTACAACGTTTTGAGTTGCATTTACCAATAAATTTCAAATCCGTATATACCTGATAGATGGATCAAGTGGTCCGATCCGAAGCATGCAGTGTGTCTCTGATAAAACATAGTTATGTTGACTGGTCTTTTTTTGTGTTTTTGTGATACTTTTATTGATTCTTTCCTTTCACTGTTACCAAATTTTGGGGAAAGATACATGGTTGCCTAATAATCCTATTAGCTTAGTGGAATGAGTCTGTGCTTCAATCATGTACTTATTTTATGCTTCCAAAATGCATTTGTATTCTATTAAGAATAAACTTCCTTGCTTCTTGTGTTTATAAGGTGGTTTTATATTTTTATTACTGATATTTTAAAAGTTCTTGGAACCAAATATGTGTGTGTTTTGCTGTGATAATGGGTTTTGATATTTGTGGTTGTTTTATCTTCTTCCACTGGCACTACAGCTCCCTGTGGTCTTTGGTCTGTCAAACAATGTCCTTCCATTTTTTCCTATCTGCCACCAACTCTCTCCATCTTCTCACTCCCAACACTTGAAGATCTCGTTCTACTTCCTCTTTCCATCTTTTCCTGGGTCTTCCCCTTCTTCTTGTCCCTTCCAGTTCTTGAGTGAAGATATTTTTGGGCATCCTATTCTCCTCCATTCTCTCTAGGTGACCTAACCAGCTCATCCTTTGCCCTTTAATCCATTTTACTATATTTTCTCCTTTGCTAATCTCTTCCAGTTCTCGATTCGTCCGACTTTTCCATTCCCCGTTTTCATATTTAGGACCATATTTTCTTCTAAATATTTTCCTTTCAAAAATTAGCAGAGCCTGTTCTTCTTTCTTCATCAGGTTTTTTTTTGGTCCCGGTTAATTGAGAATGTCAGTATACAGTATGTATTGTTAGACCATGGCCACTAACCAAGAAACCTTGGCTGTGAGTTCAGTGAACACTGACATTTTCATACTTTTGTACATTACAGGCAGCACAGTGCTTTGAGAAAGTGTTAAAGGCCCAGCCAGGAAACTATGAAACAATGAAGATCCTGGGTTCGTTGTATGCTAATTCTAGCAGCCAGTCTAAGCGAGACATTGCCAAGAGCCACCTGCGGAAGGTGACAGAGCAATTCCCTGATGATGTTGAGGCATGGATTGAACTGGCACAGATCCTGGAACAGTCTGACCTCCAGGGAGCACTTGCTGCTTATGCTACTGCCACTCGGATACTGCAGGACAAAGTTCAGGCTGACATTCCACCGGAGATCTTCAACAATGTTGGAGCTCTGCACTACAGGTGTGTGTGATGTAGATGTTACCAAATGTGACAGATGGATGTGCTTTTTTGTTAGAGTGTTATCTGCTGATGCCATAGTCCCCACTTATACGCTTTCTCCATTTCAAGTGTTTTCTTACGTTTAATTTGTGTGGGTCTGGATCTTGATATTTCAAAATTAATCCCCAGAGTACTTTTTAAATGTTTGCGTCCCTGCCTGCCTTTGCATCAGCATCTAAATGTCAGCAATTTCCTGCTCTTTTGATGTCTGTTAGTTTTAGACCTTAATTGGTTTGTATCAGAGGTTTTGAACCAGTGGGCTGTGGACCTGTGGTAGGCAATGGAATTATTGTAAGGGTTCTGCATATACACACCAGTGGGGGCACCAAACACAAGCTGAATGTGAAGCTGGATGTAAGATTGAAACTTTTGTTGCTTCAGCCAGACTTCAGTGTCTGAAGGCTGCAGGAGAGCAGCAGCCACATCACTAATGATTATTTTAATCAGTGAACAAACATACTGTCTGTAGAATGAGTAAATAATGTGTCTTGCTGATACACACACACACACACCCACATACATATGTGTGTATATATATATACAGGGTGTCCCAGGAGGAAAGGACCTAACTTCGGGAGAGTGTTCCTTAGGTCAAACTATACCGATATAACCCAAAACACCTATATCCAAAGTTCAATGGTTA
>Ga0123354_10011869_pt1 | contig 13487 bp, 10 predicted proteins | sample TergutLab28metaG_2_FD_97872 | JGI IMG/M metagenome (GOLD analysis project Ga0123354, IMG submission 97872) | Labiotermes labralis P4 segment gut microbial communities from Petit-Saut dam, French Guiana - Lab288 P4 | ecosystem: Host-associated > Arthropoda: Insects > Digestive system > Gut ... | reverse complement strand
TGATTGGATAACTGATCCTTCCGGTTGGCGCCGATACGGGAGCAACCGTACCTGTACTGCTGCTGTCGGCCTGGGCGCCGCTGGCAAAAAGCGGTAAAACGGCCAGGAATACAATCAATACAGCCAATGCAAATTTCCTGTAAAATATCATTAAATTCCCCCTGTTAAATAAGTTTATTGCGATAATTTATTGTAAATATGAATCCGCCTATACACAATATTTATTTTTTCAGGTTGATATCTATTTTCTTATATTTTTGTATTCATTTTTTCAGGTTGATATTCCAATTCCCTGAATTGGCCAGGAGTAACCCCCGTCATTTTTTTAAATATACGAATAAATGTACCTGTTCCCCTGAAACCGGAATTTTTTGCCGCTTCATTCACATCCAAACCAGATCTCAGTAATTTTTTACTTTCTTCTATACGTAAAGTATTAATGTATTCCAGAAGATTTAACCCGGTTTTTTCTTTAAAAACCCCGGATAAATAGACCGGATTCATTTTAAAATGCAGACTTGTGATGGAAATATTAATGTCAGGATTTTTATAATTTTCTTCTATAAATTTCTTTACCTTATTTCCCAAATGATTTATGCGATTATCTTGATTAAATAATAAATTATTACGGCAAATTTCTTTTGCTGCATTTTCCATAATACATGTCAATTCAGTATATGAAATATTTTCAAAATTAAAATTTGCGGGAAAAATATTATCCAGATTTTGATCCTGTTCCATGCCTTTAACCAGACTGCCAAGAATATTATAGGAAAGAAGCTTTATCATTTTTCCCTGATAATTTTGCAGCTTCATATTTTCTGCCCAAATCTGACGCAAAAGGTCAATTACGGCCTTTTCATCACCAATTCTGCATAGATTTATTAATTTTTGTTCTGTTTCCTGGGAAAAACGGTATCTATTGCCCAAATAACCAATATCTTGATAATGCAATATACTCTGGCTTGTATTCAAATCCAGATATCTCAGGGTTTCTATGGCTTCAAGATTTGAATAATATATACCTTCAATGCCCTGACGCGGATTTCCAAGGGCAGTAACAACGGGAGAATTCAGTAAATTACCGGCTTTCTGCTGGGTATATTCAATTATTTCTTCAAGTTTGACTATAAAAGGCTCGATATCTCCTGACCAATTCAATATTACGGAACAATACTCCCCTGTATCACATATTTCAACAGAAAAGCTTTTATCGTTGATTTCATTAAAAATTTGATTAATCACATAATGAAATGAATCAATTAAACCTATTTCTTTTTCTGAAAGTATTTTGTTTGAAAATTGGAAACCAGGAATAGAAAAAATAGCTACAAGATTCATATCTCCTTCCAGTTTGATACGATAACGGTTCATTTCATTTTTGCCATTAATCGGATCAAATGGCTTTTCAAGAAGAGTCTGAATATAATATTTTCTTAATATTTTAGCATTATCATTCAGGTTTCTTTGTGTATCCATGGCCCTTTTTTCCATCCACAAAAATTCATCTTCGGTATTATTTTTTTCTTCCGTAAAATTACTGTCAATGAATGGCAATTCATCGGAACGTTTAAAAACTGCTATTAATTTCCTGACAGGATCATAATTGTGTTTGGTCATCAGAAATGAAAAGAAAAGACTCAGTATGGTACAGAAAAAAAGACCTATAAATGTAAAAATCTGGATCTGTCGTGCTCTGGCCATTTCCAGACTCTCCGGGATTAAGTAAAGATACTTCCAATTCATAATCCGCGAATCAAGTGAAAGAACTTTATAGCTTACATCATTGATAAATCCCCTGTTCCCTGAAAAAACAGGAATTTCATTTTGATTTCCGGTGCTGTATATATAATTTCCATTTTGGGACAAAATAAAAATCTTTCCTCCCGTCGCTTCATATGAATTAAAAAAACGCAGATTAAATGATTCTTTATCAAAAGAAAGACCAAAGGTTACTGATGAATTACTCAGTAAACTGACAATATCACTTTGAAAGAACAACAACTTATTGCCAACCGAAATAATTTCATTCTTTCCGGGCATTGTCAGCATCCGGGTAAATTCATCTTCGTCAATTATATTATTTTCGAAATTCAAATGATAAAATAAATTAATGGGCATATAGGTGGATGAAGTTATTACCGAATCCAATGAACCAAAAACAACAAAAATTTCATCGATGAGCGGAAGGATCAAATGCATATTTCTGACTGCCTTAATGGTTTGAAATATATTCCATCTATGTCTTAGTTCCAGGTTCTTATCCACAAGAGCCAGCACCTGTATATCTGAATTCAATGCGAGCTGCTGAAGAGACTGAATTGAACTGTTAAAAAAATTATCCATTTCAATTCTAAACTGTTCCAGTGAATTATTATATATTTCCTGCAAATTTTTATTTATGATATTCAATGAATAGAAATACACAGTAATACTGAAAATAAGGGGAATTGATAAAATTGCCAAATAGGAAAAAAACCAGCGCAGCAATACCGTCCCGCGAGTTTTCTTTATCCGCTCATTAATTTTTTTTAACAAATTTCCCATTTAAATTATTATACATTATAAATTTTATATTATCATCAGAAAATAGCACAAAAAATCCCCGCCGTTAAGCGGGGAAATAATCTGCAATTATGGCAATTAACGCTTGTTGTATCTGTCCAGAGCGGCGTTCTGAATTGCAAGGGCGCGATCGATGCCCATGCGCTGGACTGTGGAAATGAATGTGTCAAATGTACCGAGGTTTTCGGTTCCCAGGATATATTTGGTGACCATTTCACTTACATAGGTGTTTACTTCATTCATGATGCTTGCCATTTCCTGGCTTTCGTTCGGTGTGGGGGTCAGGGGCGGAAGATTATGGTTCAGGGCAGGCATGTTTATGATTGTGTCCAGGGAGCTGCTGGCTTCCGGTGTATTCATAAGCTGCCTTATGTAACGTTCATCCTGCAGGAATGATCCGCCGAAACTTGCCCTGGCATAGGCTGCTACGCCCTGCGAGGGTGTCCAGCCGTTGGGATTACCGATGGCTGCAGTTGTATATGTGGGATACCCGTTAACCATATTGTATGAAACGCCTTCAATGCCAAAGTTGAAAAGCATGTGTCCTGCATCGCTGTAACCGTAATCGAGGAACTGGGCTGCAAGCTGCTGATTCTTGGTTGTCCCGCTGATGGTTCCGCAGGCTGTGGGCGGTACGGCGAAATCTCCGTAGGAATAATCTGATTTCTGGCCTTTTGTGGTGCTGGGATTTGCGACCATCATTAACGAGAATGAAGGATTGGTCGGTTTGGCTGCCAGGTTGCGCGCGTTCATGCCGCTGCTGAGCCAGCCGTTGGACATTCCGGATTTTCCGTCAAGCAGTTTGGATGTAACCGAGGCGAAATTGTTGCTGAAAATATCCTGATCGATCAGGCCTTCCTTGTACCATTGGGCCATTGTTGTCAAATAGGTGCGGAAACCCGGCTCAAGGACTCCGTAATGAACTGTTCCGTCATTATGAACATAGAAACCGTAATTCTGTCCGAACGCATAGCAGAAGGCATTGTCTCCAAGCAGAATTCCGCTTTCTCCTGTGTACGGTGAAGTGGCGCCTTTCTGATCCCTGAATGCTACAAGTACATTGTGCACATCATCCATGGTTTGCGGATTGGGCAGGCCAAGATCCTTCAGCCAGTCCATGCGCATATAAAGGCCGAATGAGAAAAGAAGAAGCTGGCCGTCGCGGACGAAGGGGTAATCATAGTAGCTGCCGGTATCGGTTCTGGACTGCTTTGCGTAATCCGGGTTGTCGGCAAATACCTTCTTCAGATTGGGCGACCATTTGTCGATGATGTCATTCAGACGGACAATGACACCGTCAGAAATGGCTTTTTCGGGGCCCCCGGCGTAACCGGTGGCAAAGTTCCATTCGATGATGTCCGGATAGGTTCCGTCGGCAACCATCAGGTTGAATGCTTCGTTCTCCGCGCCGGCTGCCGGATGCTGGTAGGTTACATCAATTCCGGTCTGCCTGCTCAGCTCCTTGGCAAAAAATGTATCACCTTCATTGGTAAAATTTGCGGCTACGTTGGAATTAATCGGCATCCAAACGGTTAGTTTATTGTTGACAGCGGCTGGTGCTGTCCCGCCCTGGCCGCTTGCAAAAAGCGGCAACGATGCTATTGACAGCAGTAATACGGCCAATAAAATCCTGTGCATTAGTTTCATTCTTTTCCTCCGAAAAAAATTTGATAAGACCATTATAAAACTAATTCCGGAAAATTCAATATTTCCCATGGATTTTTTTAAAACAGTAATACATTGCCGAAGTACAGAAACGCATCTATACTTATTGTATGAATGAGTTAAGGGTTGGTGTAATCGGACTGGGCTATACTGTGGGTGTCGCCAGAAGGCATATTTCGGCCTACAAGGCGACAGAAGGGGTAAAAATCACCGCACTGTACGATATCATAAACGGAAGAGCCGCCAAATATGCGGAGGAAAATCAGCTTGATCCTTCAGTAGCCTGCTCCAATACAGAGGAATTTTTCAGCAGGGTGGATGCCCTGAGTATTACGGTGCCCAACAATGTACACGCCGGAATCGTAAAAATGGCGGTTGATCACAACAGGCATTTTATATGCGAAAAACCTATTGCACTGAACCACAATGAAGCTCTGGATATTTTCAATTATGTCAAAAATCACAGGAACAGGGTTGTTTCCCTGATTGGATTCAATTACCGTGACATACCTGCCATGAGGTATGCAAAGAGCATAATCAGCAGCGGCAGGATTGGCAGAGTTTACACCTGCGTCCAGCAGCTCGGCGGTTCCCGCATTGCCGATCCGCAGAACGTAATGCGCGAATGGCGGATGGATGTCAAACAATCCGGGACCGGGGCTCTTGCGGATTTCGGCAGCCATTTGCTGGATTTGGCCGATTTCCTTTTATCTGAAACCAACGGGAAAATTACACAGGTGCAGGGTTATAAAAATACCTTTATTGCTGAACGCAACCGTCTGGGCGGAGGCGGAAAAGATCCGGTTACCAACGAAGACTGCACCGTTTTCAATGCAGTTACCGAAGGCGGCGCCCTGCTGTCTTTCCACACTTCAAGAATCGGCATGACCGGCGAGACCATGCAGATAATCGGCGAGGGCGGAATATTGTTTTACAACAGCGAAAACGAAGGCAGACTCGGTGTGCAGCTCAAGGAGAAAAACGGCAGGTACACAACAGCTATGGTTTTTGAAGAAATTCCTGCAGAATTCCAGGAGGGGAAAAACGGCAAGGGTCTTGTCCTGGAACTGCTTAAATGCATTAAAGGCGCAGCCCCGGAAAGGGATCTTAAGCAGGGGGTTTATATCCAGTACCTTCTGGACAAGATCAACGAGTCAATGGAAAAAGGCGTATCCCTTAACGTCTGATATTTTAACGTCTGGCCGAAAGATATATTGCCGAAATTTCCAGAAATTCTTCAGGATAAAAACCTATATCGCCTGAAAAACGTGTAAGGGCAATCAGGCCGCCGTCAATCTCCGGGATGGATGCAAGCATTTGTGCATTGTCGGCTTTCAGTCCGCCGCCGTACACTACCGGCACAGGGACTTTTGCCTTTATGAACCGCGCGATCTTTTCTATATAACTGCGATCCGGCGGAGTCTTGCCGGGGCCTATTGCCCAGACAGGTTCATAACCGATAACGAAACTGCAGAAAGGCGCAGCCGCAAGCGCAGCTTCGATCTGGGCCGCAAGCACATCCTGCCAGTGATCCTGCTCCTCTGCCTTTTCGCCAATGCAGTAAAGCACATTCAGGTTACGCGCCCTGGCCGCAGCAATTTCTTTTGAAAGAATCCTGTTTACGGCGGCAGCTGCGGCTTGGCCTGTTACGCCGGCAGCGCCAAGGACCGATTCGAGGCTGCGGCGTTCTTCACAATGGCCGATTATGACAGAATCGCAGCCAAGCGCCGCCAGAGCCGCCGCCGGCTTTGCTGCCGTAAAGGCGCCGAAATTCCCGCCCTTTGCAATATCATCCCAGTGAACACCCTGGCACCCGATTAAAACGGGAGATTTCGCGTTATGTGCAGCCGCAGCGGCAGACAGTACATGGGCTTCGGGGAAAAAAAATGTGAAAGAAACTTCATCTCCTGATGCGCCTGCTTTTTGGTATTTTTCCAGCCCGGGGCAGACCTTGCCGATGATCGTCTGCGCCCATTCGGCCGGCGCTGCGATGCGGTTTACACCGCCAAATTCTAAAGGTACATCAAAACGTTTTAAATTCACAAAAATATATTTCATTTTACTCCCCGCAGCTCACGCTGCAAATTCCGTTTATAGGATTCAACGCCGTTCTGATCAAAAGGTTCTACTCCAAGAAACGCCGCAGAAAAATATGCTGACAGCATCTGCGTGTACATGAATTCACCAAGGGTTTCTTCATCTATTTTGTCTGCTGAAAATCTGAGTACCGGAACACCTGCTTCGTAATGGGCATCTGCAGCCGCTTTTGAAACTGCAGGGTTCAGACTGTCGAGTGTTTTCCCTTCAAGATAGTTCAGCCCGTCGTCAAAATCAGAAGCCGGAACTTTCAGATTTACAGGTTTGAAAAAATCGAGGAAGGTTTCGAAGAAGAACCGGCCGCCTTCCTGGTAGTACTGACCAATCGCATGAAGGTCTTCGGAGTAAGAGGATATGGTCGGCAGTATCGACTCGGGTTTCTTGCCTTCCGTTTCAGCGTGGAGCTGCAGCAGCCAGCGCGCGAGCATCTGCAGGCTGGGTTCAAAATACGAAAAGGCTTCGACGGTAAAACCTTTCTTCTGCAGCAGGTGGCGTATGGCGGCGTACCTTGCGGAAATTCCACCGTATTCGTCTGCCTTGATGTGCAGCTCGGTATACTGTGCGCCTTTCACAAAGCTGTCGATATCGGCGCCCATGATCGCCATGGGCAGAAGGCTGACAGCGGTAAACGCAGAGAAACGCCCGCCGACTTTTGCAGGAAATTCAAACAATGAATAATTATTGGAATAGGCGATTCCGGCAAGCTGGCCATTATCATAACTTCCTGTAACTGTAATACGGTCGTTGTACGAAGGACCGTATTCGTCCTGCATCCACGAACGGATCATGCGGAAAGCAAGCGCAGGTTCCAGAGTGGCAAAATTTTTGGCAATGATGTCTGCGTAAACACTCTTCCCCTTCAGGCCGGACAGTGCATTCTGAATTTCCCTGGCAGAAAGGGTATTGCCCATATAAAGAATCTGCGGCCTGCGGTACTCCATGCCTTCGATGACGGTCTGGGCCGCCCTGTTTGAACCGCCAACTCCTGCCAGTATGAACACATCGGCGTCAGCCCTGATTTTTTCGGCATGGTTTTGAATTCTGTCCATCAGATCACTGCCGGTGTTTTCTGCAACGTTGAACCAGCCCAATGCATCTGCCAATCCGTACTGGCCGTCCAGAACACTGTCAATTACTTTTTTGCCATGAATAATAAAATCGTCTACATCCCTGACAGTCAGAAATTTGTCAATTTTTGATTCATCAAATTTAATCATTTTTTACATACCCTTATTCTTAAAAACTACAATCAAGATAAGCATAGCCGGGCTCCGTCATATCGGCCAGGGGCAGGCAGTAAGATGCAAAGTCATCGGTAAAACCAAGGCCGGGACCTTTAAGCCACCTGTCAGGAAATTTCTGTTCAACATTGGCGACTTTTTCCAGCGGAACCAGGATCATTTTTGATGAATAACCCGGATGCTTTGAAAGCGAAAAATGTTTGGCAGACAAAGTATGGCGATCGGCTTCAATCGAAACCATGCAGCCGGTCCTTCCTTCTGCAGCGCTTTTGACTGCAAAAACGCCGGCTTCGTACGCCTCTTCCCTGTCGACAGCGGAAACGCAGGCCATGTTTACGCGGCCCAGGAGCCCGGGTTTCTCCGATCGTGATTTTAGTTTTAATTCATTGATGATGAGATCGGTCAGGGCCTGAGCCGCGCCGCCGGCAATAAGGTGGCCGAAACCGTCCCTGATGCCGGTATCGCCGTAGGGTACGCCTTTTTCATCCCGGATGCCTTCGCTTACAGTGACCAGAACGCCGCGCTTCTTTTTCCAGGCCGTCTCGATCTGGCCGAGCATGGCCTTCCGGTCAATCGGGTGTTCAGGGAGGTAAACCAGAAGCTCACAGGGCATCTGTTTGCGGAACAGGGAAGTTGCGGCTGTGATCCAGCCGGCATTGCGGCCCATGATCTCAAGCGTCACCACATGAATCGGCAGCGACGCCGCGTCCATTGCGAGCTCAAGCGCGCTTACTGCTGCGTAACGCGCTGCGCTTCCGTAACCGGGTGAGTGATCCGTTTCTGCAAGATCGTTGTCAATTGTTTTTGGAATGCCTATGACGTTCAGTTCGAAACCGGATTTTTCCGCGAGGACGCTGATCTGGTTGCAGGTATCCATGGAATCGTTTCCGCCGTTATAGAAAAAATAGCGGATGTCGTTTTTTTTAAAGCATTCCAGAACCTGCGGATAATCTTCTGCCGACAATTTCCTGCGGCAGCTTCCAAGGGCGGAACCGGGGGTCTGTCCCAGCTTCGCGATTACCGTATCCGGTATTTTTGAAAGATCAATTAAATCGTTGTTCAGGATTCCTTCGGCGCCGAAACGGGCCCCGAAAATTTTTTGTATGGCGCTGTGTTTTTTGGCTTCTTCTACCGCACCCATAAGCGAACTGTTTATAACAGCAGTCGGTCCGCCGCCGTGGGCGACAAGCATGTTTGCGCTCATTATTTTCCCTGTTGGTTTTTATAGAACTGCGCCATCTGCTGAAGTGTTTTGATTTCAACATCATCGGCATGACCGAACGAACCGAACTGCACGATTAAGGTTCCCACAACTTCCCTTACGCCTGCTTTTACCAGCTCGACCAGATCGAGTATATCGCTGTCCTTTATATCGTATTCAACGATCATCTGATCCATTACGGGCGGCAGGAAAATTCTTGGGTCAAACTTGTCCGGGTTTTTGTCCATCAGTTCCCAAACCGGTCCCACCGATGAACTGTTCTTCTTTTCAGGATGTCTGACAAAATATTCCCTGAAGTTGCGCGTAACCGCAAGGCGTATATCGGTATCGACGTTGATCTTGCGTATGCCGTGCGGAATTACGGCCGTAAGCTCGTCGATGGGAATTCCGTTGGCGTTTTTGATTGCACCCCCGAGCGCGTTGATCCTGTCGACAACATACTTTGGAACCGAAGATGATCCGTGCGAAACGAGCAGGGCGGTTATGCCCCTGTAACGCAAATTTTCCGTAGCGGCGATTGCGATCTCCTTGCGCAGTTTTACATCCGCGCCCTTGACCGCGCCGTGCTGTGTTCCGTAGGAAATCGCCAGACAGTCGACTCCGGTTTTTTCGATGAACTCGCAGGCCATGGTTGGATCGGTGTAGTTGGATTTTTCCGCAGAGACCTGATCTTCAACTCCGGCAAGAACTCCCAGTTCTCCTTCAACCGTAACGCCCAGAGGGTGCGCATATTTCACCACTTCCCGCGTAAGTTCAATATTATCCTTAAACGGAAATGAAGAACCGTCGATCATCACCGAGGTATACCCGCCTTCAATGGCGGCCTTTACCGAATCAAAATCCCTGCCGTGATCAAGGTGAAGGGCCACCGGGATTCCGGCATCTTTTGCGTAATGGTAAACGGCATCGGCGATTCGTTTGGCGCCCCTGCGCTTGTCTTCGACAGTGCCGTTTGTAAAATCACCCCTGCCGCCCATAAAGGCATTGGCAAGATCGGCGCCCTGGATAATGGCGGCGCTGCGGAACATTTCGTGTACTTCAATAATGGCTTTTGCCTGGGCAACAGTATTCACATTGAAAGCTCCCTGGGCATATCCGCCCCGGGCAGCGGCATCCAGAATAGGACGCATCGGCATAATAGGCATTTTTTCCTCCTTGATATTTTACTTAACTACAGCGCCTGGCTTTTGGTTCCTCCGTACGGATCGTTTTTCATGCACAGGTGAACTGCGCCAGTTGTAAAAGTTTTGGGCAGTGCAAGGACAGCCGGATTCGGCGGCAGGTATTTTTTTTGCGCATCGGCAAAAGCTTCTTCGAATGTAGCCCTGGTCTTAAGCCCCATTGAGCGCGCAATACCGGGTTCTCCGGCGCCGACAATATAAATTGCGCCGGTGTTGGATTCGGCGATTTGGCCGCAGGACATCATGGAAAAACCGTGGAAGGGATGGAAGGCGTTCGCGTAACGGTACCGGCGCAGATAATCGGGATTGGTTGCAAAATATTCGCCGTAACGGTCCATATCGGGCAGAACGTTCATATGATCCTTTCCGAACATTTCAAAAAGTTCCCTGGTATAGGGCCACAGTTCATCGTGAAAATAACCGTTGCAGATCGAAAAACAGATGATCACGCAGCGATCACCCATCACCCTTTTGTGGCGTATTACCTGGGCGCTCAGGGCCTGCATCAGCATGATCGGATTGGCGCCCATTCCGTCTCCGTAGTGGAAGGACTGCGGCATGCCAAAGACCATTAGATCGTATTTTTTTTCGGCAAAGGGCACGTAGGTTCGTTTGTCCGCAACTGCCCAGCTTTGGCTTTCCATCTGCGCGGCATAACCGGAGAAGATCGCGATCTGGCGCGCCTTTGTGTCAAGCACGGCGTCGCAGCAGAAAAATTTTTTCCCCATGCATTTTTCCATGTGCATGCCGATCTCGTCAAACTTTGTCCGCATTGCATTGGATCCGGAAACCGGAACAAAATCCGGACTGTGCATAACTTTAGGGTTGTGGTGGCTGGCGATGCTGCGCCAGTGGGTAATACCGGTCGCGCAGTGTTTGTAGCCGCCGGAGTAACCGCCGTAGGGATTCCCCTGGGTATGGCCGATCAGGACCGCAACATCGGCTTCGTAAACATAGTGGTTCATGATAACCGGATCCCCGGCGTCAGTCTTACCAAGATCGATCAGGTGATCCCAATCTTCGCTGTCATGGTTGATAATCTGTCCGGAATGCCAGAATTCGTCAAAAAGCGTCTGCCCCAGAATTCCAAGTAATTCTTTTTTTGTATTTTTGGCATGGAGCCCGTTGGAGCAGATCAGAAGAACGTCTTTTTTTTGCACGCCTGCCGCGTACAGTTCTTCCAGTACAAGGGGAATGCTGACCTTGCGGTGGGAGGATGCCTGTTCCCCTCCCTTGACGCGATCCGGAAACACAATGACGCAGCGGCTGCCATTGTGGGCCAGTTCACGCAGGGGCGGCATTCCGACTGGATTGCACAGGCTCTGCAGCGTCGCCTCCCTGATCTTGTCTTCAGGTATAAAAGGCGGATCGGGAACCGTTTCTCCGGGGATAAAAACATCAGCGTTGTCCGGCAGACCGGCTTTGATAAAACCGTTTCCGTATTCAAAATCAATATATTTCAAAATACCTCCCGGACAGCATCGTTGCTCCTGTTATCAGTATTACCTAAAAAACATTAATTAGCCAGAACCCAAATGTCAGCCAGTAGACAAAACGATAAATTTCAATAATCTCAATGTTAGACAATTTTTAAGGAATTTTTATGAAACTGCTGATTACGGTTCCGACTTACAACGAAGCTCCGAATATTGAATCGTTTATAAAAGCTGTATTTGAACATATCCCGGATGGGGCCGATCTGCTCGTTATCGATGATAATTCTCCGGACGGCACCGCGGCGTTAGTCCAGGCCATGATCCCGCAGTTCGGGCAAAGGCTGCACATCCTTAACCGTCCGGAAAAACAGGGACTTGCGCAGGCGTATCTTGCGGCGTTTGGATGGGGGCTGTCTCGTGATTATGATGTGTTCCTGGAAATGGATGCGGATTTTTCGCACAACCCGGTTTATATCCCGGAAATGTTCAGGCAAATTCAGACTTATGATGTGGTAATCGGCTCCAGAAATATAAAGGGCGGCGGCGTGGAAGGCTGGCCGTTTCTGCGCAACCTGATTTCCAAGGGCGGCTCGGTTTATTCCCGTGTCATCCTGGGCTGTCCGATCAGGGATCTGACCGGCGGATTCAACATGTGGAGAAAAAGCGCCCTTGAAAAAATAGGCCTTGAAAATATTATATCCCGCGGCTATTCATTCCAGATTGAAATGAAATACCGGGCCTTTTGTTCAGGCTGTTCGGTAAAGGAAATCCCCATTGTCTTTGTTGACAGAAAACTGGGGAATTCCAAAATGTCCAAAAAAATTTTTATCGAAGCCCTGCTGAATGTCTGGAAAATCAAAAAAAGCGTAGACAGGGATTCGGGCATCGACCAGTTCGTGAAATTCGCCGTAACCGGCGGGCTTGGCGCAATAACAAACCTGGTGATCTTTTTCCTGCTTGCAGACAAACTGAACCTGCCGTCAATACCGGTGAGCATTGTATGTTTCCTGATCGCCGTAACACAGAACTACATTATCAACCAGAAATGGTCTTTCAGGCAAAATACTGAAAACAACAAACTCTCAATAAAAAGATGGTGCGTTTTTACAGGCAGTTCCCTCTTCGGGCTTGCGGTAAACCTGATCGTAATGACCCTCATGCTGACCTATCTCAGGCTGCCCTATAAATTCATCGCACAGCTTGCAGGAATTCTTGCAGGGATGATCATAAATTTCATTTTCTCAAAAAAAATTGTTTTTAAAGGAAAGAAGGATAAATGAAAAAACCGGTAAGGTTAATTGTTGCAGTTGTCTGCATCGCAGGCATTCTGGTCAGCGCAGGAATTACCGCGTACATGTTAATCAAGGCTGACAGGAATGTTCTGGGCGAATGGCTGGCCCCGGTACGCATCAATGTGGAAATTGAAAAAGAATATGCGGCCGATGTTTCCATTTATTCGCCTTCCTCTTCCTGGCGCCAGAATTTTCCGGTGTTCACACGGGCGGCCCAATACGAAACAGGCAAAAACACATTGCTGTACGTCCAGCTTGATCCTGACGATTTCCACCGGAACATATACCTCCGCATACCCGCTGATGCGGCGGACGGTGCCATAAACGCAATTGACAACATAAGTGTCTTTATCGGCAACAAACTCTGTTATTACCCGGCCGCCGATATTCAGAAATTTTCCAAATCAACAGACGGCGCTTATTCTCTTTTCAGGATACCGGATCTTTACTATACAAAATCGCTGTTTGTATCAAACTGGGCCAACTATTACGGCGACTTAAACCTGGCCATCAAGGCCGTATTTAATTTTCTGCTTTATCCGTTAAGGTTTCCTGTCCCGTATCTTTTTTTGTTTTTTTTGATATAGTTTTGATAAATAAACTCCTGAAAACTTAGAACTCCGACAATCAGGGTGTCCAACTTATCGAATGCCTCTTGCGCATCTTCTTTCGTATTCAAATCTCCGTGAAAGCGAATAGATTGGTTGCAGTCGTGGATCGTTAACTTATACGTTCCGGAATCGTCCACTTTGGCGTGAAAGGCAGCCATAGTGTTAGCGCTATGTGGT
>Ga0123354_10011867_pt1 | contig 13489 bp, 6 predicted proteins | sample TergutLab28metaG_2_FD_97872 | JGI IMG/M metagenome (GOLD analysis project Ga0123354, IMG submission 97872) | Labiotermes labralis P4 segment gut microbial communities from Petit-Saut dam, French Guiana - Lab288 P4 | ecosystem: Host-associated > Arthropoda: Insects > Digestive system > Gut ... | reverse complement strand
ATAATAATAATAATAATAATAGGCGTAATTGATCACAGTTCCTGCGTCATCTAGGCCGCATTCGGTCTTAGGTCACTGGGAAACGTGAATGGCAGATTCGAATTGCGGCCAAAACACTTCTGTGTTAACGCATATACATAGCGGCCTTGCACTGAGCAGCCTCTTCATCCAAAGAGTATTCGAAGTGCATAAAATAATTTTTTTTCAGAAGTAAAGATACAAAAGTAACCTGGTGACAACCACAGAATAAAATAAAAAAGCGTAACAGTTGCAGTTAACCCACCAAATATTCTGTACTTATCCGCACACAATATTATTCTGTTTAGGGCCATCTTTTTTCCGTGCACGGTAAGGTTTATATTGATATCCACGGAATATAATTTTATTTTATTGTACCTTGTATGTTCGGGTTTGTTATATCGTCTTGTTTTCGTTTCCCGATTTTAGGATAATCAGTTGTTTATTCCAGTTACTTGAATACTTGAATTTCTGTAAGATAGGCAGGTGTATTTTTACTTTATTTTGTATTCGACATACTGGTTTTAGATCCTTAAGTGTGTGTGTGTGTGTGTGTGTGTTTATATATATATATATATATATTTCCTATGAGCCTAAGGATAAAGGTCGAATATTCCCGTACGCAATATTATTCGATCGGTCTTTGTATTTTGAGAAGCGGCGATTTCTGTGCGGCGCGAAATGAAGACAGAGTGCTAGGTACGGTGACTACGCTCTGGGATGGACTTTCGAAGAATCTTGGTGCGAATCCCGGCAGCGATAAAAATGTAAATCTTTTCCAGAACGACCAGACTGGCTCTCGGACCCACACAGCTTCCTGTTCGGTAGGCACTGCGGATGTTCCTCCGGGGCAAAGCGACTAGGGCGTGAAGCTGACCATTCACCACATCTATTGCCCAAATTAAGAATGGGTGGAGCTATATCTCCATTCCCCCACGTGCCTTCATGTTGTGTTTAGGGACAAGTTTACCTTTACCTTTACGCAGATGGACTGTATCCAATAAACGGATATCTTCTGAATCATGATCAGTGGATTGCTTTCCCTTGACCCGCTTTCCTCACGTAGCTTTATTGACTATTTTCATTCGTGCCCAGCAACCAAGAAGTAGCGCACATTCTGATCTGATAAGTCTGAAGCTCGGTGTGGCAGTTATGTCGTCCTACCACAAATCTAAATTGCAAATGAGTCCACAGCATAAACTACACCTCCCTAGGTTTCGAGCGACTACAGAAATACCAGCACATGCAAGGTGCCTACACATTATGCACTCACTTTACATGCAAATCAATATAGACGTTACTAAGCAATTATTACAACCGTCTTTCCATTAAGGCCGTTTTTTGCCTACTTTCCTTCCTGAAAAGGAAAGAAGTGGGAGTTACGAAATCACCGCATTGTGTACGAAATCACCGCATTGTGTGCTTGTGAGTCCTTCCATTTGAACTTTGGAAACGACCGATTTTTACGCAAATGTATATGAAAACTGTGCTGTTGGAGGTTGTTCCAACGCCGTATATTATAACTTCCTACAATCAGTAATAACATGACGGACGAGTGAACTTGCGTGGCTGGAGGGACGCCTACTTTTGGGCACCGATATTACGTGTGGTAATAAATCTTGGGAAAATACGCTCCTCTATTCTGGTAGCATGTTTGTTAAGTGCAAAGAGAGACGTTGATGGCCGTGCGAACATTTTCTTTAGCTTTCGATTTAATTGTGACAACTAATGAACCATTATAATGTGAAACATGGGGGGGGGGGCAGACCATAAACATACATATTTTGCATAAAAGTATTGCTTGTTAGTCAACAGTTACAAATACGTCAAAAGTGCACAAATTTGTGGTGGTATGCGACCGAATATACGTAAGAGAATCTTTGCTAAAGTTATGAGTTATTCTCAATATTAACATCAAAACAGCAATTGTGTAGAACCATAAGTCTGTGGTACAGGGCCTTTTACTTTATGAGTTCTGCTCCGAGCCCCTTATTGCTTCACTGCGAAGGTTAATAAATTGTGGAATTTAAAATTTATCATTTCTATGTATATTATTTCGTAAGACGAACCGAAATGGTTCAGTCGATAAAGTGAGTGAGTACACGATGAACGGTGACACTTCGATTCCTGGTATGGCCATAATGTTGCTCTTTGCCACTGTGCTCACAACATGTCTTGTCGACGCCGCAATTTGCAGTGTATATAGGCCGCTTCTTCCCCCAAGATCCTGCATGACCGTGAAGGTCCGTACTGACCTACGTGTATTTCTGAGGCTGAGAATACGTGGAGTTTTATTTAAATTGCCCCTCCATCTCTTCTCGGCGTGGTGATAATAAAAAAGATTTAGGATAATCTGCTTTTCTTGTACTTCTTAAAATTAAACATTTTGTATCTGAAGCTTTCTTTGCCACGAGCAACGGTGGGCGAGAAGAACAATGTGACGGGACGCACGGGCTGATTGTCCGCGGAATATTGGTTCGATTCCTGACAGGGGAGACTTATGACGTTCTCCAAAGCGTCCAGACCAACTCTGGAGCCCACCCGGCCTCTTATTCTGTGGATACCAGGCGCACTTGCTAGGGAGGTAATAAGGCTGGAGCTTGAAGCAGTCTTCATCTGTATCTAGTGCCGGTTTAAGGATGGGTGGAGATATACATCCACTCCCCCTGTGTGACTTCATGACGTGGACAGGGAAAACTTTATCTTGTAGATGATAAACAGAAACATCCAGAATCCTTTGATGTTTGTGTGACCGCGCATCATTGATACAATAATATAAACAGCTTACCAGATGCAACAATAACAAATTTTATTGATAATTACAATCAGCTCAACATGTTTCGGGCGATAATTTCGCCCATCCTCAGGAGCACTAGACTGTGTTTACAGCTTGTGGTATAATGCACCGGCATTGCCGGTGCATTATACCACAAGCTATAAACACAGTCTAGTTCTCCTGAGGATCCTGTTAAATAAATCATAATTCTTTGGAACCAAATAATCTCTTCAGTATTTAGCGTCCTGTAATAACTTCTCCAGTGAAATTACTATGCTCCCAAATACAGAAATGCAGAAGACACAGCGTACAGCTAATTTAAATAAGGCGTCGTCTGCAATTTGCAGTATGCAAACGAAGGCCATGTACACGTGACGGCCCTTGTAGACGCTGTCACATAGGCAAACTACAGCGGAATTCCACGTGGTATCCATACCGTGTGCCATTGCACTGAACAATTCTGCGTTTAAGGAGTTAGTGTCAGAAACTGTGACGGTATTGAATTGGAAAGTGTGCGTAAGGAAGCGACATGTTCTAACTTGAGTGATATCCCGGTATCTTCTTGGGCAGACTGAGGAAGGCCATAAAGAACTCACTCGAAGGGACCGAGATTTGAATCCTGGACCGCCCCAGTCAGGAGTAGCAGTACCGGCCCCTTGGCTGCAACGGTCCCTACTTGGTTTTTGTAATGAACTCTGCCTTAGCCTGGGCGACGAGCGTTCACTAGGTGACGCATGCACGTGCCCTTAACCTAGTTACGAGTTGCTTGGCCTTAAAGATATTAATCGGCATTGTAAGTTAAAACGGCGAAGTCACCACGATATTCGACGAACTTCTGTAGTTCAGTACTTCTCTTTATTTCTGGTTTGACACTGAAAGTGGACAAGTGTGCTCAATTTCGGAGTTCACAAGACTTTCGGAACGGTTTTCACGAGAACATTGGTGTGGCTCTAAACTTTTATTGAAGTTGCACTGTATTTTAACCTTGCGTGTGTTACAGGCTGCCCTTGATCTGAGTTTCACTTGTTTCTTTTGCGCTTTCTATGTGAATGCCAGGATAGCGCCTTGACATAAATTACCACCGTCTACTTCCAGGTCCTTATATAGTCACTCATCTCAGTTCACGTTATGTACACTCTGCAATTTAAACCGTGGAATAAGTCAATTTAAATGTTTCTTGGGGGAGGGGGTATTAAGCCTCCCTTGTCATTACGGATGGATTTATAGGTTACTGTGTGAAAACCAGCAGTAACAGAGATGTGACACTGCATTTATATACTACGTACGGCCTTCAATGTCTCATTACATACACATTACGTAGAAAGATGTTCCAAATTCAAAGTTTTGGATCTCAGTGACATAAAATTGTGGTACCTGCAAACGCTTATACTGATGTCTTGTGGGATGTGGCTCCGTGTAGTCTGTAATACTGTTTCGGAGAAACTTGCTGCATTCATCTTCACGGGAAAGAATGAGGCAGCATATTCTTCCAAGATGACGGTTCCTGTGTACCCGACTGGGTGGTGTCATAACCCAGCCGGCCAGTCGGAATCATTTCACAGCCATGAACACGTGAAGTTCTAAAGGAATAAACATTCACGATGGCCCAAATTGGAGACGGGAGGATAAAGAGTTCAAAGTGGGTCCCACGAAACGTGCTGCCAGACTGATACGGACCAAAATCAAACTCGCCCGACAGGTTTTTTTTTTTTGGTACAACCCCGATATGCGAGTATGTGCAGTCGAAACCCGTTCGAGTGGTTTCAGAAATAAAGCATGTGGACAGAATCAGGGACGAACAAACACATATTTCATTAAGACCTACCATAACAGTGCTGTGTGACCACTATATTCTCAAACCGATCCTTGCAACAAGTGTTTGCAGACAGTACACCACACAGTGTCTACTCGTTCCGGCAGTAGAGATAATGACATACCCTTCTGCGAATCCTCCCACATGCTGCTCCTGTATTTCCCTTACATAAGAGGCCGCAAAGCTCAGTCCAGGGCTGTAGCAGGGCGTTTTTCACCTGCAGTACGCAGACCAAGTCGAAAATACGGGTTCATCTGTTAACGACGTATGATGAGTTTCGTACGCTCCCTGTTCACATTTATGGTGTGATGCTTATAATCGAATAGAATAGTAATTTGGTTCGAGCCCTTTCGCTCCCAATGCACCTAGGCCTTAAAACAGGCCCTTTGTGCCCCATACTTTGATACCAAGTCATAGGAGCCCTGATCCTTCACAGAATTTCCAGATTGCCCCCAGATTCAGACGTCTGACATAATCTGGGCCCAAAAAGGAGCCCATATTAAATTAATAGGAGATACTCCGTTTGCAGAGTCCTCCATCTGTCTCTCAAAAGTCCCAGAAAACGAACCCCCTCCAGGTTCCTGGCGTGGTGCTTACGCACAGGGGCAGTTATCTTCACTGCACTATTTGACTACGTTTACTGATTACTCAGTTTATTATAATTTTGCATTCCGTTACATGCCATTGCACTGCCTGTCATCAACCCAAGTCACAATACAAAAATTAACAACTTATTATCAGAACTCCCAACACCAGTAATACGTAGGCCTTCCTAAGAAACTACGTAGCTCCGCAGATTTACATGATATGTGCCAGTTTTGAATACTGACTGCCCCTGATAACTGGCATCCATTCGATTATTCAGACTTACGAGGTAGTAAAAAAGACGATCCCGTTCTCGATGTGTATCCAAGCACATGCCTGAACGAAAATCAGTGATGACAGAATAAAGCTATTAAGTTTCCCACTTTTCACCTGTCGACGTTCCTTTTTTTACCCATTCATTGCTTTATGAAGGCAAACACCGGGTAATGGTGAACATTTGAATACGTGAGATAAAGTGCAATAAAGTTACTGTGTTTTCGTTAGCCTATTCAGGGACTGAGGGTAGCAATGATATAACAATGCAAGTGGTACACACGTTACAGCCCTGTTTTTCATATGGCACCTACAGTTTTACTGTATAGTGCTCAGTGCGCAGTACTGTTGTCATATCCTCTTTGAAAGTTGCTAACAAGACCGAAGAAAGTGTCCATTCTAAAGATTATAATCAGGAAGGTGGAAAAAAGTCGAAAATAAAACGCGATACGAAGTGCACTATAACGTAACATAGAGGCACTTCGTCTAAGCACTGTTGCATTGGAAACATAACAATGCATTATGTGGGTGTTGTTGAGCTACACGTCACTGTCAACAATATAAAAATACTGAGTGTTGCACAACAATGCTTTTATGGCGAATATATGTCGCTACAACAATCGAACGTACCCAGGTCTTCGTGCAAAGTGCCTGAAACTGCACTGAAACATAAGAATGTTCATTTGTTCATGGCCTTCTTTAGATCTAATAGTTCGGCTAAACAGATCGCAATAGCAGATAAGACGTTGCGCAATTTCTCAGAGTTGGTAAGAGTTGCTTTAAAACATTTTACGAGATCAGACGGAATTAATCAATAACAAAACAATAACATTTAAATATTATGTGTGTGTGTGTTTTCTTGCCTTCGTTATCCGTCATGAATATCGCATCTTTTCTGCACTGCATTATGTTGCCATATGTGGCCTGTCTGGCTGTACCTTACTTCCCCGCCATATCTCATAAATGGTAAGATCTTCGGGAAAAAAGTTTGAATATACATTGTGTGTTTTGATTTTCTCTGCAGTGTTAGTCTGAAACATTATTCCTTCTGAGAATAATTAAGCGAGAAATCATAATAGTACATAGGCTTTCATGTAAGTTACCTGTTATTCTTGTCAGAATGTAATGCCACTTGAATTTTCTCGACAGATTTTCGAAAAATCATAAAATGTAAGACTTCATTAAAATCCATACAGTTGGAGCCGAGTTCCACGCGGACAGACGGACAGGCAGACATGACGAAGCTAATAGTCGCTTTTCGCAGTTGTACGTACGCTCCCAAAAAGGGAAAATATCTGGGACGAAATTAGTCCGGGACATAAGTCTTATTTCGGGGGAATGTCGCAGAAAATCCAGGATAAATTGTTGCCCTAAAGTATAATACAGTCACACAAATGTCGTAAATGATGTGAGGAAGTCCACCAAGTATTACAAGAAAACTTTATATATTTTATGATTTGTTAAGAAGTTACGTGGCATTTTTGTGGTCTGCTGCAGCTTGCTCAAATTATTGGCCCACAAGTTGTTTGGAAATTCATGTTTGCGGACACTACCGGGTTGTTCTTTGATAAACATTGAGACTCATATATTCTACGATAATTTTTTAATGTGTGGTATTCAACCACGCTCGCAGTTGCTAAGACTGCATAAAGTCAGTGGCGGACGAATTAATGGGTACTAATAATTGGTGTAATGATATTGACCAGGGAAGACCAAAGGACTCCAAAAGAAATCTACCCCATTGCTAAATAAAATATCGACCGAAGCATAATTTTTATGGAAGATCTGATAATTCGGAACACAGGCCTATACTGCGTTCACATTTCGAATTCATGGCGTCTTTCGTAGGCCAAACCCTATCATTAATCTATATCACGGTAATCACTTCAAGGAGTATGAAAAGTTGGAGGATGAAGGTGCATATACGAGATTTTAGTTGGAACGCCTGACAGGACGAGACCTCTTCGGAGACCGCGACTTACAAATGAGGGTAATATCTTTAAGGAATAGAATATGACGGTTTTAACGGGATGAATTTGCCGCGGGATAAGGACCAATGGCGGGCTGTTGTGAACGGGGTTGTGAAATTTCGAATTCCGTAACAGGCAGAGAATTCCCTTATCAACTGAGCGGCACGTAGTATTTCAAGAACAGTTCTCCTCTACTGCCTTCATTATTAACAGCTCTCTTCATACATTCACAGTCGCCATCGATGTCCCCATCGTCCAGGGCCAGCTGGTCCTCCATTCGACCTGCAACCGGATGCCGCACTGGGTGGCATTACCTCACAGTCGCATGCCACGTATCATGCCTACTCTTCAGAGGACGTACAGCGGCCGCAACTGCACCGCCTGCACACCGCCTTGGAACTTCCTGCTGGGCAACTGGAAACTGTATCTGCATACCGCGCAGACTACGATGAGAAACATGCAGAGAGGCAGGCCAGGTAAGACGCAAAACATATCCATGCTATTGAAAAGCAGCTTGTACAAGTGTCACAATAACAGTCAATAAAGTGGTCTGGTTTGAACTCCCTCGAGGAACGTTAGGATTCCCATCACGACCACTTAATACGACTCAGTCGCGCCCAGACGCATATTCAAGATAGAGGTATTCTTTCTCGGGGTAAAAACGGGCTGAGTTTTACGCTATGTTTGTTGCCTTGTGCGCAACAGCTAGCCACTGATCCTTGACCAGAGCTTGCTGACCACCCATCCTATTCCTGTAAGGTCCATTTTAATGTGGTCCTATCTAGACCTAGGCCTTCTAAGCTGTTTTTCTCCTCAAGTTTCTCCACCTGCAACTCTGTGCTTGCTTCTCTCTCTGCCTTGCAATATTCCATATCCATTTAACCTTCCTTGACTGAATGATCCCACTATTTAGCCAGTAGTACGAATAATGAACCTCCTCATTACGCAAATTTCTCTAGCCCAAGGGCCTAGCTACAAAGTGGCAATAATATGCAAAGTGTAGGGGCCCACGAGCCCATTGCACAAAATATTTCTTTAAACGTGCTGAACACTGCCCACAAATGCACAACATTTATGTGTGTGTGTGTGTGTATATATATATATATATGTATATAACGTAAGCAATAAAAGCACGTGGAAGTTGTTTGCTTGATGGCTGCATATACAATTTGAACTGTCTTGTAGGTAATGTATTCTACTTATAAGACTTGACAGCTCACGCCTTTGTATGCAGTGTATTTTATCATCAAGTATAAACATTTCAATGTACTGATTTTAGTGATTTTTATAATCGTAATTATTCTTGTAACTTTAGTAAAATAGAAATATCAGATTCCCTGAAGTTGATGCGGATGCATTGAAACATGTAGGAATACTACGTTACATAAAATATATATATATATATATGTAGTGCATTTGTTGGTCTGGATAATAAACTGTGCAAGATGCACGGTACTTACATAAAAAATCTTTCTATTTGTTCATTGTCACTCTCACCCGAAAAAAAGTGAATATCGCGATTTTGTAGGAATGCCGCACAGGGATAATTACGTTATGTTGTACACAGATTGCCAGAGGAAAGTGGCGTGTTGTGTCATTTGGCATTCAGCTGTAAGCCAGTTGAGTGCGGATTCATATACTGTATACCTAGTAACTTTAGCCTTTTGGCGCCGGAATTATTGTTTTAATTTTAGCACATCCTGTGTATATAAAATGTGAATAATACAGGAACCAAATACGTTAGAATTATGAAACAAACTGCATTTTGAAGGGAAAAAACGGAGAGTATATACCATGTTTAAAATATTCAGTACCTCTGTTTGTTGAATAAATATACAAAAATGCAACTTTAGAGGTTAGCGGTGCGGTACGACCACTATAGTTGACATTAGGCGTCAAAAGGTTAATAACTCTGTTTACAGGTACAAGTGTGAAGACCACCTTCAATTAGTAGGAGAATTCCAGGGTTCACCCCACACGAGAGAAGATTTCAAGCCAGTCAGAGGTGAGAGGGCCGTTGTGATAAAGCACGAAGATAACCTCAAACTGGACGGCGAATTCAGCGGTCAGAGCCACGTCCGAGAAGAATTCCAAGTTGTTCGAGGTGAAAGGGCAGAAATTCGTCGTCATGAAGATCATCTTCGTTTAGAAGGGCAATTTCAAGGCTGTCCCCACACAAGAGAAAATTATAAAGCCGTTAGAGGAGAGAGGGCACCTGTAATTAGGCATGAAGATCACCTAAAATTGGAAGGCGCCTTTGTTGGCCAGAGTCACCTTCGAGAAGAATTCCAAGCGGTTCGAGGTGAAAGGGCAGAAGTTCGTCGCCATGAAGATAATCTCCGCTTGGAAGGGGAATTTGTGGGCCAGAGTCACATAAAGGAAGAATATAAAGAGGTTAGAGGGGTGAGAGCAGATATAGCAAGGCATTCTGACAACTTGAAACTAGAAGGTGAGTTTACGGGCCAGAGAAGAGAGGAGTTCACAGCAACAAGAGGGGAAAGAGCAAAAATTACGAGACATGAGGATCATTTAAAACTGGAGGGCGATTTCACGGGAGAAAGACGAGATGAATACACCGCCATTAAAGGAGAACGTGCGGAGATTAAAAAGCGTGAAGATAACTTAAGATTACAAGGAGAGTTTATTGGTGAGAGACGTGATGAATTCACTGCAGTAAGAGGTGAACGTGCTCCTGTTAGGAGACCAGAAGACAACTTAAAGCCACAAGGGGATTTTACTGGTAGGAAGAAAGATGATTTTCCTGTTGTACGTGGCGAAAGATTACCAATAAAGAAACCAGAGGACAACCTAAAACCTGAGGGAGAATTCGAAAGACCACACCGTGCTACATACAGTCCAGGAGAAAGAGCAGATGTTATCAAGCACCCGGACAACTTGAAACTTGAAGGTGAATTCGAAAGACCGGAGCCAACAACGTATGGTCCGGGCGACAGAGCTGACGTTATCAAACATCCCGACAATCTAAAACTAGAGGGTAATTTTGAAAGACCTCAACCGTCACCGTTTGGCCCGGGCGAAAGAGCGGAAGTGAAGAAACCAACGGATAATTTGAGGCCCGAGGGAGATTTCGAAGGAACACCTAAATCCCAATACGATTATCAACCGATCAGAGGTGACAGAGTGGATGTTAAGAAACCCAAAGATAATCTAAGGCCTGAGGGAGAATTCGAAGCTAGACCAAGATCCAGAGACGATTACCAACCTACGACAGGTGATCGAGTTGCGGTTAAAAAACCTACAGACAATCTCCGTCCTGAAGGCACTTTTGAAGGAACCCCTAAATCTAAGGATGATTTCAAACCCCTCAGATATGAAAGAGCTGATGTTAAGAAGCCGAAAGATAATCTGCGACCCGAAGGCGAATTTCAAGGCAGTCCGAAATCGAGGGATGACTATCAGCCTACAAGAGGTGATCGAGCAGATGTTAAGAAGCCTAAGGATAATCTTAGACCAGAGGGTGAATTTACAGGCCAGAAGAGAGAAGAATTCACCGCCACCAAAGGCGAACGTGCGCCTACAAGGAAACCAGTAGATAACTTACGACCAGAAGGAGATTTTACAGGAAAGAAAAAAGATGAGTTTACAGCCACAGTAGGTGAGCGAGCACCTGTGAAAAAACCCGAGGATAATCTGAAACCGGAAGGCGAATTTAGCGGGAAAAGAAGGCAAGAATTTGTAGCTACGAAAGGGGAACGTTCGCCCATTAAGAAACCAGAAGACAATTTAAAACCAGAAGGGGATTTCGCGGGCGAAAGGAAGAAGGAATTTACCGCAACTCGAGGCGATAGAGCCGACATTAAAAAGCCTGATGATAACTTGAAATCTGGCGGAGAATTCATTGGCCAACGAAAGGCCGTCACTGAGTTCACAGGCGAACCAGCTGAGCGGCCCCGTCTTATTCGGCGCAACACCTGGACCAAGTTAGAAGGAGAGCTGTTTGCAGAGACCACGAGTCGTAGCGAATTCCGTGAGTTCCACGTTTTGGAGAGGACCGAGAAAGTTCGTCGGCGCAGTGACAATCTCGTTGTGGGTGGAGGAGAATTTCAGGTAAGGCATCCTTAGTATGCTAGAAGTCTGGGAATCTAAATACGTTAGAAGTGTAAGGAAATTGATGCAAATGCATAATTTGTGCTAACTGTACTTGTAAAGTACCATATCATAGACACCCATATAGGAAAATATTCCGTGGTGAATGTTCAAGCAAAGCAGCAGGGCAAATCGTGGTATCCCGAAGTCCGCGGTTAAATGAAGTCGGCGAAGTATGACGTTTTGTAATCTCAAAACAAACGTATTTAAAAGTCCGTATGAATCAAGTATACGGCCACTTGGAATAAAAATATATTTGCGTGTGGCACGACCCACAAACATGAGGATTAAAATAATGTCCCATATGCCGATGAATCTCCTATACCACCGAGATTTGAGGGTTTGGATATACAGTCAACTCAAAACATAGCGCTCACTAGTTCGTGCACCACATTTTTTTGCGTTATATCGAGGGTGGCGGTAAATGAAAATACTGTAACATTTTAAAACTCATAAAAACCCTTAAAACTGTAAAAAAAACACGATAATTAAAAATGAGAAAATATTAGATGTTAAAAGAACGTACCGCGCAGCAGTTGCGTACAGAACTGGCGAACTATATTGCCTCCTCCCTTAATAACCCCATCGGTTGTTGTGCCCTTGTTAGCATTTAACTGCATTTTTTGATCAATGCTTCCTCCAGCTTTTCACGTTTTGAATTTTGCAACTTTTTAACGTTTGAACACTCTACGTCTTGCAGGGGTGCGCGGTGGCGCAGTTGGTTGAGGCACTGCGCTACAAGCTGGTAGGTCGCGGGTTCGATTCTCGATTGTGTCATTCGAATTTTTCATTGACATAATTCTTCTGGCAGCGCTGTGGCCTTGACGTCGACTCGGCCGCTCACAGAAATGACAGAAACTAGTACCAGGAATTTCCTGGGGTAAAGACGGCCGGTGCTTAGGGCTGACAACCGTACCACCTTCATGTACCTATGAAATCTGGGAGCTTCAACCTCCTGGAACCCCATGGGACTGTCCAGGTCCGTAATGGGATTGCTTTACCTGTACGTTTACTCTCTACATCTTATTCTACTGGAGTATGTTCCCAGTATGGCGTCGAATGATGGGTTGGGCCCTGTAATAAGGCAAAAATATTTGGCTGTGTTGTACTGAGTATGTACAGGATGAATGGTGTCTAGGCGTACGTTCTCTTTCAGTTACACCTAAAACAGCTTTTTCACCCATACTTCACTACTCAAATAAGTAGTTAGAATAATTGTAAAGTGTACTGTAATGTTACGTATTTATGACGGTTACGTGCCAGCTGTGTTACCGAGTCTCTATAACCAATCTTTCTGTCCTTCAGACCGTCGTCTGTAGTCTACAATGATAGATTGAAACCGCGTATTGGGACGTAAGCCCACGGGGTTATTAGGCCATTACAGTCAGTAAAGGGAAAATTTCAGCCACAAATACCCAGGCCGCTGGAGGAGTTGAGAGATTGGTGTAGTGCCGAGTCGTGCCATCTCAGCAGGCAAAAATCTGAACTCACACTCGTACCATCCCTTGAATACCTTCCAATATGGCAAGAGATCATATATTGTTTAGAGCCTATGGGAACATCTGTATTACCAAAGTCTTTGGCGAATGGGGGCTAGCGGTTCTGGCGCTATATCGAGGGTCCCCAGTGTTACATTAACATTTAACCTCTCTCCACAGTTTTCCATGGGCGCTAAGTTGAGGGTGGCGCTGTATCGAATTTTGACTATTCATTTACAAATATAACCAATGTACATTGGTATAATACGGTGTATTCTGTTTGAAGAGAGAGAGAGAGAGAGAGAGAGAGAGTGAGTGTGTGTGTGAGTGTGTGTGTGAGTGTGTGTGAGTGTGTGTGTGAGTGTGTGTGTGAGTGTGTGTGTGAGAGTGTGTGTGAGTGTGTGTGTGAGAGTGTGTGTGAGAGTGTGTGTGTGTGAGAGTGTGTGTGTGTGTGTGTGTGTGTGTGTGT
>Ga0123354_10011864_pt1 | contig 13491 bp, 7 predicted proteins | sample TergutLab28metaG_2_FD_97872 | JGI IMG/M metagenome (GOLD analysis project Ga0123354, IMG submission 97872) | Labiotermes labralis P4 segment gut microbial communities from Petit-Saut dam, French Guiana - Lab288 P4 | ecosystem: Host-associated > Arthropoda: Insects > Digestive system > Gut ... | reverse complement strand
TTCAGCAGGTTGTCCTCTAATCTCTAAAAAGGTAAACCCTCACCCCCGCACATTGCAGGATTTTCCCCTTTTTTCTTAAAAAAAAAATTTTTAAGATGTCCCCGATTTAAACCCCCCCCCCCCCCCACCAAACCAGTTCCCTTCGCACACGTACAACATGCCGAGAAATCTGAGTTAATTGTCGACAACAAAGCCGTGACTAGATTCAGTCACGATCTGCTGCAATAAATGTGACTGCCATTACATAAAACCCATCTGATGATGGTTTTCCTTTGCTTGACAGTGGTATGGCGTGGATTTGTAGCTCCATTTGTTATTAACCTCGGCCCTAGATGGAGGTGAATGGTAAATTTCATGCCCCGGTTGCCTTAAACCCGTTGTAAAGTCGACGGTACCCCTTGATAAGGGAGTTTCGTAGGCATCAGAGCCGGTTTGGAAGCTCTAGAAAAAACTTCTTTTTTGCCGGGAATCGACCCACCATTCTTTGAGTGTCTAGTCCCAGCATATTCATGTAGGTTATATTGCGCGATCCGTGGCCGCATTTGTGAATTGTATGTACACCATAAAATTAAACTGTGGTTTAGACGATTAGGTTTACAACTTATTGTTTTTCGGCGTTCTGCCTGCGAACCAGCCCGCAATAACGAGTGCGGTCCTTCGCCATAAAAAGGTCGGACGCCCATGCTGTTTACGAACTACGCTGTCCCCATAAGACCGTCTAAAAACCCGATTAAATACTCAGTGTTTTTCCACGCCAACTTTCGAAAACAGGCAGTGCCAAAAATAATTTCGTCGCAGTAAATTAACTAGTGTTCATAAATCTAAGCGAAATGTTAATATTTCTGTATGAGTTTATATAGGAATTTTTTAAATCTTTGCCTGCGGAAGAAAATAATATTTATACACTGCATGGGTAACTGCCTAATTTGTGCGCTATGCGTAATATTATTAACATTATCAACCAAGAAGGTTCATGGGCGGGTGATGTGTGTTGTACGGACAGGGCCGCCCAGGGCTGGTTCGGGCCCCCAACAAGGGCGTATCGGCTGAAAATGTTTACACTAAAAAGTAAAGACTGGCTCTCAGGGGCACAGTGACTTGGGCTTCGTGTGAAAGGGTTAATTTTTATAATCGTCAGCTAATGATACTACCGTGAGAGACAAAGAAACGTACGCAACACAGTCCGGCCCCGGCCCCGGCCCCGGCCCCCTTCAGCACCGTCGTGCCCCAGTAATTTGTACTGGCTTCCTCTCCGTCTCATCACCATTGCGTATGGGATAAACGAGAAATTTCCTACGAAAATTTTATCCGGAAAAATGAAGAGAACTTGGGAAATGTGGTAGTGTGTGGAAGAGTACTTTGAAATAATTCGTTAAAATGCTGCAATATGACGGGAATTTTATTCGGATTGATATGAGTGGCGGTGTGTTTTAAATGCGGTTATGAACCTGTCTGTACTTCATGAACACCGTAACGACTATTACGCCATGGACATGGCTACACATTTTGCAGAGAATATTTTAGTGAGTAACTGAGTACGGCAGAGGGGGCGTGGTCATCGTTCACTATGCATCTGTACCTGTGAGCGGATCCTGCATCGAGCAGGACAGTAGGGTTGAATATTCGGTATACTTAAATGGTGCTCAGTTTACCGTAAGGGGTAAAGAGCAAAATTACATCAAAGCACTATAAAGCACATAGTGACTCTGTCGAAGCCGTTTGCTCTGCCTTCCCGTGTGTAATCAAGATCACAGACTTTCTGGCTGACCGCAGAGACGGCGGTTTTGTGTTGGATGAAGCCATTGTCTGTTTCCAACACTGCATGTGTTCTTGACGTGGTAACGCCACTTTTCCATATCGAGTCACGTTCCTCGGTGTGTACGTTCACAAGAAAATCATTATTTCCAACTAATTAACCTCTTACAACCAGCTACCGATAGGTAGCTAACGGTGCCGCTAGCTGGCCAACTAATGAAATTGTTACTTACATCCTACGCTGTATTCGTATAGGATTCGATATTAATTTGTTAATCCAGAAATTCCTTATTATAAGGTAACATAAGGCTTGTCAGTATTACGAGGTGCCTTCTTACATTACAGGTATTTCCTGTGCCTTCAATCGGTTCATACCGTAGTAAGTACAGTAAAAGAGATAAAGAAAGAATTAGTCGCAATTAGAGATCTTTATTATTAATATAAGGAGATTTATTACATATTTTGGCCTAAAATGACCATCTTCATGTTACACGTACATCCAAAATTACTACAAAGAGATACTGGAATATGGGTGTCTTATATGTAAGCGAGATCAAATCTGTACATACGATTACTCGGGTTCTATGGAAGGGTAATTGACTGCTGGACATAGCTTACGCATTTGCTCTACATGTAGTGAAATCGTACTTACATGGCCGCCTTTCTTTGCGTTATAAAGAAGGGTAAGCTTATGCTATCGTCATATCCTTGTGTATCTCCTGAAAAAATTTTGAAAGTCTGGTGCATACTTTCCTGAAAATTGGTTTGGAAGTGATACGGTTAAAATCCATCTCAATTTCGGTTCATTCTAATTTTATACCATTAGTAATATCAATAAGGTGGGGGTGTGAACCTTTGAGGTGTTACCGAACTGACTACAGTTCACTATGGTGTTCAGGCGTCCTATAATGACTGACATTTTTGTGACTGAGGTAAGGTAACGTTTTATAGGATGTAAAGAAATTTTCAGACACGCGAGAAGTGAGTAATGTCGAGCATAAATAACCACTGGAGCAAGGTACGAGAAATTTAATGAGAAGTTACAATATAGTCATATTTATAAGCTCGGAAAGAAACAGTTTTTTGTATGTTGTTACAAACATGAATAGGGTGCGAATTCTTGACATGTCTGATAAAATGGACGTGGTGGCAGTCAGTATTGCATGAAATCATGCACAGAAATACAGCACTAAATTGTGCGGTTACAGTTTTAAGTTCTATTCCTTATGATTTTACACTATTGATTAAATTATTTGAATCAAATAGTGTCGTACATTGTTACCTGTGCTTTCACATTGTTTGATGATATTCAAATTGTTCTGAAACGAAAAACTGACCTTGTGCTGAGAATTAGAAGCTGAGAAAATGAAGCTAACTCTCTTGATGTAGACATATAAATTTTTCTTTCGCCTGAGACTTAACGTGTCCGGTGTTCCGCACGACAATCTTCGTGACAAAAACGATCCTTCCGAAATGGGCGCCAAGAAACTTCACGTTACATTATCGGATTAATTTTCTAAGAAAATTCTAACAACTCTTAGATTCTTGAAGAATAAAAGACCAACTTGATGTCACTTGCTATTTTATTTGACTGCTTATGTACTCAACATTTTTCGGAAATTAATATATCAATCATCATGACTTTGCGACTGTGCTGTTGAATTACCACATCGGTCTTTTGTTCTCGGTTCGTTGTGTGTTGGAAATTTGGTGCGGCTGGGTTTGAGTGGTGTCCGTGTTGCAGGCTGAAGCACAGTGCCCAGCCGCACCAAATTTACAACACACAACGAACCGAGAACAAAACGACCGATATGGTAATTCAACAGCGCAGTCGCAAACTCCTGATGATGGATATATTAATGTCCGAAACATATTGAGTACATAAGAAGTGAAATAAAATAGCAAGTGACATCAAGTTGGTCTTTTATTCTTCAGCTATTACAATGATTGAAGGTCCAATAAACATTAGGTTCTTAGATACTTATTCACGAAACTGCATTAGCCTCTAGATTGATTTGAACTGTTGTAAGTATTATTTCTCAAGGCATGTTTGTGTGACGGAAACCATGTTCATCGGGTGAACACACAAATACTATCCAAAGAAATAGAGATCACGTAGTAGGAACTACCCAGCGGACTGATATCCAAATGAACACGACGGGGAATATATGCACATATATTCTTTTTGCTTCACTAGAATGTGAGCCGTTCCTAGCTCAGGCTGCACAACCAACCTGGTAGAAAAGGGGATGTTTGTTACTGGTATGATTATTTATCTGATTAACTTTGTAACTCGGTACATTATTCTGGATGATGGTAGTTTTAATAAACAGAAGGATAGGAAATGTATTACTGTTAGTGTGATAGGTGTAAAGCAACATACGCAGTAAAAACAAAAACAGGCAATATACGCAAAACTTAACACTGAGGCGCATTCGTACAACCATTGTTACAGTGGAAAAGCAATAAGCATTTTATATTCTGTATGTTTGTAACCTTAGGTATCCAGGGTGCAATTCGCGGGCGCCATGTTGTCGTCTGTGTCCTGTCCGGCACTACAGAATTTTTCTACATTTTCTCATAAATGGCAAGATTTTCGAAAAGAGATATTTGGTATAAAATGTATGTTTTGATTTTCTGTTTTCTTTTTCCTCCATCGTTCTTACAATTTGGCTCAGGCAGCAGCTCTTCTCACTTGCATTCGTAAGTGCCCAGTTGAAGTCTGCCAATGTTTGTACTGAACCGACTGATGCCTTTAACATCTGTTTTAGCCCCTCCACCCAAATGCTGGCGTAATACCTTAAATTAGACCACAACCGGTCATTTCCTTCTCAATTCCAATTCGCTATTCCCTGTTATCTGCACTTCCATAGCCATAGAGTCTGAGTTAGCGTAGTTCAACAAACTACAAATAAATGCGAAATACATTCTTTAGTGTATTCATGGGAATCTAGATTTCAACATGCATGCCTCTGGAGTGTGACGTCTGGTGGCAGAGTAAGCAAGTTTCGGAGGAATCTGCTGCTTTCACCATCACAGTGCCCTGAAGAATAATACTACAGTTTTTTCCGAAACGTCTGTGCCTTTTTACCAGATTACACGCCTTTACACCCCAAGACACAGTAATCATATCCATCAGGGTGAGAAACTTAAATCACCAAGACTGCAGTACATAATGCAGTATTTTTTCCGTGTATTCCTATATGTGACCCTTAAACCAGCTTTGTTTAACTTTAAGGAAGGAGCAGAATAAGTGTGATTGAAAAAGCCTAGCCGAGGAAAATATTCGGAGTTGGGGCAAAATTACGTACCAACAACAGAGAAACTGCACGTTAGTTGGGTTCTGCTTCGAAATTTTGTTGTTAAAGTTACTACGGGAAGAACTTCTGAATATTATAGTGTTCAGCTTCATTTTTACGAAATTGGAGTTTGGTATAATTGTCATATATGACCAGTAACTTACATTATGAACTAAAGTTTAAGTACATCCGGAATATTTTCAAATTATTGTCAGCACCCATTCTTACATCATACAGAAAGTCTACTTGAGCTGACGATCCCTCCGACCTATAAAAGTATTAGCCTCCAATTTCGCATGAGATATATTTGATACGTTGTCTGTTTCAAAGGGCTAAAAAAAACAAGTGTGAAGCTATGACGTCAATATGACACATGGGTCCAAACATAAGACTCAGATAATAATTAGTTTTCCGACCAATAGTTTCGCACGGCCACACCCAAGACTGTTGTATACTTTTCACACACCTCTCTAACCCTATATAAAGTAATGTAACTGTACCACAACGGGACACATCGGTCATCTTTCATTTGATATAATTCAGAAGTCATCCGCTGTAACTTTTCACAGTATATCGACTACAGGTGGACTTGGAAATAATTTCTTAAGTGTCCTAACGGATCCATCTACAAGATTCCACTCGGTCTTCAACAAGATCCAAACTCCAGCTCTCTGGGATACAACATAATTCCTCTTGGTCCATTTACCAGGATGGACTATAATGCATCAAAATAATAACAGCTCTTGTCTGGTATAAATAATGTATTTGAAAGCTTCCCTCTTGTGTCTGATGTCACAGCCCTGCTGTCGAGTATAAATGTTTTATGTGTAGTTAAGAGAAGATGAAAATTGCAGTTGAAAGAGGGCGCGATTACTTCATGTATAATTAAAATTAATATTTGTATATCGCATTTTTTGTTGTTAGTGACATTCCTGCATCTTTTGTGCAGGTGAAATCTATTCCATGAGACGTTTCAGGTAATAAAAGTGTTTATTGCCTGTGCTAGAAGTAACCGTTTAAAATTTCTTTCGCGTCTCATTGCAGTCAAAAAGACATGCGTGAATATCCCGTGTTTGCGGGTTTGAGTTCCATTTTTTTTCTTTTCTGATGTTTTTACTTCTGTGAGGACACACTTGCTTGTTAGGCGTATTGCCGTGTGTCTGCCTGTCATTACAGCTTTTAATTAATCAGTTACCAAGATTTAAAAAAATCTGACCTCAACTTCATGCCAGTAGATGCATTTCCGCTTGTATACTAAATTTCTTAATGGACAGGGACAGTAGTCTCTAATCTGAATATAGTGTGATAACAGACAATGCATTCACAAAACACTATTTCTGATTTCTGAAGTATAGAGAAGATGTAATTGTCTGCCTTTCTAACGGTGAAGGACCCGTGTTTAACCGAGCGGTAATTTGACGGACCTTTAAACGGTTTCTCATATGCAGATCTCTGTACTATGACTCGGTTTATATTTTTGATTTGTGGAATAGTGAAACAAATTATTCCACACTTAAACTTCTGTAACCCTCAGATCTCTTTTTAAACAACTTTGTTATCAAATTTCATTACACTTTTAATCTTGTAAATCCTATCGATATCGTCAGGGGGGAGGGGGGTTGAGCAAAAAACTGATGTGTGCTCGGACAATTTAGTTACATGTTCCTTAAGGTTTCATAAAATAAACAGCGATTGTCTTCGTACACACGTTCTCCGGTTGGTCTTTCTAGTGGAAGCAGGCTGTTTTCCTCAGATGTAGTAACTGTATCTTTATGTGTAATGCAGACTGATTATAATCTTGCTGGGGGAATCGATTTTTTTCCGAGTACTTCTGCTTTCCTCCGTCAGTACCAGGCCACCAATGCTCCATACTCATCTGCATTTTAATACTAATTTTTTTAAAAAAGAAAAGGAGGCAAATCTTGAAAACCCCAGCCAAAGCAGTGCTTTTTCACTTTTCGGGAAGTATTGAAAAGAAAAGTACTTTTTACATTATTTTTTTGGAGTCGCCAACACTGCCTTGATATTGACAGTATCGTTGAGTGGCCAACGAACCGAATAATCGTGACGCATTTTGTGCTTTACTGCATGTAAAGCAAATCACTAAATCAATAGCGGAAACATGTCTTCACTAACACTGATTTAGAGGATATGCGCTGCCCAAGGAATATGAAGTTGTCAGCTATACTTGCGTGATGGTCACGGGGGTTTTGGTGGGCCAGTATTTCTCAAAGCACAAAATGGGGTGCGCATCAATAATGCAAATAGATATGAGAGAGTATAATTCCAAATGGAAACTCTTCTACTCAGAATAATTCATTACTTAACATAACGATGTTAAAAAAAAAATAAAAGAATTCAAACCATCGACAACTTAATCACCTTCCTGTGCTTCATAAGCGTAATCATATAGGAATACCTGCTACAAAACTATTGTGATTTGTTCCTCTGTCTCTATTTATTTGTTCCTTTTTTTCCCCCTTTGTCTCCCTCCCTTACTTTCGTCCTGTATCTCTTTCTTTCCATGTTCCCTTGTATTTTCATTTTATTTGCCACCCCATTTTATCGTTTCTTGTTTCTTTCATTTGTTCTTTTATGTTTGTTTTGTTTTTGGCGCGACAGCCCCCCAGTGGGCCAGGGCCTCCTCATTCACGAGGTCTCTAGATCACACACAGCAGCGCACCACAGTTGGTAGGACTCCTCTGGACGAGTGATCAGCTCGTCGTAGAGACCTCTACCTGACAACACACACAACACTCATAACAGACAAACGTCCATGCCCCCGGTGGGACTGAGCAGGCGAGCGGCCGCAGACCGCCTGAGACCGCGCGGCCACTGGGACCGGCCTTCTCTTCGTTCTACTTGAATAATATTACAGATAATGTATGAATTATTTAGAGTAATGAACATTTGGCGTATTTCAGTTCCTTGATGTTCTACGAGCCTAGGCTTTATGTGCAGAATCTCTTGGCTCCGTGTGACATATTAATAATGAATTACATAAAAATTACTTTAAGTGTTCAGTTGCCCTGCGTTCATTCAGGGAGCTACCTGTGTTTCACACTGCACGACATTTTACGTGTCGCACGCGCTCATTCGAACACATTTTGCTATCGATCCTACCGTGCTTTGTGTACTTATTGTTCGTCAATCTCTGAGGGTTTATGTCGAATAGAGGATATTATGTAGGCCTAACGATACCCACAGATCAAGAAAGAATTGAACTCTTTCAGTATTTCTTAACTGTTACGGTGCTTCGCCCAACGTATCACGCACTGTGAGGTCTGCTCTGATTTCATTTCCCGTTTTAATGTTAATGTTGGAGTCTTGTTTTCCAGGTCTCCAAATTTAGTTAACTGTTTATGCCCTTGAAACAATAGAAATGATTGGCATTTCAGTGGAAATACATTAACTTTTAAGAGAAGAGTATTCCTTCAGCTAAATAGAAACAAACATAAATGTTAGGTTTTTTATTCTAAACATACTGGTGAACATGGTTCTAGGGTGAAGAATTTCTTTCTTGATTTAGTGATAACGTTTAATATTCTCATATTTCACTTAAATATATTATCGTGGGGTTGCCAAGAGGCTGAGAATACCTTTACGTATCGGATCATTCTAAGAGATGGTTAACATTAGTTTGATCCTGTCCTCTGAAAAGTCCTGTGTTATTAACTTATTATGATTATTATTATTATATTTTTGCGTAATAAAATGGATTAAGTGCATAAAGTAAATAATTCCAACTGTAATATTCCGTCATCAGTATCTGATCTATTTTAATACATTCGGCTCGCAATTACGGACAGCGGACGACCTGTTATATTGTCCAGGTTTCATTCCATTTACATACAATCTGTAGCAAGGCGATAACCAAGAATACAAAGGATCCGTTGGCAAGAACGGGCTTTTACAGCAGCGTGTATAAGGGAATTATACAATGAAATTTGTGTCTAATGTATATTGTTACAAGAAGACCGTTACAAGCAAACATCGTACTTTCGCTATAAGTACCAAAGTGTGACCGTGGCAGCTAAACAACTCTTGTGAATATTAAGGAAAAATTACATGTAACCATTTCGTACATGAGTTAGAGATTAACGATGTTTATTTTCTGGCCCTATATTTTGTCTTATTCTACAGGGTGAGCGTAAATTCTTTCCCTGATTACAAACATTTATTACAAGAAAAATTCACGTTGCGCCTCGGTTAGAAGAGTTTCAGCCGTGGATAATTTTCCAACAAGAGGGGTGTACCTCCACACTGGAGTTCACATGTTCTTAGGTTTTTAGATGCAGGATTTCCAAACAGGTGGATTGGGAGAGATGGTCCGACACCCTGGCCACCACGATCGCTAGATATCACCCCCTTGACTTCTTTTTATGGGGGTATGTTAAGGACAAAATGTTTTCGACACCAGTTCCAGATATTACAGATTTGAAGGCAAGAATAACAGACGCTTTTGCTACAGTAACTGAAGACATGTTGGGGAACACGTGGAAAGGAATTGATTATCGATTAGACGCTCTCCGTGCAACAAAAGGAGCACATATTGAAGTGTACTGATGTGTTTTAAAAAAACTTCTTGAGTTACATTTTAAAAAAAAATGTTTGTATTCCACGTAGAGTAGTTTTTTTGTAATAAATGTTTGTAATCAGGGAAAGACTTTATGCTCACCCTGTATTTGTGTACAGTTGCATCACTCGATGAATTGGTATCACAATAGACTGAGTTCGTAAGAATTTTGCTTGCTGGGAGGTACATTCATTTCAGTGTATTTGAGGGCTTAGGCTGTAGGGAAAAATGATGGAAGGGTACTGAATAACGAATTGGCAAGAATGTGGAAGTAAGTGATGATGACTGTTTGGAAGTTGCATCATCCGCACATGTGGTTAGAGGAATTTTAAAAAGGACGAAAATGCGTAAGTCGGATTACTCGGTGTCTTGGCGAAGATTTTAATCAGGCACCTCTGGAACATGTGTCGACAATGTTAGCGCTCGACCCAGTTTACTCGGACATGGGGCGGCCATTCTACGAACATACAGCCTTGTTTTTAGCTGGGAAAAGTCATAATGGGACTTTGTGGCTGTTTGATCAAATTTATTCCATTTGTAGAATTACTTGGTTTCTTTCTTGTCTTAATTCTTTTCTTCTGTGGTTTTCTCTTCTTTCTGTTTGCATTTTCTTCCCTTTCCGCCTTGTTCTCTCTTTCTACATTCGTTAGTTTCTTTCTTCTTTTCCTTGTGTCTGTACGTTGATTTGCCTATTCGTTGTTTCTTTTCGTATAATTGCAAGGAATGAGTAGTTTGTCTATCTTAAGGTGGATACACACTTGTAACGTTACCGCGTACCGTAAGGCCGTAACGTTGCAAGTGACTGACACGATACGGAGTTACGAGCTGAACTTTCAACCCGTGCCTTACGGCGTAACAGTAACCTGCGAGCATTACACCGTGGGGTTCCCAGTTTGTTACGGGAGCCCGAGCGATGTCTTTGCAGCTAACAGCGGCTTCGTACATTTATATATATTACTCTTTAAAGAAACAGAGAAAAGAGCGGCGGTGGTGGCAAAGGCAGCTGTTCACAAGTAGGGAAGTGTACAGCGGTTCGAGTTTGCTGGCAGACTTGAATTTTCAGTCGGTCAGTGGGTTATATAAGAATTTCAACAATATGTCTCCCAGTGAATCTGAATTTTTAATTAATTTGATTGGAGAAAAAATCTCGAAAAAGAACACAGCTTTCAGGAAAGCCATTTCTGTTCAAGAAAGTATGGCACTCACGCTCTCATCGACGGGCCTGTTAATTTCTTTCCCCGGTCCTTCCCACGCATCTTGCTTTCTAATTTTGCTAAAATGCATTGGGTGTTTTGGGTCTCAAATTATTTCTTTTCTTTTATAAACTTCGATAAATTCTATGACACTTTCCTAAGTCCACTCCATTTCACAATTAACCAAAACGCTTAAGAAACCGCACGGCACTACAAAGACAGAAGCATCAGTAATGGAAAGAAGGGGAGAGGAGCGGACGGTGGTGACGCGTCACGTTGCACGTCCACACTTGCTCCGGCCGTAACCGTATCATCCCTTTGAGGCGACAGCCAAATACCGACAGCGCACCGAACAAGCCCGTAACGTTACCGCATAACCAACTTTTGATACGTTACGCGGTCACGAGTCCGGTCCACACTGTCACGATACGGCGTTACGGTACGCGGTAACGTTATAAGTGTGTCCCCACCTGTAGGTGTTAAATTAGCAATACTTACTTATTCCAAAATGTAGCCTCCTTCTTGAGAAGCTAGCCGGTTTTCATCTAGACAAGAAATTCCTGCATTTTATGGAACCCGAAGGTTCATTATCGCATTTAAAAGATCCCGCCACATGTCCCTACCCTGAGCCAGATCAACCCAGTCCATGTCTCCCATCCTACTTCCTGAAGATTCATCTTAATATTATCTTCCCATCTACTCCTGGGTCTTCCAAGTGGTCTCCTTCCTTTTCGAAATTCTTATGAGTTGTAAATTTATGCGGCAATCATGTTTCTTAACATGTTGCAGTAGTTGGTGTAGAAATACATATTTCCTGCCCTAATCTCCACCGGGAAGGTGAACCCTAATTGAGGATTTCTTAGTTCTGAAGACTAATACTGAGACATTTCATCGTTTAGATGCTTACTCAACTTCTTTCGTTTCATTCGCGTCGTCTTGCGACGCCACGTGGTCTGAGATACTAGCGGTAAAGTAAAATGAAACATTGAAGGAAGCACCATACACCTTGACGTTGGTAACCACATACCAGACTTCACGGTACCATAAACAAAATTGCGATATAATCGTTCAACTGTGTCTGGGGTTAAGAAATATTGCAGATATATTACGTGCTTAACCTTTTAAAAACGAAATGTAATCTCTTTTGTATAAGGAATCAGTCCGTACCGCGCTGTAAACACTTGGCACCACGGTTATAAAAACCAGTCAGTTAATGACATAATGCAAAGATCACTGTCTGTTCTGAGATCCATACAAAACACTCAACGCAAAGCGAGCACCATGTAGAACTTTTGAATATTAAACCTGGTGGTGGTACGTAAAGAAACCGCTAGGCTTTGAAAGTTTAATGTAGGTTGTCCATTTTCATCATACTTTAGACACAGTGTTCATGAAGAAGTCAGTACGGATATCTTCTCACTCATTTCTCCTCGGTCACCTGGTGTGTTCGTGTTACGTACTTTCAAAGAATTCCGACATAAGTCCTTTCTGCATCTGCCTTAGGAGTTCATAAAATGTTCCTATTTCCTTTTCTTTCTTTATTTGTGTGGCTGAAGACTCGTGAATTTGAATATGCTGTACAAATATGTCATTGTGGAGTAATGTTTACAATAGTCGTCAAAGAAGGAAACCGATCTACTCCATTAGCTAGCGTTGTCCCCCTATATGACAGATATGAAGCCTCTCCGAGTAGATCTGATTCTACCGATGTTTATCCAAACCTTGAAAGCAATTGCTGCGAACAGTGGAATGCTGTTCGATGCGTTCCAAGACGATCAGGAAGGAAAAATCCTATAACATATTTCGTTTGGAAGCATAGAATTCCTTCAGGGATGCACTCCACCCCTTACTCCGGGTGATGAATGACTGACAAGTATGACCGAAAGGATGAAAGTGGAAGGGATGTTTTCGTCAGAAGGCGGTCGGCAAGCCCTATTGCTGTAGATTTATTGCCTTATTTTACTCCCTATATACCATCTATAAGCTATGAAAGAACATAAAGTAAAAAGTATTTCACTGATGTGTAGAAAGCGACATCGAATACTACGAGGTAGGTATGGGCGTATCTATCGTTTTTCTGAGCTCACTTGAGGGATATTGCTAGCCGTATTCATGTATTTCTAGCAGCAAAGCATATGGTGGTCGTCCTCTACATTTATGATAAATCCTGAAGTGCGTCTGGATCGAACTGACGTCTAATATGAGTGATGGTTGTGAGGTTTTTCTTAGATGATTCAGGCACAGGAAGAAGGGTGACGTCCTTATACATGTCATGGAGGCATAAGCGGTGGAGGTAGGTAACTCAGTTCATTCTTAACATCGGCACTGTGTGGAGGTGAGTGGTCAGCCTCACGCCTCGGTTACTTTACCGTCTGAGAAGGGACCCCACTGGGCAGGGGGCTGGGTGGACTCCTTTGCTGATCTGGCAGGTTTTGAGATGGGATATATCTCTCGGGTTTGCCAGAAGTTGCTTCTCTAATTGTCCAGTGCGCAGGCTAACTGTACGATTCAGGGCTAAATCAAACATATCACACGACGTTATGATGGTTTGCTTGTTGGGCATAATGTATTTTGATGTTTTCACCGTGCATTTTTGATTTCTAGTATTTTTATTATTCCAACTTAATGCACCAATATCAATTAATGTTAAAATCCAATAATTAAAACA